>SXGQ01782317.1_pt1 | contig 61340 bp, 48 predicted proteins | sample 3178371 | NCBI WGS metagenome assembly SXGQ01 (sample SAMN11356859, study PRJNA531348) | freshwater metagenome | isolation source: freshwater sample F1-20 | place: China: Fuxian Lake, Yuxi | collected 2017-12-25
ATGCTTATCCGATAGATTTCCGCTGGTCCACCCCACAAGTGCAGGTGCTCAACAGCAATCGTATAATCTCCATCGGCGGGTGCCTTGAAATCAAAACGACTTGGTCCTGTCGGGCTGGTTTCCGCCACTTTCGCACCCTTGGAATCCTTCAACGCCATGTAAACCTCGGTGGGGGAATAAAGATCCTGGCTGGTGGCCTCAATGATCAGCCTCTGGTCTTTCTTGGCGGTGAAAGAAAAATGGTCCAAGTCACCTTTCTCAAGTAAACGGGCGGTTACCGCTGAGGGGATTGAAAGTTTTTTAGCCTTGGATGGCTCATTATTTGGCTCTGTTTCCATGGATTCTTCAATATCGGAAAGGAGCATGCAAACCGGCCAACCGGTAAGTCCGCTTTTTCCCCTGGGTGCAATCCAGATGCTATCAATCAACTGATCTGCAGGAGCAAGTACCTCCTGGGGCAAAGCAGATTCAACTGCGGGCCCTGCAAAATTTATGTTTCCCTTGGCTCCCCTTTTCATGGCCATTGGCACAGGGGAAGTGGCCAGGGGGAAATCCCCCATGCGCAACCTGTATTGGAAATCATCCCCACCCCGGTAACTTACATCCCGAATTTCAACAAGGTAGTCTCCCTCTTTTTGAAAAACATAACGAAGACGGGGATCGGTCTGGGCACCGGGAGAATCATTGCTATGGCTCTTGGGAAGTTCACGCATGGTTTTTGGATCGATCAAATTGATCTGCGGGTCAATAGAACCCCCAAGCCTTCGACCCAATGCCTCAAAGCTAACCTCCTGCCCGGCTTTCACGCTGATTTTGTAATAGTCATTTGATTCCGCATCGATCTTTCCTGAAACAACGCAGGGCAATGTCACCACCTGGGGTGTCATCTTGTTTTTGTTGGTATCAACTTCGACCACTTCAGGAAGATCATCGATGCAGAAAATACGGGTGTTTGAAACTCCCTTTGCAGTTCCAATCCTGATCGTGTGGAAACCAACCGGGGCATTGGAATCAATCTCAACTTTCACAGCAAGTTTGGTGGCGTCTTTTCCATTATTGTTTTCTGTCGGAATCGAGGCTTTGCAAGGGAAGGAGGAAAGGAATTTAAGCGGGCCTGCAAGATTGGTGCCGGTGAGATTCAAGGTGATCGAACTTCCACGCTTGGCACCCGCGGGAAAAATTGGTTTTATGGTTGGGGCAGCGGCATTTGCGGGAAAAGGCACTGCTTTTTGGGCATTCACACCCATTGGAACCATCATCATGCAAGCAAAGACAAACAACACTAAAAACGGAATCTTGCGCATTACTACCTCAGTTTGATTCTTTTACCAAAGGTGGGTGATCAATAAATCATGATAACTTTACCTAGACAACGATCATAAGGGATTTTCAGGAGATGGGCAAAAAAAAAGCCCTGTTTCCCAAATACTGCACATCCCGCTAATGTCAAAAGGTGAACTGACCGGATCTATTCTTCACATATGAATCGCCCGAAAAAAATTCACATCAATCCCATTTATTTCATTGTTTTTTCCCTATTCTATTTCGATTATTCCATAAATAACGGTCAAAATCAGCTTTGGGAAAACCGCCGGGGGAAAAAAAGATAACAGCTATGATCCCATGTGGTATTTTTAACATTAGTGAAGAATTCCTCTATCTACCATTTGCAGGCTTCCGATGTTTTTCCAATTGCGAGACAAAGCTCTTGATATTGCCAAGCTTTTGGCCCTCGGAGCAGCTTCCCTGTTTTTGAGCATACCAGCAACATTTGGGGCTGAAAAAGAAAGATTCACCCCATTGGGCGCGCCATCATGTGCATCCGCGGCTTGTCATAATCAAAATTTAGGCAAAGGAATTCCCTTTAGCGAATACACCACCTGGACTGGATTTGATCCCCATCACAAGGCCTATGAGGTGCTATTCAACCCAAGGTCTGACAGGATTATGAAAAATCTTTACAACACAGGAACTGGAAGTGCGGGTTCAACGCAGCTCTGCCTTAATTGCCATTCCTCCAACCAGGGAAAAACAGATCATGCGGGCCCGGGGTTCACCCTTACTGAAGGGGTTGGCTGTGAATCATGCCATGGGGCATCCTCAGGCTATATCGCTGTTCACTTCACCGAGAAATTCAAGAAACTAAATGCTGTGGAAAAAGAAAGGGAATTCGGGCTGACCAATACAAAAGATTTATCAAGTCGAACCAGGGTTTGTGCGGATTGTCATCTGGGTAACGCCAGAAAAGGGATGGAAGTGAACCATGACTTGATAGCCGCTGGTCACCCACGGCTTAATTTTGAACTTTCGTCATACCTTGCCCAATACCCGAAACATTGGAAAATGGAGGAGGAATTCAAAAGGCATCCTGATTTCCACGCGAAAGCCTGGGCCTTGGGGCAGATGGAAAGTTCAAAAATCGCACTGCAACTTCTTGAGGACAGGGCATCAGGCACAAAGGGTATGGATGTCAAAAATAACCCATGGCCTGAGTTTACCGAATTCGATTGTTTCAGTTGCCACAAGGACCTGAGACTTAACAGCAGGAAATATCAGGGTGGGTATTCAAACAAGCCCGGTTCTTTGCCCTGGGGCGGATGGTTCAATGGAAATGCATTGAAAATAGTCCTGGAAGACAGCAAAGTGAAGGCGTTCCCTGTTGAAGTCTCATCGCAAATGAACCAGTTCGGGGCACAGCCTTCCAAGGTCGCCCTCTCATGCAAAAAAGCGATTGATCAACTTGACTTGGCGGCGAAAGATTTGGAGAAAAGCCCCGCCTGGGGTAAGCCACAATTGCAAGGCCTTGCAAAAAGGCTAATAGAATCAGGCAAGCAAAACTCTGAAAAAGGTTCATGGGATGAGTTTGCGCAAATATACCTTGGCCTTGCTGCCATCCACAATTCGTGGGCAGACCTCGATCCCATGGGGGTGCCGGGGGAATTAACAAAAGAACTTGTCAACTTGCGAAATTTATTGAAAGATGTGTTTCCTGATGGCTTTGACAGCCCGAGACTGTTCGAAGACAAGTTCGGAATGAATACAAGAAACGAAAAATCAAGCGAAACATTTTCATCCGTGTTTCGATCCTTGCAGAATAGTATGGAATCCAGCAGGAGATAAGCCATGTCCCGCATCAAGTTCAATTCCCTTCACGGATTAGTGATAGCGTCCGTGGTTTATCTTGCATTCCCGATGACTGCAAAAGCGCAGGAAAAAAAAGATGCCTGGGCAGACTTCAAATACCAGTCCGCTGCGAAATGTGGGGAATGCCATGCTTTGCCCAAAGGCAACCAACTGCCCAGCGATGACGCTGCAAACAAGGATTTGCGGGCATGGGATGTTGTTTTGATGACTGAATACTCGATCTGGAAAACCCACGACAAACACGCGCAGGCTTATGCGGTGCTGGTGGGTCCCCGTGGCAAAAGAATGGGCGAGATACTTGGCCAGGATGTCACCAAACAGGAAACTGGTTGCTTGAATTGTCATGCCATGGGAAATCTTGCTGCCAAGGCTGACATTGGCGGATTGGACAAACTTGATGGGGTTAGCTGCGCGGGATGCCATGGTCCCAGTTCCAAATGGCTTGGTGACCATGCTGAATTTAGCTGGCGCAAAAAAACCGCGGCCCAAAAGCACGAACTGGGCATGAGGGATTTACGCGACCCGGAAGTGCGTTCGACCCTTTGTGTATCATGCCACATTGGCAACGCGGGCGAAGGCAAAGTTGTAACCCATGCGATGTTTGCCGCTGGTCACCCGCCACTTCCCCCCATCGAGATAGCCACCTTTTCAAAGAATGAGCCGCAGCATTGGCGAGACCCGGGGAATGTCCCTTTTTTCAAGAATGCGGATGCAGAAAAGAAGAAAAACTATCATCTTGAGGAGGTTGATTTCTTCCGAACCAGGCTTGCCCTTGTGGGGGCATTGGTTTCCCTGAGGGAAACAGTCAAGCTTGCCGCTGACAGGGCTGATTTCTCAAATAAAAATCCCGGATTGCTTTGGCCGGAAATCATGATGGGAATGAACGCCCCAAAGGAAATTAAAGCTCAACAGGAACAGGCAAAGGCAGCATGGCCTGAGATAGCCATGGCGCACAGTGATTGTTTTGCATGCCATCACGACTTGAAATATCCCGGATTCAGGCAGGTCAGGGGTTATGGATTTCACCTGGCACAAAGGCCATTGCTCCGTGTTTCTCCCGGAAGGCCACTTCTCAGGTCATGGCCCACCTCCCTGGTTGAGGCAGCACTCATCGCCTCCGAAACACCCATCGACGAGATTGAGAAAGGGCTAAACGCCATACTTGCCTCCAATAATGAACGGCCATTTGGAAACCCGGAAACGATCAAGTCCGCCAGCGAACAACTTGTGAAGGCATGTGATGCGGCGCTTGCGAAACTCAAGGCTAAAAAGCTCGACAAAAAGAATGTCGAACGGACAATCCTGGAGCTTCTTAAGCTTTACACCAAACCCGGCCCCGATGGAAAATTGATCACTCCCGATTATGAATCAGCAAGGCAGTTGGCATCATTGCTTGAAGTGGCGGGAGAGGAGCTTAACGGTGGCAGGACTGGTGCAGTTGCCTCAATAACTGAATTATCAACATTGCTTAACATTCATCCCTATCAAAATCGCACATCAAGGGTCAAGGAGGTTCTTGATGTCACTGTAAGGGCATCGCGCTCAGACAAGTCCGACTTCAAGGATGATTTCATCAGTTACCTTGCGGATATTTCCAACGCCAACAACCTTGTGAAGCTTGTGAAAAACCCCAACTTCCTGGTGACCATGATCACATTGGATAACGCAAAGTTCAACAGCGAGATAAACAAGGCCGGGGTAATTGAAAAACTGCAGAAATTTGATGACGATGAGGAAGTGATCACCCTGAAAAGTATTTCAGATTACGACCCGGATATGTTTCGTAAAAAACTTGTTGAAATCAGCGGGGCCTTGGGAAGCAAAGGGAAGTGATCACTTCCCTGAAGCCCAGAAAATAGCCCTGTAAACCTGGTCAACAAGCTCATCCGTTCTTTCCGGATGTGGGCTGAAACATAGGACTCTCCCTTTTTGAAAGGGTGCAGCGGCAATTGCGGTGGTGCCTTTCATCACCCCCTCAGGCGCTCCGTTCCTGGCGATTTCGCCTGCAAATGTCCCGAGAATTTTATAATCATCGATTGCTGGATTTTCCGCGGGGGCTAGCAATGGCCCCTGATGGTAATAAATAATCTCTTTGTCCGCCATCACCCCGAGGATCTTTTTACCTTCCTTGGTGATATCAACCTCAACAGGGCCAAAACCCCTGGCCCAGTGCTTTTTATCAACGACCTTTGCATCGAGGATGTTCAAGGACCATTCGTAATCGCAGGTAGCAAGATAGGCACCAGCGCAAATACCAACAAATCCTCCACCATTCCGGACAAATTTTCTCTCCTCTTCACGCCCTTTCTCCCCAAGAGCCTTGCCCTGGCCACCGCCACTGCCACCCGGATGAATGACAACATCAAAATTTTTAAGGCACCCGTTGGCAATATCCTCCGCGGTCACCAATTGAATTTTCAGATCCTTGTATTTATTAAGCGCTTTTTCCAAAATACTTACGCCCTTGCTTGCGCCAGCACCATGGTAAAGAGCTACATTAAGGCTTTTTTCACCAGCGCACAAAACATTGGCTAAAACCAAGCAAAATGCAAGGACCATTATTCGAACTATAAACATTTGCACCTTTTCCTTTCATGACCTTTCATGTCACGAAGACTCAAATCATTAATTTCATGATACCATAAAACCTTATTGGTCTGTAATCAGGTGAAGGTTGACAGCCCGGACCTGCATGACTTCCTTCCCGGGGATGTCAATCGCCCTCAACACAAGATCTCCCTTACCCTTGGCGAGCTTGATTTTTCCCAAATCAAGGACCTTGAAATCTTTCATTATTGATTCGGCAGGCGGCCTTGGTATCACATCCTGGTCCGTGATCAAGGGTGGATCCCAACCTTGCACAATCTTTGCAACCAATTTCGTTTCATTAAATCCCACTTCAATGGTTGAACCTGTGTCCTTTTCGGGGCACGCATACAAAATCTCAACCCGATATTCACCATTCGTATGCACTTCAATATCCCATTGGATTCGATCTTCCCTGCTTTTCCAATTTACAAAATAGGAACAATTCGGGGCATTCGCACTTCGCTTGATCCCACCTGAAAAAGTGGCATCCCTTGCGGGCAATGGTGTTCTGGGCATTTCAGCAAAACCCACGGGAATAGGCCGTTCATCCGATTTTTTTGGGATCACCTCCCTGCGCCAAATCTGAACAGCATCAACCAACTGTTTTGAAATCCGTGGCTCATTGGCAGCGATGTTTTTTGTCTGCCCCGGGTCACTCCCCATATCAAACAGCGCCCCTTTATCATCTAGCCGATATTGCTGTGTTCGCACACTCGTCTTACCACCCCAATTCGAGAAAATCATGCGATCAGGCCAATCCATCTCAGGATTGTAAAATAATCTTGAGAGGTCTTTCCCATCCATCGGTTTATCACCGATCCGTTTGACACCCGCCAAAGAAACCAGAGTTGGATGAAGGTCGATCGCGCCTGAAATTTGGGAAATGGTTTTCCCAGAAGGCAGTTTTCCCGGCCATGAGATAAAACATGGGGATCGCACGCCGCCCTCATCCGTACTGCCCTTGCGCCCCTTCATTCCGCCGTTAAACCGAAAACTATTAGGCCCGTTATCAGAAAAATAAAGCACGATGGTGTTTTCCTTGAGTCCAAGTTTTTCAATCTTGGAAAGGACCCTTCCCACATTCGCGTCAATATTTTCACACATCGCAAGAACGGCGCGGGTGACATCAACATCCTCCCGGTCACCTTCCTGTCCTCTCTGGGTGATGACCCTGTCCTTGAAGTTATTCCAAAAAGTCTTGGGCACTATGAAGGGCGAGTGCGGGGTGTTGTAAGGCAGATAAACAAGAAAAGGCTTCCGGGAATTCTTTTCAATGAAGTCGATCGCGTGGTCGGTGAAATCATCAACGGTGAATCCCTTTCCCCTCACCGGATGTCCGTTATGTTCCAGGGGAGGGTTCATGTATTCACCCCAATGGCCTGAGGTAAAACCGTAATACTCATCAAAACCGCGGGCGTTGGGGTGATAAGGCCATTGACTACCATTATGCCATTTACCAAAAGCAGCAGTCGCATATCCCGCGCTTTTGAATGAATCAGCGATTGTCTTTTCATCAAGGTTCAGTCTTTCAAGTCCGGTGGAAACTCCCCGAACGCCAGTGCGGGGATGATACCTTCCCGTGAGAAATTCCGCCCGAGTAGGCGAACAAACCGGGCAGACATAAAAGCGGTCCAGCCTGAGTCCATTTTTCGCAAGAGAATCAATATTGGGAGTTTTCAACATTTTGTTGCCATTGCAGGATAAGTCACCCCAACCCTGGTCATCAGCAAGAAAAATCACAATATTGGGCGAACCGCCCTTTCCCGGTTGTTCAACTGCAAAGGCGTGCTGGAACCCTGTTGGCAACCATGAAAACAATAGGATGAGCCCTGCGATTTGGTTTCTTAAGTGCATGAATAATTCCAGAAAAATCATTGGATAAAACGAAAGCGTGATCAAAAATCAAACATCACCAGTTTCAAGTTGATACTCGTAAACATTGCGGATTGCACCCAGAACGGGGGATAATTTTTCAAAATGATCATCGGAAAATCGGGGAATAAAAACCGGGATAAGCAATGTGGAGTTTTCCCGCCGCGCAAGAATGTTGACCGCGATGAGGGCGCGAACCATCCATGCCGCTGATTTTTCATCGGGGCTTTCAAATCCAACCCAGCCAAAATCAGAGCTGGCTTTGTTTTTCAATCCCAGGGCGCCCTCGATCACCGAGATGGTTTCCGTTGCGAATTTTTCATACGATTCAGACTGTAATTTATCAGAGAATGCCAATGGGGGCGCTATGAGAGTCGCGTCATTCATCACCTTCGCCGCCTTGGATTTCTCATTATCCGACATGTGTCCATCCCAGTAATGCCATGTTTTTGCAACGCAAACTATGACATTCTTGACTTCCTTCTCTATCCGGAAACCTGGCCCGGACGGAAGGCGGACAACTATTCCGTCATGATCAGCGAAAACATTTTCAGCAACTATCGCACGATGCATCCATGCAGCCATGTTTTCAGATTCACACTCAAGCAACACCCAGTTTGACTGGTCATCAACCAATGCCTTCATGCCCGTGGTCAAGGCTATGCCCCTTTGGATTTCAAGGGCTGCGGCCTTGGACCTTTCAATATCCTTCAAGACATCATCGGCATTGACAGGGCCAAGTAACTTCCCCCGATGGGGTGGCCCTCCAGCCATTGCAAGATCGCAAAAAGTTGTCCAGATTTCATCCCAGGCCACACGGCCCTCGGCATCATATTTCAACCCAGCGGAACCCATGGAGTTGGGGGAAATCGAATCCAGGCAGGAATGATACGCAAGGGGCAGCAGACCCCGTATCCTGACATTCAAATCCTTTACTTCCTGCTTGATATTGGGCTTTGAATTCATCTGGTCCCCTGTTATCTGGCAGGTTCAAAAAACACATTGGGGCTTGCGCCAAACTTCGCGGGAAGCGGAATGTTTGACCAGGAGGAATCATCCCCAAGCCTGGCTTCCCATCGCCCATCCAACGAAAGCACGGTCATACCGTAAAGATTTATCCTGGAGAGTTGATGGTCCCCGGATTCTTTTTCATTGACCCGGATAACAAGAAGATTCGCATCATCCTTGTTGATGAAATCCGACTTGATTCCAAAAGAAGATCCTCCATCTGGCTTGGTTGAAACAGCAAGCTCATTTCCATTCATCCATGCCTTTATTGACCCGGAAGATTGAAGCACCAAGTGAACACCAGTCTGGGGTATCCATGATGCAGGGATTCGAACACAGCAACGGTACCACTGGGTTTTTTCCTGCTTAAGCAATGAAACCGAATCAGGCGAGGGAGGCATAGCGATTGTATTCCAATGTTTTCGCAATGAATCAGCATCAACCTTTTTGATACCAGCCAAGGTTTGGACATCTTTGATTTTCCGGGAATCATTCTTAAATTCAAAAGGCTTGCCTCCAAGTATCTGATCGCTGGTGATGGTGGGGCATACAAATCTCTCGACATGGGAAATCACAAGGTCATGGCCTGTGAAATGATCGACAAAAGGCCATTGCCTGGGATTGTACATGCTGTCAGTCATATCCCGCATGAGAGCAACATTCTTTCCATTGCGCACCAACTGCCTTAGACCAAAGGGCCTTCCCAAGACACACATATTCGTGTGCACACCGAGCAGGACAATATTCTTGATGCCCTTTTGTTCCAGAATATTCCAGACTTCATCACCCTTGTCGCTGATGTAATCCTTTGAAGGGTCTATCTCAATGAGTGGAGATTGGGCTTTCCATGGCATGCCGGGGTTGCGGCCAATGCCTTTCAACTTCGCCGCCCAGACCTTGTGCTCTTCCGGGTCATCATCCTCGCCACCATCGGATTGATCGATTGGATAAAATGCTTTTTCCTCCTGGGGAATACGCGAACACCAGGATTCTATTCCTTGGGGCAAATTCTTGGCTCTGGGCGATTTGGCAGCCCTTAGTCTTGCAGGATGGTCCTTGTAGGTTTCCATGCAGTCACTTGGGGAATGAATGATCAATGAACCCTGTTTCCGGGCTGTGATCAAAACCTTGTTAAGCGTTGGCGCGAATTCTTCCAGCCTGCGAACCGCATTGATGCTGTGATGGTAATCCCAGACATCACAAACGATGAAGGCGGTCTCTTCAACTTTCCAAGATCGCTTTATAATGGAGCGCTCCGGTTTTTGACCTGCCTCCAAATTCTCTTTTTGTTGCCTGAGGGAAAGAGAATAATCCGCAGCCTGAATGCTTCCCGCAAGCGTGAATGAAAACAAAACAATGGAGGGGAGATATTCGTGAAAATGCATTTGACAATTCCTGCATGGCCAGATGAAAAGATAATACCAGTTTAATTGATCTTATCGCAGGGGCAATGAAGAAGCGCTCTCTTTTTGATCAATCAGAATTCGTGTTGAACCAGCGTTTTCCCAGGATTTTGGCCTCCATGGTCGCGGGCACATCCGGGTATGTTTTCTCAATCTGCCTGAGCGCTTCCCCAAGTTGTGTCAACAATGCGGAATTTGCATTTTTGAAGGATGGAGATTCAGGGTTTATTGATCCCGCCTTGCCATTTAAGACAGAGTCCAGTTTTTTGATTGTTTCAAGTTTTAGCCTGGCCTGCTTTTCCATCACCACCTTCTTGCTCTTGTCAACCTTGGGAAGGATGCTCCGGGCCTTATTGGCAAGAGCTGTGTTTTTGTAATTAAGCGTGATCCTTTCAAGCTGGATGAAGGCCTGCAGGGGATCGGATTCAACAAGCTGAATTGCATCTTCCAAGGAAGCAGTCGCCCCTTCGCACAGGGTATCCACCATAAGTTTTGCCTCCTCAGCTACTTCTTTTTGCGGATTGGAAAGCAATGCCATGGCTTTTGGGAGCACTTGGCTTGGTGGAGTACCCATCCCCAGGGAATCCACCAAGGGAAGAATCAATTTTGTATAGGAGTCCCTGGTTGATTTTTCAGAAAGTTTTTCCACAAGCGACTGTCCCACAAGGTATCGAAGTGGCTTTTCGATGGAAGTGGCTTCACCACGGTAAACAGCATTGCCCCCGTAATCAAAAAGAATCGCATGGGGCGGGATAAATGATTCTGAAACCTTGAAATTAAAGGCAGCTTTGGAGAACAAAGGGAGGGTAAGGCTTGAGGTGCTCCAATCTTTCAAAAGATTCTCTTCTTTGGAGGAGTTGGTACCAGAAACAAAAGTAACCAGTCCAAAATCTGAAAGTTCTTTATGCCAGCTTTGGACCTTGAGAACCTGGGCAAGGTCTTCACCACTACCCGCCCTATGTAAAATTGCCGCAACAACTTTGTTCTTAAGGGATTTCAGACTTAAGGCGGAACCACCAATTTGATCACCAAGGCGAATTCCCTCGATGTTTATATCAAGATTAAAAGTTGAAGTTGAAGGAATTGGCGAGACAACACTTTTGCTTTTTGCAAGGATCGGCTTTGTCGCCTTGCCCCAAAGATTTTCCATGAGGGTGAAGCCCGCCTTGTCATGTTTCTTCAGATCCTCGCGGGTGTGTGGAAAATAATCTATGCGATTCAAATAGGCGCAACTAATTTCCGCAAAGTATTCATGTTCATTGGTCGCAGCATAGGAAGTCCGATCATAAAGGTTCCTTTCCATCGCCAGTTTGTAAGCCTGTTTTATCGTGGGATTTTCATAACCAATAAGCTGATAGTGAACCGCGTGAGCCATCTCGTGGAGCAACACACAACGCTTGGTGTCAAAATCAGGTTGATGCTCCTTGGTGAGTGATTTCATTTGCAGGACAACTACAGAATTCGCCTTTAGCGGATGAGTGCCCTCCTCAAGCAACTGCCTTTGGGTGCCACCATAATAAACCGCGAGGGCGTTACCCTGTCTTCCGTTGCCCATGGCTAATTTTTGATCCCACTCAACCCAGATAAGAATGTTCCTTAAAAGTGCGAGAGGTTTTGGCGAGAGAACCCCGGAAATCATTTTGAGTTCCATTTCAAGCACTTCAAGGGGTTTAATCTTGAACATTTCAGAGTTCCTAGGATCAAGAACCTTGTCGTGCACCAAAAGGGTAAAACCATCAATCTTCATGGTCTTGTACCCGGGAATGGAATCGGGTTTCACCAGGGCTTTCTTGGTTCCTGCAGGTTGCGCCTTCAGATCCAGGGATAAGGCCAGGGATAAAAATAAAAGAATAAAAATGGCGTATGATTTTCTCATGGTAAGCTCAGGGGCCAAATTAAAACCAACCCCATCCATGTTAGACTAAATATCCTCAGGTGTGAAGTAATAACCACGCTAGGATTGATGTGTGAAATTAAAAAGGATGCCCATATGAAGGCATCCTTTAAAAGGTTGAGATTTGAAAGAAGGGCTATTTCTTTTTAGGAGACGCAGCTTCACGAGTGTAGCCTTCCCACATTGGATCATTGCTGACTTTCCAGATCTTTCCATTATGCATGTAAAGTTTCTGGGTTTCCTCCTTGGTGAAGGGTCGGGCCCCTATTCGCCCGAAAACAGATAGCTGGTTGCCACTCTCATCAACCGCCCTGTCACGATCCATGCCCTTGCTGATGGTAAGGGCATGCCCGCCGATGGGCAGCTTGAAGGTAGCGATCAATTCAGGGGTGGGCTTGGGACTGAATCCCCCGCTGCCTGGTGAATCAGGTGTCGTTAGCTGCAGGATTCGCATGCCATTTTTTCCATCCGCCAGGTACGCGAATTCACTGGTGTAGGTGATGCCAAGTTTGACATCATGCGTGTCATTGATCTCGCCATTGGCATTGAAAACCTGGTCCACCTTGGGTTTCTCGGGATTCTGGATGTCAAGGATGACCAGGCCAAGTTTACCCGCGGCAAGGTAGGCGTAGGTTCGCGCAAGGTAGATGCTATGCACATCCGGAATGTTGATCTGGCTGACGGGTTTAGGGTTCGCCAGATCCGTGACATCCAGCACTTTCACACCCTCCTCATCCGCGACAAATGCATATCGGAACTGGACCGCGACCGCCTTTGGCTTCTTGAGCCATTTTTTGTCAATGACCGAGGTGATCACAGGCTTGGTGGAGTCCTCGCATGAGATCACAACCAACCCCTTGTCGCAGGTGACATAAACATAATTACCAACAGTGATCACATGGCTGGCCCCCGCGAGAATATTGTCGGGGTTGAATGTCCAGGCACGCTTGATGAAGTTGTTTAACGGATCGCCATCGAGCAATGTTCCCGCACCGACAGCCACCAGGCCCTCGTATTTATCGGTGAAGAAAATGAGGCCATAAATCCCTGCGATTCGTGGTTCATCATTTTCAGCAAAGTGCTTCCGTGTTGGATCAGGGGCGATGGTTGAAGGGGCTGCAACGCATGTCGCGTATTTGCTGCGGATATAAAACTTCTGGCCCAACGGGGAAACCGGAGCTGTTGACATACGCTCGGAAAAACCCTTGTGGTCGATGAAAGCTATGTCAAAGATCCTGAAACCCGCCTCGCCACACGCGGCATAAAGATACTCACCACGATGCTGGATGCTTTGGATCTCAGACTTCATGAACGGATGAAACAAGGGATCACTGATATCGCGGCCCACATGTTCATGCGCCCTTTTCAGCATGCCTTTGTTCTTGCCCACATGCTCCTTGAAGAAATCAGGGTAGGCAAGCCTGTGCAGGTAACTGCCAATCACCGCCTGTGGTTCATCGCGTTCCGTGGAGACAACACTCCAAAGCCCATGACTGCCTGCGCCAACCCAGGCGTAACGGCCTATGAAATTCAGGTAATTTGTCCCCTGCATTGAAAGCTGGGTGATCAAGGCGTTGTTGTTGTCATCCTTGGAAAGATGGCAATCCGCGCATTGCTTGGTCGCCTTGCTGCTGAAAGTATGGGGCACATTGGTGCTGAACGCGATTCCACTAAGGCCCTCGCCGGAGTGAGTCTGCTGTTGCTGGTATATCGACTCGCGGTTTTGATTGTAGGAGGTCACATGGATCGCACAAGATGACCTTGATGGGTTGATCTTGTTGTTGGTGACATTACCATCCCGAGCAAGCATGAAAACATCATCGCGAAGGGTCTGCCAGTTGTAGGAACTATAATTCCTCGTGACATCACCCTCGTTATGAAGTTGGGGCATCTTGCTATTGGCCTTCTGGGGAATATGGCAACCATAGCAACTAGGGTTCCAGGATGAATGGCAAGAGATGCATGACATGGTTTTATTGGAATGCGCGCAGCCTGAATCATCATGCGCGTCAACTCCCTTCACATTACCCCAGACTATCTTGTCGCCCTCATGACGAACAGTCTTTGCGATGGCGGACTTGGCATTGAAATGCTCGCTGGAGGGATTGATTGTGTCCCGGGTCTGCACGATTTCCCAAATCAAGTCATTCTCAACCATGCTGCGCTGGTAAAGCTTATCGCCCCTGCGTTCAAATCGGGGTTTCCCCGATGGTGTTCTCAAGGAGGTGAGGTCCCTGCCATAAAGTGGGTTCTTTGTGTCCTCAGGTTTCACATCCGGGTTTGAAGTATAGGATGCAGGCCCCGAGGTACGAAGCTTAGCGATGTCCGTTGAAGTGCCATGGCAATCGATGCACGCTATCTCGATCGCACCCCTGACCTCCATTTGCAACCTGCTATTGCCATGCATATCCTGGATGAAATGACAATCAACGCAATGCATACCTTTTTCAACATGGATATCCACCAAGTGCATGGGTATACCCGCGCGTTGGTGGGCCTCGATGTTCTTGATTTCGGCTGGACTTATCGGTTTTTTCGAGGGATCGGTGGGTTCCTTGTAACGGCTGTGCAATTCCTTGACTATATCCACGCCCTTTTTCATGTTTGCTGAGGAGAGATCTTTGACAGGATCACCATTGTAATCAAGGATGGTGCCTTTTTGATCTCTTCGGAAAACCGCCCTGAAGACCCAGCCATGGCTATGAAAATCCCCAAACTGACTGTGCTTGGTCTGTGTGTTGAGATCCGTGACATTGTTGAGAAATTCCGGATCAGACCAGTTACCCCTGGCACCTGCCTCCTCGGGATTCGCCATCTGGGCCCGGATGAATTCCTCACTGCTGGGATACCTTTGCTTTTTGGGATACATCAACTCGGCATCAGATTCCAAATCCCACCACATGTATCCGATGAAGCTATTCATAACAGTGGTGCCAGGATGCACATGGCAGGTCATACATTGGCTGGTGGGAATGGAGTTACCCTTGGCAAAACGATGCTGGATTGGGTGGCCTGCCTCATTCTTGGGTATGGTGGGATCCGGTTTTATACCATCGAATTCCTTGTCGGTGGCGAATCCTTTGTTCCCAAATTTCGCATATGGCCCGGAGTGTATCGGGGAGCGATCATTGGCGTAAATGACATGGCAACCAGTGCAACCACTGTTTCGAAAATCACCAGCTTGATCATTGGTGCCCAGGAAATTTAGAGTCGGGTCAAAAAGTCTAGTTTTGTTAAGACTGACAAAAACAGGATCAGTGCGATTTTCGGTACCCAGACCGCGATTACTCAGGCGTGAGAGAAAAGGCCTGCCGGTATCCTCAAAAATTTCTGGGATTCCAACTTCAGATCGGATTTTGCCCCCTCGCTCAAAAATACGAAGGATGTTTCCGGGTTGGGTCATTTCATACCTTGGAAGCGGATCAAGGTAGGGAATAACTCCCCTGGTTTTTTCAAATTCCGTCGGAGGCGGGTTTGTCTGGATACGCAACGGGGTACCGTTCATGCTGTAAAGCTCACCATGACGGGGAACCTTGTACGGAATGGAACCATTGTTGTATAAAGCCGCTCCCCAAAGCATGCATCCATGGGTCATCATGCTTTTTCGAACCTGAGTAACAATGTTGGAATGGCAATTAACGGTTCCACAACTGATATGGCTCACCCTTGAATCACCGGGATTCACAAAGCGGATGTAATCGGGAGATTCTTGGTTAAGAAGCGTATAACTGCGAACCGGGTTGGCCGAGTTACGCCATGCGCCAGGTTTCTTGGCGGGAGGCGCAGCCGGGCAACTCCTTGGAGTATTTGCTGGCCTTTCAGGATAGCCCGGACCATCAACGCTTCTGGTGTGATTCGGATTACCACCATGGCAATCGGTGCATCCTATTCTCACTGTCGGCTTGCAATGGGGGTCTTTTGAATTTTCATGGCAGGAAATGCAATTATCGGACTTAGCCTTGATTTCCTCATCTGATTGTTTGTTAAGGTCCAATCCCTCCAATTCGGGAGGCAATGGGAAAGGGACATTGGAAGGCGCGACTATGGGGACAATCGGTGGAGCTGCAGCCAAAGGCATTGAACTGCGAAACAGCCCGCCCAATCCAAAAAAAACACCCAAGCCAAGGCCAAGAAATACAAGGGTGCTGATAATTTTATCACGAGAAACATACACAGACATGGCTATGCGCCTCCTGCACTTAAGCCACGAAAAATACCAATGCGTAAGAATACGCATTGGTCTTTAATAAACTTTTTGGCTAAATGAGGTCAAGACGGGTAAAGGGCAAAGCAAGTTGGCAAAACAAAACTTAGTAAGTAAGGGTAAGCTGGGCAAAACCGGCCACCAAAGGATCAACTGTTCCAAAAGGATTATTATATAATGCTTTAAAACCTGAACCGGGAATCAGAGTGGAAACACCCACAGTCATAATGGCATTATTATTCAAAAACGGCCTGTATTCAAAACCAGAACTCAAGTCATTTCCAATAAAGTTATTGATACCGCCAGCAAACACATACTGCTCGATCACAGCACTACTTTCAAACCATAAAAAATTACAGTTATTGATCATTTTCAACTTGGGATTAATATCCAGGTCAAAACCAAGGTTATAAAGAAGCAAGCCTGGGTTTACGAAATTCGCCTGCCCTTGGATTCTGCTACTTCGCAAGTCAGGAATAAGGCTGCCGCCATTCACCAGGTTCACGCCAAACAACTTCACGGATTGTCTTTGCCAATAACTGAATGGCCCACCCGCGAAATTGGAATTCTCAAAGATGGTGTCAAAACCCGAGGCATGGCTGTTTGTTATATCCCTGTCACCCGAAGACCAGAAAAAGGAAGTCCTGAACCTCGCGTAATCCCGGTCATAGGAAAGTTCACAAGCAGCCATCGCTGCCCGGATATCCTGAGCCTGTCCAGCAAGGGGATTATAGGCATCGTACCCCATCACATAATACATCTGGTGGGAGACATTGAACCTTTCAATATGGCCATCGCCCGCCCAGCCAAAATATACCGCGTCAATGTTATGGGGTGTGAAAACACCCACAGGATCAGGACGAACAAGAAAACTATTTCGATCAAAAAGAAGATCCGCTGAATCGTGATAGTAGTTGGTGCTAACCTGTGCGGTGTATCCCGGCCAGATAAAATCCTGCCTGTAGTAATTGGCGAAAACAAGATTGGTTTGCCGGTCGCGGAAAGTGTTCAAACCGCTATTGGTATCTTTTTCAGCCTGTCTGAAATAAGCAAGGTTAAACTGGTCACGGTTATCATTTCGTGTGCCAAATATACGCACAGCACGGTTGATATCATTGAAAAGAAACCCGCGGAAATCCGCGTTGAATGGCTGGGAACCCACCCTTGTTGACATGAAATCATAATAGGCGCTGAGATCCACCAGCTTGGTCTCAGCAAACCATTCCTGGAGGGCCAGGTAATCCCTGTCACGCTGGGTTCTTTTTAAGACATTAGGATTCACCACCGCAAGCTCATTGACATTCAATGTGTTTACATTCAAGATAGGATTTACCTTTAAACGCCAGTCAACCGGCTTGTATGCCGCATCTCCATGGAAAAGATCAAATGCAAATGAAACAAATGTCTGGTTTGCAAGTTGATTGGGATTTCCAAAAAATTGTTCCTGAAACGGCCTGGCAGTGCTTTCAAAAGGGGTCGTTCCGATTGGACTTTGTATTGCCTGGGTTAGTTGAGTAACCGAACCGGTGAAATTAAAAAAAGTATGCTGGCCATAAACTGGAAAATCGCCTTTCAACACATTTTGATTGTAAGGATCCCACCAATGGCCGAGCTGAAATGGATAATCCTTTACAGGAGGATGGCCAAGCCCATACCTATCCAAGGCGGGAAATCCCAGACGCCAGCGGTCAGGCATTGGTATGTAATCATTATCGCCAACAATATCTGTAAGTATGGACGACTTCCCAGTAAAACCAAGAGGTGGAAGAACCGGCGTGGAAACAATTTCTTCAATGGTTGGGGGTTTTTCCAATGAGGGCGGGGTCACAAGAGGCCTATCCAATGGCTTGGAACTATCGGCAGGCCTGGATGGCTCGAATGGTTTATCGGGAGATTTAAAATCCGGGGCCGGGATCAAATTAGGCAAAGCTGAGGGAATCTCTTCATTCTTTACATTACTTTTTTCAGCCTGACTGGTAAGCGTTGATTTTATTGGTTCTTCGGAGAAAACGCTTTCGGGTGTCCACCCTGCTCCGCATAGTGCAAGAGCCCAAAGGATGCTTCGCAACCTCATGGGAATTACCTCAATTCTTTATCCTGGGAATTTATCCTGCTTCAATCACAAGAAATCCTAATTCCCACAAAATCACATGGGTATTTATCGGCCTTGAACTTGCTAAGCTTGATAAAGATTAACAATTTTGAGGTTTATTTGTATTTTTGGGGTTGCAATGATTATCCGGAAGGGTTCCCAGCACCAGAATGCATCACAATTTTAAAACTTTACAATTTTTACGAATTTTTCAAAAAAAGACTGAAAAACTTTTCCGATTATGTCGATTCTTACATCAAGGGATAGTTTTGAAATCTATTTGTTGTGAAGGTTAGCTATCCTTTTGGAGAATCATGAAAAATGAACATTTTTAAATCATTATTTAAAAAGACTAAAAATAACATCAATAAAGGTTATGCTTTGCCTCGCATGGAAACCCTCGAGGACAGGTCGGTACCCGCAACGGCAGTATTGGATGGCGGGGTGCTTTCAGTTATTGGAACCAATGCCCCGGATCGAATCGCGATCAACTTGGATTCAATCACCAACCAGATAGTTGTGATCAATGGTAACCGTGAAGCAGGTCGTTTTAATTCCGCAGATGTCAATTCCATTTATCTTTTTGGCGGTGCTGGAAATGATTCGCTCCAGGTTTCGTCAGCGATTTTCCAGCCCGCCGTCATAGATGGCGGTTTGGGTGATGACCGGGTTTTTGGTGGTGGTGGAAGCTCCACCATAACCGGGGGAATTGGTGCCAATAGGTTGGCCGGTGGTACGGGAGATGACAATATAGTAGGCCAGGGAAATTATAATATCATCGGCAGTCCCTCGGGAGTCGACTTGTTCACAGGCGGGCCGGGGATCAATAAATTTTTTGGATACGCACTGAGTTCAAGTGGCGGTCCACAAGCCACCATTACTAACCTTTCCTCATTAGACTTGAATTATCTTCTTGCACAGGCGCCCCCGGATCTTTCCTACACCTTAAATTTACAACCAAGCCCGAATGTGACCTTGAGCACGACGGATGTAACCACCCTCTTGCAACGGGCTGCAGCCGCCACAAAAAGTGAGGATGGTATCATTGCGATTGTTGACAGGCAGGGCAGGATATTGGGTGTCCAGGTGGAAGGCGGTGTTAATTCCAAGATGAACCCAAACAGCCCGGATTTTGATCCGAATCTTTTTGTGTTCGCCGTCGATGGCGCAGTTGCCAAGGCGCGAACCGGGGGAATGTTTGGTAATAATCAGGCACCCTTGACTTCAAGGACCATCGGTTACATCAGCCAAACCACCGTGACCCAGCGGGAAGTCGATTCCTACCCAAGTATCACTGATGAAAATTCAATCTTCCGCGGCCCTGGGTATGTTGCTGCCGTTGGTATTGGTAACCACTTCCCACCACAACCTTCAACCAATGGCGGACCCAACGGTATTGCTTTCACGCCCCAGGTTGATCTTTTCGGCATCGAACAAACCAACCGTGATGGGACCTATAACCCAGGATTGGACCGAATCAAGGGTACTGCGGATGATGTTTTTGTGCCCTACCGGTTCAACATAGATCCAACTTACATACCCGCAAATATATTGGATACCTTTTACACGGCACCTGACTCCTACGGATACATGTCCGGTTATGCGCCAAATGCACAAAGCAGGGGCATTGCAACATTGCCAGGCGGTATTCCAATTGTCAAAAATAATGTGATTGTTGGTGGAATTGGTGTTTTCTACCCCGGCGCAACTGGGTTTGCGACTGAGGAAAATTCCATCCTCTCCTCAACCTATGACCCAAATAAACTTGATCGGTCAATGGAAGCTGAGTATTGCGCCTTTGTGGCCTCGGGTGGTTTCCCATCCGGGGGAGCAGCACAAAACCAACCAGTTGGAGGCATACCATTACCATCGGATGGAACTTTTGGCCTTAATGCAGCCTTAAGCACCACTCGAATCGACCTGGTGGGAATAACCCTTCCCATCTTTGGTCCTCCCGGTCAAAATGGAACCACTCAACTCCTGCAATTCGGACAATCTTTGGGAGAAGGAACAGCAACCAATAGTTTCCTTGCCAACCTGCTTCCAAGGGATGGGATGACAAATTATGTCCAATACACAGGTTCACCACCCAATTTGATTCCTGTTGGCGTGGCGACCCAGCAAGTTTTTGCCGGTCTTTTCGCACCTGAAGGTTATTTGGTGACACCACATGACGGTGTCAATTTCACCGCTGCACAGGTAAATACCATCATCATGCAATCGGTGAACCAGGCATTGCAAACAAGATCTGCGATCCGACTGCCTTTAAACCAGAATGCCAAGATGACAATTGCGGTAACCGATGTGACTGGTGAAGTACTGGGTTTATTCCGCATGCCGGATGGAACGACATTCTCACTTGATGTCGCGGTTGGCAAGGCGCGCAACCTTCGTTACTACAACGACCCCACACAATTACAGGCGATTGACCAGGTGCCAGGTGTGCCCGCGGGAACAGCATTCACGAATCGCACAATCAGGTATCTCGCATTACCAAGATTTCCCGAAGGTATTGATTATCCTCCAGGGCCATTCTCACAAATCAATGACGGGGGCACCAACCTCAACACCGCCCAGACGGTTGGGATTCCCCTGCCCGCATCAGCCTTCCAAAGCGTGTTTGGGTTCTCTTCATTCCATCCTGGAAGTAACTTCAGGCAACCTGCAACCGCAACGACTCCGATTCAAAACCAGAATGGTGTCATTTACTTCCCTGGTTCCTCGGGAATTTATGTGGGTGGCCAGCTTATTTCAGGTTTTGGAATCAGCGGTGACGGGGTTGACCAGGATGATGTGGTTACATTTGGTGGTCAGGCCGGGTTCAATGCACCCGATTCACTCAGGGCGGATTTCCAATTTGTGCGTGGCGTTCGCCTGCCTTACCAGAAGTTCAATCGTCAACCAATTCTTCCCCAACCATGATTCAACTGTTAAAACAAAAAGCCTTCCTTACACCCAGGTAAGGAAGGCTTTTTGTTTGAATATGACATGAGCTACTTTTTGGCTTTGACTTGGACAGGTGGCTTGAACATCACCTTGGTGTCACTTTCAAATTGCTCGATCTTTTCAATGCGCCTTGAATGACGTCCCTTTTCAAATGGCGTTTCCAACCAAATTCTAACCATGCGCTCAATCAATTCCTCGCCAAGCAAATCAGCGGAAAGACAAAGAACATTGGCATCGTTATGCCTTCTGCTCATTTCAGCGGTGATGCTGTCGTGGCATGGAGCGGCACGAACTCCGGAAACCTTGTTGGCTGCGATGCACATCCCTATGCCGGTGCCACAAATCAATATTCCCCTATGCGCCTGTTTTTTACTTACAGAATTGGCAACTTCAAAAGCGAAGTCAGGGTAATCAACACAATCTTCGTTGGCAGGTCCCATGTCCAGAACCTCGTGCCCCATGCCCGAGAGAAAATTAATGATGCGTTGTTTGACATTATAACCACGATGGTCACTTCCGATTGCGATTACCATGGTATGGTACCCTTGATTTCCAAATAGATCTGGTTCAATCATATTATCACCTTATTCGACTAGGAGAGTAATTTAAAAACCAAATGCTGGAGATTTTCCTGAATTTCGGCCAAACATCGACTGTAAGTGATCTCATCACCCCCGAATGGATCACTGATATCCGCACCGGAAAAACTCAACAATTGAACTGGTAGTTTTTGGTCATGAAAACGATTTTTTATAGTGTCGAGATGGTTTTTGGTCATGACTAAAACCGCGTCAGCATGCTGGAGCAAATCAAGATTGACATACCTGCTCTGATGATCCTCAAGGCTTACCCCGAGTTTTTGAACCACAAGTGTTGCGTTTGAGGAGGCAGTCATTCCATCGCTGGCAGCCAACCCTCCGGAAAGAATTTCATATCCCCTGTTTTCAAGCTCATTTATCGGACACCCAATTTTTTCCGCAAGCAACTTTTTGAAAACAATCTGGGCCATCGGACTCCTACAGGTGTTTCCCGTGCAAACGAAGACAATTTTCATTCTCCGCTTAATGTTTTCCACCATGACTCCACTTTGCCTTGAAAAGTTCGGGACCTTGCCGTTATTGGCATACAGCCTTCCCAATATAATTCGTACCCGATGCGAAAATATTTTCAAAGCTACAGCTAATTGTAGTTTCTTGGCATCCTCCAACAATTGCACTTGATGATTCTTAACAGAAACTTAACTAAGAAAAGCAATCTTGAAGGAAATGGTCTCCATCCTTGAAAACTTGAAAAACTGAAAGTAAATTAGAGTAAAAATGGAAAAATCTTGCAATAGAAGACTTGAATTGTGAGAAATTTTATCAAACGGCCTTCTCAATCCACCCCCCGCCAAGGACCCTGTTCCCATCGTAAAAAACAACCGCCTGCCCGGGTGTGATCGCACTTTGGCTTGATTCAAATTCCACTTCCGCAGTTTCATCCCCTGATCTTATAACCAAAGCCTGAGAGGCTTTGTGACGATAACGAATTTGAGCTTGGCAGGCAATTTTCTCATTCAATGGTATATTTGCCAGCCAGTTCACGCCTTTCGATATAAGTCCTTTAGATAAAAGACCTTCCATCTCGCCCACCACAACTTTGTTTTCTTCAGGAACAATTTTAAGAACATATTTACGCTGGCCAGCAGCGAACCCAAGACCTTTCCTCTGCCCTATGGTGAATCGCTCAATACCATCATGTTTAGCAAGTGATTTTCCAGATTCATCGACAATCGTTCCTGGCCTGTTCGATTCGGGCATGCGGTTTTTAATCATTTTGGCATGGTCGCCATCTGGCACAAAACAAATCTCAACACTATCAGGCTTATCAGCAACACTCAAACCCGAGGCAAAAGCAAGCTCACGAACCTGCTCCTTTTTCATTTCTCCAAGGGGGAATATGATTTTTTCCAAGATCTTTTTCTTCAACCCATGAAGCACATAAGACTGGTCCTTATCAGGATCAACTGCCCGATGCAATTGTGCCCCATCAGTGCCATGTACTATTTTCGCATAATGCCCGGTTGCGATATGATCGACTCCAAGCATTTCGCCATAGGACCATAATTGACCGAATTTAAGCCAATTATTACAAACTATACAAGGATTTGGAGTCCTACCAATGAGGTATTCATTTGCAAAATAATCCATGATTTTGCCGAACTCAGCCTCAAAATCCAAGGCATAAAATGGAATATCAAACTTATCCGCGACTCGCCGCGCATCTCCCGCATCCAAGGCGCTGCAACAACCTTTTTTTCTTTCCGTTCGGGCATCCTCTCCACCATGCACACCCGTTCTCATGAATACCCCAATGACCTGATAACCTTGGTTAACAAGTAATTGGGCACACACGGAACTATCAACCCCCCCTGACATTGCAAGGAGGACTTTTTTTGGCATGAATACCTCGAAAATAATTTCAAATCAGTCCTATCATTATCTTAGCAATCATAGAACAAACGGAGTTAGATATATGAAATTTCGAGTGGGTAAAAATAGAAGGGTTGATTTAAGGGATAAATATTCCGCCTATAACGAAAGTTCCGGATTAACTGTTACTATAATCAAATTCCCTGTTTCTTGTTGGAACAATCACTTCTGAAGGGAAGCTTTGTACCGTAAGCTCAACTATAGGCAAGAATAAAAATAATTCTTACCATTAAAGCAAAATTAAGGGCCAAGCGATGCGAATCGCACTAGTTTCCTCAGAAGTGGTTGGTTTTGCAAAGACTGGCGGGTTAGCCGATGTTGCAGGTGCTCTTCCCCCAGCTTTGGAATCCCTCGGAGAGGAAATCATAGTTTTTTTGCCGATGTATCATTGCATAAGGCAAACTGGCAACTTTGAATCCACCAATATCCGATTTCAGATACCCCTCGGCCCCCATCTGGTCCAAGGGTCCCTTGCCAAGTCAAAAATACCCGGCTCAAATGTCACTGTTTACCTTGTTGAAAACCAAGACTTGTTCGAAAGGGATAACCCCTCATTTGGCAGGGGTATCTACCAGTTCCTGGGATCTGAAGGGGCCAAGAAAGATTACCCGGATAATTCCGCCAGGTTTTATTTTTTCACCCAGGCTGTCCTGGCTTCTTTTCCCCAACTCGGATTCTGGCCTGATGTGGTGCATTGGAACGATTGGCAATGTGGCCTAGGCCCCGTTCTACTCAGGGAAAAATATGACCGGACTGAAAACAAGCCCCTTGCTGAAAAGTACCAAAAAGTCAGAAGCCTCATGACCATCCACAATATTGCCTATCAGGGCAATTTCTGGAAGGAAGACATGAACATGATCCACCTGGGGTGGCATTTGTTTAATTTAAACCAGCTCGAATTCCATGATAATCTTAGTTTTCTCAAGGCTGGAATTGTTTTCTCCGACCAGATCAACACCGTTAGCCCGACTTATGCCAGGGAAATCCAAACACCTTACTATGGCTATGGCTTGCAAGGCGTGCTGACTGCTTTGGCAGGCAAACTCACAGGAATTGTGAATGGCATCGATTACAAAGTGTGGGACCCCTCAAGGGACCCATTGATTGCCGGTAAATTTGATGCCCGAAATATCCAGCCCGGAAAATCCACCTGCAAGAAGGCACTCCAGCATGAGCTCGGGCTTGAGGTCAATCCTTCCATACCTATGGTCGGCTTGGTTGCAAGGCTTGTTCAGCAAAAGGGGCTGGACCTTGTCATCGAGAGTGCATGGCGCATGATGGAATTAGGCATCCAGTTTGTTGTTTTGGGTGAGGGTGATTCATACTATCAAAACGCCCTGGTGCAACTGCAGGCAACCTTTGCTGGAAAAGTCGCCCTTAATTTTTCCTTCAGTGAATCCATGGCCCACAAGATCGAGGCGGGGGTTGATTGCTTCCTCATGCCAAGCCTTTACGAACCTTCGGGGCTGAACCAGCTTTACAGCATGCGCTATGGAACCCTGCCTGTGGTACGGGCCACGGGCGGCCTCGCGGACACGGTCACCGATGCCAACCCCGCCACACTTGCGAATAATTCCGCCACTGGATTCAGCTTCAATGCCTACAGCTCAGCCGCACTTTTTGACTGTATGCACAGGGCCATTGATTGTTACCGAAATCACCAGCAGGATTGGATTAAAATCCAGCGCAATGCCATGATGCAGGATTGGTCATGGAACCGCAGTGCTGGAAATTACCAGCAACTCTACCGTACAATAGTATCCAGCCAAGCTTAATTCCTCCCTGAAAGAGGGCATGATTCATAATGGCTGATATTTCCCTGGCTTTTTTATGGCATCAACACCAACCTTATTACCCTGATGATTTCACAGGCGAAAATCCCATGCCTTGGGTGAGATTGCATGGCGTAAAGGATTACTATGGCATGCTATTGCATCTCATGGAATTCCCCACCATGCGCTGCACAATCAACCTGGTTCCCAGCCTGGTTGAACAATTGCTCCAATACACCGAGCAAGGCCGTTCTGACCGATTTCTTGATGTGTCCAGAATGAACGCGGACAACCTCGGGGAAGCTGAAGCTGTTTTTTTGCTTGATAATTTTTTCATGGCCAACCCTCACCAGATGATTCTTCCCTTTTCAAGGTATGCGGAGTTATACAATCGAAGGGGAGCCGGGAGGTGTTCGGCACAGGAGGCTTTGCGCAGATTCAACTCCCGGGACCTGAGGGATCTACAAGTATGGTTTAACCTCGCATGGGTGCATCCAATCGCGGTTTCCCAGGATCCCTTTCTTTCCAGCCTTGCAACCAAGGGAAGGAATTTTACAGAGGAAGAGAAAAACCTGCTGTTGGACAAGCACCTGGAAATTTTGCGCAAAGTTCTACCCCTCCACAAAAAACTCCAGGATGATCGACAGGTGGAGATTACCACAACGCCCTATTTTCATCCGATTGTACCCTTGTTGCTGGATAAGAAATTCGCCCGCGAAGCCCTTCCTCAAATCCAACTTCCCCCATATCAGGGTGGTTACATCGAGGATGCCAAAGTTCATTTTCAATATGCGGTTGACCAGTACAAATCCATTTTTGGAACTCAACCTTTGGGAATGTGGCCTTCGGAGGGAAGTGTTTGCCAGTCGTTTATTTCCCTCGCGGAAAGCTATGGGTTTCGCTGGATTGCAACCGATGAGGAGATATTATCCGCCAGCACCCATGGCGAGGTCAGCAGGGATTCCCAAGGATATGTGCGTAATCCGCAAAAACTTTACGCCCCATACAGGGTCCATGATTCAGGCAAAAGCATCAACATCGTATTCCGGGACCACGCCCTCAGTGACCTAATTGGCTTCAGGTATCAACATAGCGAACCCCAGGCCGCGGCGCAGGATTTCATCCACACCCTCCAGGAAATCGGGAAGTCCATCAATTCTGATAAACCGGCCTTGGTCACTGTCATTCTCGATGGGGAAAATTGCTGGGAACATTATCCCGGTGGCGGAGTTGATTTTATCAGGACGCTTTTTCAAAAATGCACATCAACCCCCGGCTTGCAGTCCGTCAGGATCGGAGATTACCTTGAAAGCAACCCTCCATCAAACAACCTTGATCATCTTTTTGCAGGATCCTGGATCAACCACAATTTTGCCATCTGGGTTGGACATGAGGAAGACAACACCGCCTGGGATCTACTTCATAAGGCCAGGGAATATCTGAAAACCAAGCAGGATTCCTGTCCTGCGGAAACATTGCGGAAAGCCTGGCGGGAAATATACATCGCCCAGGGAAGTGACTGGTTTTGGTGGTATGGTGATGATCATTCATGCGCCCAGGATGCCCTTTTTGATGAATTATTCCGAAGACATCTCAAGAACGCGTATTCATTCCTTGGTGAAATGCCGCCTGTGGAGCTTGACAGGCCCATCCGAAAGAAAGGTGCCCGAAACATTCACACCCTCCCAAGGTCGTTTCTCGAGATACGGATCGATGGCCTTCCCAGATTTTTTGAATGGCTTACCGCCGGCCATTATGCCTGCCAGGGTGAGCGGGGCACAATGGCCATGACAACCAAGGGCCCGCTGAGGGATGTTTACTTCGGATTTAATCTTCAAAAATTATTCATCCGGATAGATTGCATCTCAGATGCAAGACAAACCCTTGGGCAATATCACAAAATAAAGATTGTTTTTTTGGAGCCGAAGGAGCATCAAATCCAGATCGATATTTCAAACATCGAAAGTCCATCAATAACCCACCTTTTTGAAAACGCCCAGTTAAAAACAACACTTGAAATAGCCATCCAGAAAGTGGTTGAATTATCAATTCCTTTTGACGATCTGGGTGTTATGGAAAACGCCACCGTTTCCTTTTATGTGGAAATTTTGGAAAATGAACTTGGAAGGGATCGCGCACCCAGGGAAGGATTAATCACCTTTAAGAGACCGGGGCGGGATTTTGAACAAATCATGTGGGATGTATGATTTGATCCAAGCCCATGAAAATGAATGACAAATGGACCGGAGGAATTTTTAGTAATGCCAGAACTTCGCAAGGATCCGATTGTCGGGCGATGGGTGATCATCGCGACTGAACGGGCCCGCAGGCCAATGCCGGAATCCACGGAACCCATGCTGGCACCAGGTGGCTTCTGCCCTTTTTGCGAGGGCAACGAGGACCACACTCCTAATGAAATCTTTGCCTTCAGGCAACAAGATACACTCGTGGACCAACCGGGTTGGCGTGTCAGGGTGGTTCCCAACAAATTTCCCGCTTTGAAAATTGAAGGTAATCTCCAAAAAAAAGGCGATGGAATATATGATCACATGAATGGCATCGGGGCACACGAGGTCGTGCTTGAATGCCCATTTCACGAAAAAAGTATGGCCCAGCTTCCCGAATCCTACATCAGGGAAATTCTTTGGGTATACCACGAACGACTCAACGACCTTAAAAAAGACCCAAGAATGGTCTATGGAATGATATTCAAGAATGTGGGTATTGCCGCGGGAGCCTCCATGGAACATTCCCACAGCCAGATTATTGTCACCCCGATTCTTCCAGTGAATGTCCTTGAGGAAATGAACGGGGCCCTGGAATTTTACAATTACAGGGGAAGATGCATTTATTGTGATATCATTTCCCAGGAACTAAAGGCGGACTGCAGAGTAATCATGGATTCCCCTGGATACTTGGTCATCGCTCCTTATGCCAGCAGATTTCCTTTTGAAACCTGGATCATACCCAAGCACCACGGCAGCAACTACGAAAACACATCAAAAAGTGAGCTTGAAGAGTTGGCGGTTGTTCTGAAAACAGTTTTATTAAAACTTGAGATCGCATTGGATGGCCCGGCATACAATTACATGATTCATACAGGCGCGTTGAATTCCCCGCCAACGACTCATTATCACTGGCACATTGAAATAATACCAAGATTAACAAAGGTGGCGGGTTTTGAATGGGGCACTGGTTTTTATATCAACCACATACCACCGGAACAGGCTGCATCGGTGCTACGAAACACTGATACTGATGGTATTTAGATCAACGGGCTCCAAAGTAATAAAGACTAAGAAAGAGGGCCGCATGCCTTAACCAACCAGGCAACCCTGAAGGACCATGGATAAAGAATATCGCAGCCGTGCTTGCAACGGTTATAAGCACCAACATCGCTTGCATATCCTGCCAACGGGACAGTAGGGAATTCGTACCAGCCTTCATGAATGATTTGGCAAAATAGGCAATGATCATACCGGAGATGTAAGCTCCCACCGCGCCAAAAATCGGAACAACATTTGGATCAAAAAGTCTTCCCTGCTTATAAAGAAAAAAACCTGAAGCTCCAAATGCCAGGAGGATCAAGGCCCTTATCACACCGGTAGGCAAATAAAGAGGCCTGGTTTCAGGAGGGAGGATACCTTCTTTTTGCAACCTTGGAACAGCTTCGGGGGGAATATTTAAAAATCTGCGCCTTGAAAAGTAATGAGCCAAGGCGATCAAGAGGGTTTCATTCCACAAGATATCAACTTCACGACCTGCCATCATTTCATTGATCACAACAGCGAGAATCAAAAGCGTAAGCAGGGCACGCACACTTCCCAATGGAAGGCCCAACGGAGGTCGTATTGGGTTATCTGAATCTGTTATTTGTGACATTTCATTCCTTGAAAAAGCTAATTCAAAAATCCGATGTAAGTTCCAATAATTTCATCAAAAAACATAAGTGGGAATATGGTTGTTGATTAATCACAGGCAACCACATTTTCAAACTTGGTCATCGTTAAGTCAATATATTCCCATAGTTTTAATTTTTAATGCATAATCAAATAGCAAAACATCGATCCAAAAGATTTGAAGGATTCAAGGAAGAGACAAGAAGCAAAGACATAAGCTATTAATCCAAATAATTTTCACCAATTAAAATATTCTTCAAATCTCAGAGACAGAAAAAATCATTTTTAAAATGATACAAGTTCTAAAAAATGCAATATATACACTACTAAAGTTCATATTTTCCTTGTCATATCCAACTATGTTCATTTCCAAATTTAATGGCTTAATTATTGTCAAGTTGTAAAAAATGGAACTTTGGGCAATTAAAACAAAGAATGTAAAGTTTAGTTCAGAGCATATTTTTAAAATTTGCCCAAATAGTTGAAATATTTAACAACTACAGTCGAATAATTAAATGTGGTTATTTTGTGACACAAAACAAGAGAACTTTTTATGCAAAAATTGGTATAGGATTGGAACTAATTCCTTGTTATTCATCTATGATGTCTAGTAGGGTTAGTTGGAACAAACAAACTTTTAAAAAATTATACAGCTAGGAGTTCAAAAATGACCGAAGTTGAAATCCCAAAAATAAAAATCCAACCTGAATCCAGCTTACTTGCAAAGTTATTTGCCCGAATTGGTGAACCAGTGGATCCTTTGAAAATATCCGCAGTCAATGTTTACACCAACAAATGGCGAATCAATGTGTGGAAAAGTTCCAATAATCCTTTTCTGCCCAATGCGGGTTTTATCGAATCAAGTTACTTCGTCGAAGTCGGTCCTGATGACGAGATTAAAAGTATTCGATAAATAATCTCAAACATTTTCAGCATTAACCAATGTTTTGGTTGCTAATGAGGTGTCCCTGTTTTTAAGCTTTGGGAACAAAGCCATATTCCAATTAGTATCACGAAAACCGCACTGACCAAGGGAAGAAACCTTGAGATATATTCAAGCCACTTCCCTGTTGTGCCAGATTTAGTCAACACATCCCTTGTTTTAACCACTATAAATCCAACCACCACCAATACTCCCGCCAAACCAGCGCTAAAGGCCAGGAGCAAAGGCAAAGCTATGGCTATCAAACCGGAGCTTAATGCAAAAAGAAGCATTGCAACTGCGTCCCAGCAAGGAACAATACCCCCAACAATTCCCAGTACCACGATTCCTTTCCAGCCTGCATCGGGAGTTTTAAAAGACACCGTTCCATCCGAATGATGCTGATGGGAAGCCCCAGGACCATGAAAATGATCCGCTTGCCCTAGGATGCGCCTTAAAAATAGCCATGCACCAAGAGCAACTATCGTGATTCCACCGACAAAACCCAATATCGTCTGGACATCCGCGGGAGCCGCCTTCGGAAAAAAAACCGGCAGCAATATTGCGACTAATATAACAGCACCCGTATGGGAAACGGTCGTAACCACACCCAGGAGAACCGCATGGGCAAGTGTTCCCTTTTCACCAACAAGATAAGCGGCGGCAAGGGTTTTTCCATGGCCGGGTGTAAGGGCATGAGCCGCACCAAAAAGCGAGGCGAATAAAAAAAGCAACCAATAATTTCGCTTCCCATCCAATAAAAGATCAAGGAGGGAATCCTCATGGTTTTTCTGAATATTTGAATCGGTGTTTGGCAAAATAGGAGATTGCGCTGGGGAATCATTTCCCTCAAACTTGAAACTAAAACTCGCGTGCCTTAATGACTCCGCTTCTTTGGGTCCGCGGTCAAGGGGATGTTTTGCAACTAACTCAGGGTCAGGCAGATGAAGATCAGTTAAAATCGCGACATCCGTTGGAGCGGTGAGAATTTCCAACTTTGAAAAATCATCCTCCGCGTAATTACCCTCACGAAATTTAAAAGCGTGTGAAACAGCAGATGCAGATTCAAAAGGGGCCTCGAATCGAAAAAAACATTGCAGATGATTATTGAATTTCAGTGATCTTTGAGTGCAGGAAAATGAAAGCATTTTGCCATCGACACTGGCGATTAAATTTAACCCCAAAACATCCGCCATGTAACTCGCAAAGGTATCGTGTAGTTGTTCACGAGTGCGGATTTTCTGCCGAACTTCCTCAGGCAGCGAACCTATATCCCGTGCGGCCCTTAACTCATCAACTTCCAAAAGATAATCCAATTGGACGGAATTGTTTAAGATTCGAATTATAATTGTACGGTCATGATTTTCCGAAAGCAGGGGATGTGCGCAAAGGCATCTGGCTTGGGCTAACAAACCAAAAAAAACAAAAAGATATAGCAGACTATTTCTTCGGCTTGGCATGACTAAGAGCCATCAGTGCGAAACCTGTGACCAGATTGGGATCACCCTCCATCCAACGATCCTGCGGATTGGACCAGGAACCATCAGGGGATTGTTTTTTAGCAAGGGTAACAGCCAATTCATCTTTCCATTTGTGGGAAACACCCTTGGAATCTTTAACCTCGGTGACTTCCAGGGCATCCAGGGCCTTTGCCATGGTGTTGTAGTAATAAAAAATTCCCCATGCGGCACGCTGGGGAGGCATACCGGGGTTGGATTCGAGGCTGTAATTATTGCTGACCCATTCATAAGCTTTTTTTACCCTGGGATCATCTTTGGAAACTCCGCAATAAATCATGCTTTTAATTCCGGCATAAGTCATGCTTGCATAACCGGGCATGGATCCATCCTTTGCAGGGCCATCGGCATTTCGAACACCACCACCTTCAGCAGCAGAATAAATAAAACTACCATCATTTATTTTTCCAGCCCAGGGTTGATCATTGTTTTCACTTTTTAGATTTTGACATCTACTTACAAAAACAATGGCTTTCTTGAATGCGGGATCATCCTTTGGAACCCCGGCAGCAACCAAGGCATCGAGATAAAAAGCTGTGTTCGAAAGATCCGGGCGTGACTTACTGTCGTATCCCGCACCCCCATAATAATCATCCTTGGGGTTTTTTCCCTCGGTTTCATCCCACTGCAATTGCTTGAGAAATTTTGCGGCATTACCCACCACGGCCTTGTAGGAATCCTTGTTGGCGGAACTTAGCGCCATCACATTCACTGATGTGACATAATTTTGCAACTGAACACGCGGATCAATTCCGGCAATATGCCCAGACTTGGTATTGATCAGGCTTTCAATGTATTTAAGCCCCTTGGCAATCATTGGGTCATCGACGGAAATTTTCCCTGTTTTGATCAGGCCAGTGATAATAATCCCGGTGATTCCGGGGCTGGACTTTGAACTCCAGGAACCATCTTCCGCCTGGTTTTTTCGGAGATAGTTGATCGCCTTTTCAACAGAGGAATTCCAAGCATCATTTGGGTCAGTTTGAGCTCCTGAAAAGCCCACGAAAACAATGGCCATTATTAAAATTGAGGAAAAATATCTGGCTTTCATGGCAATCCCTTCAATGATAATCACGCTTGGAATTTCCCACATGTTTATTGTAGACAACAATCGAAAAAATGAAATAAAAAAGGCGCAAACCGTTTTAACAGTTTGCGCCCTTGAAATCCTGATAATGCGATCAACCAACAATCGCAAGAATATCATCCTCTGTCATGATGAGGTATTCATTCCCATCAACGGTAATTTCATTTCCAGCATAGGAAGAGAATAGAACACGGTCACCCTCCTTGATTTGAAAGGGAGCGCGCTTGCCATTGTCCAAAACAGAACCTTCACCCACGGAAAGAACTTTGCCCTGCCTGGGTTTTTCCCTGGCGCTATCCGGAAGAAGAATTCCACCGGCAGATTTATCATCTGCTTCAAGTCTTTTGACAACAATTTTATCATTCAGGGGTTTCAAAGCCATTGCAACATAACTCCTCAAATGCCAATTATCTAGTAAGGTGACTTAAATGAAGGCTTAATCACCACTTTTTAAACGCCCGTAGAAACGGGTCAGGGCCTTCATTACCGTGTAAAGCACCATGCCACGGTTCACAGGTTTTGGTATCACACTGTAGACCGATGCCTGATGAGCCTGCCTCATGACGGTTTCTGTAGGGTCACCGGTAACAAGGATCGCTGGTAACATTGTATGAACCTGGCGAACAAGATGCAGTGTTTCCAAACCGGTTAGATTTGGCATATGCATGTCAAGAAGCACCAGATGAACTTGTTTTTCCTGAATGAGATCAACGGCTTCAACGCCCGATGACGCTAAAAGTGTACGATAACCCTCCTGCTCGACAATTTCCCTCAAGGCCTCACGGGCCGGAGTATCATCATCTGCTATCAGGATCGAATAATTTTGGTTCGTGGCAACAGCCATGCCACTGACCCCATTGGAAAAAAAGTTGGTAAGACCCCCACCCTATTCACAAGGATGGCAAGCTGGAAATCCGCATTTCCAGCAGTCAATATGAGCAAATTATGTACCGCATATGGCAGTAGCATAATAAATAAATCATAACTCGTTATATTGTAAATGGATAGCCCAATTTACATGTAAAATTAGGTGCTCGCCATAAGTCTGCCAACAATGAAGATTTATGTCATATTGGCAGTAATGATACTTAACTAAAAGGCAATAAAAAAGGCGCTTAAAAAAAGCGCCTTTTTCAACAAATTCATTAAAAACAACTATGATTTATTACCACTTGCCAACTTTGGTTTAGTCCACAAATAATCAGGATTAAAATCATTTTCATCCAATCGCGTCGGGAATTGGAATCGATCATACTTGTAATATTCAACTTCATGGTTTGTTTCATCGAAGGTGATAATCAGCATGGGAAGTGAGGATTGAGGATCAAAACAGACAATCCTTCGCCCACCTTTTGGTAATTCATTCTCAACACCTGCGGGAATAAAGTGTTCCAGCGACTCAACGGGAAATCCAAACTCCGGTCTCTTGTTGGCGGCGGTGTATTTGACCGATCCATAACGCATATCACCCTTGGACTGACCGATGATCGCACGACCAAGGCCTTCCACCAGGGGAACAAAACCTGCATCCTTGATGTTGTGCCTGCTTGCGCTTCTTACCAATATGCTGTCTGGGGCAAAAGCCATCCGTTTACCTGCTGGCATGAACGGTACATCACCAGCCGCAAGCAATGTATGAATTTTGTTCTCATACATTCCCTCAACATAAACAACCTCCCTGCCAACCCCTTCGCTATCAAGCCATTTAAAATAAATGCTCAAGGGTGCTTTTCGATATTTGAGAAGCAAAGTTTCCTGTGGCTTGTTCTTTCCATTGATGACTTCCTTGCGCACCAATCGAACAATGTAAGAATCCAAAGTTGCAAGCCTCGCCATGGTCTTATGATAAAGATTACGGGCTGGATCATTGGAAACTTCGATTGGCTTTGGGGTTGTGTTATTGTTTGGGGTTACACCCAGCACGCCAAATGGAGAGACATTATTATTGGCCAAATTCCCGGGTACAGCGGTTGTTTGGTTTGCAATATCCGCGGGAGATTTTTCAGGAATGTTGTTGGAATTATTCAGCGCTGCATTGGTGCGGACCAAATCATTGGAATTTTGATTATTTTTAGGTATGGGCGGAAGAGGCACAAGAGACACTTCTGCAGGCCTTGGGGTGCTAGGGTTTGTATTGGATGCTGCGGGAATTCGTAGTTCAGGACCAGGTTCGGCGCTCACCGCCCTGGTTCGCATCGCAGGCCGCTGCATGGCAACATTGTTTCCAACATTATTTCGTTGCGCCATCATTTGGCCACAACCACTAACAAATAAAACACCCAGCATTGCAGAAGCGATGTGCCATTTGTTTCCAACTACCATACAGATTCCCTTCCGTTCACTTGCTCAAATCTTTACTAATTCAAGGAGCATCCTGCGCCTCAATGGGGCGGGACCATACAGTAATATATTTACAAAATACAGAGGAACATTTTCAACTTTATCAAAGTATAAGAAATATAGGCAAAATAGGGGGCTGTTTTTTGAGATATTTTAAAAAAACTTTTAACTTTATTCAAAATAAGTTAAAGATCCCTTCTAAATGCTACTCAAGTATATCAACTTTAAAGCTGGTAATAAATCGCCAATAGCACATTTATTCACAAATCAATTTAAAACGATTAAGAATTGATAATCTCATCCAAGGGAAGAATGAAAGGATTTCATGACCTTGAATTTATAAATCAAACCGAACCCCTTGCGCCAATTGCAATTGGTTTCCCCCGTTGATGGTGCAAGTCTGCCTGCGCATGTAGTTTTTCCAGCAGTCGCTTCCTGATTCCCTTCCACCTCCGGTGTCTTTTTCACCACCGAACGCCCCGCCAATTTCCGCACCGGATGTTCCTATATTCACATTTGCAAGTCCACAATCACTCCCGCGGTAACTGAGGAACTCTTCCGCCTCACGCAAGCTATCCGTGAAAATAGCGGATGATAAACCCTGATGAACCCCGTTGTTATACCTGATGGCATCCTCAAGATTATGATAAGGCATCACATACAAAATCGGTGCGAAGGTTTCCTGCTGAATGATTTGCATTTCAGGATTTGCAAGTATGATGGTGGGTTCGACAAAATAACCTTTATCAAGAATCCTATTCCCGCCCGTCAGAACTTTACCGCCCTGCTTTTTTGCCTCTTGAATAGCCCACATCATTTTATCGACTGCGTTTTCGGAAATTAACGGCCCCATCAGGACTCCCTCCTCCCATGGATCGCCCACTTTTATACCGCGATAGGCTTCGCGTAATTTTTCCAAAAACATTATCTCAATGGAATCATGCAAAAATAATCTTCTCAGCGTGGTGCAGCGCTGCCCCGCAGTGCCCGCAGCCGAAAATAATACCGCGCGTAAAGCCTGTTCCATGTTCGCACTGTGCGATATTATCGCGGCGTTATTACCACCAAGCTCCAGCAGGCTTCTTCCAAGTCTCTGGCTCACTTTTGATCCAAGGACTTTTCCCATTTCACAACTACCCGTCGCGCTAACAAGGGGAATTCTCCTGTCTTCCGCGATCCATTCCGCTGCAAGATGCATTTCACTTATGCACAGGGAAAAAACATCCGCATGGCCATTTTCCCTCATGATTGAGGAAACAATTCCTAGAATGGCAACGGAAGTGACAGGCGTGTGTGTTGAAGGTTTCCAAATTGAACTATCACCACAGATAGCAGCGAGTATGGAATTCCAGGCCCAAACAGCGGCGGGAAAATTGAACGCACTAATTATCCCCACGATGCCCAACGGATGCCATTGTTCAAAAAGCCGGTGATCCTTTCTTTCACTTGCCATGGTCAACCCGTGCAATTGCCTGGAAAGACCCAGTGCGAAATCGCACATGTCAATCATTTCCTGAACCTCTCCCTGCCCCTCACTCAGGATTTTCCCGGTCTCCAAGGTGATGAGCAGACCAAGGTCTTTTTTGTTTTTTCGCAGAGCCGCGCCGATCTGCCTGATGATATCCCCCCGTTTTGGAGCGGGAACCTTGCGCCATTTTTCGAATCCCTCAACCGCGCTTGCAACCACTTGTTCATAGTTCTTCCGGGAAGCGCTCATCACCGACGCAATCGGTTTTTTATCCGAGGGATTTATTGATTCAATCTCCATCCCCTCTGGCCTGGTGATCCAATCACCCGCATAAACACCACTGTGGGTATGATGGATACCAAACTTTTCCAACAGCTCATTTATCATCGATCCACCCTGTTATTTCCGATAAAACCTCATCCAAAATCCGAACCGCTGTTTTTGCATCCCGCTCCCTGATCACCAAGGGCGGGCAGAAACGAATCCCACTAACCCCGCATCCCAGCAGGAGCAGGCCTTTTTTAAAACAAGCCTGCACAACTGCATCCCGTTCCCTCGATGCTGGTTCCCGACCATCACGATCCTTGACCAGGTCGATTGCAAGCATCAATCCTTTTCCCCTCACATCGCCTATCAGGCTATGTTTATCTTTCAACGCATCAAGAAGATCAAACATGAATTGGCCGACCTTTCGAGCATTATCCATCAATCCCTCTTCCAAAAGGGTTATGGTTTCCAATGCCGCGACACATGCCACGGGATTACCCCCAAAGGTGCTGGCATGGGATCCCTTGGGCCAATCCATGATTTCCGACTTTGCTATCATCGCGCCCAAAGGCATTCCCGAAGCTATACCCTTGGCAAGGCAAATGATGTCTGGTTCAATTCCAAAGTGTTCAATAGCAAACATTTTTCCCGTGCGACCCATGCCCGACTGCACCTCATCAGCGATGTAAAGAATTCCATGCTTCTCCGCCAGCGTCTTCAAATTGCGATGAAACTCGATTGGAGGAACCACATAACCACCCTCGCCCTGAATGGGTTCCACGATAAATGCAGCCACTTCATCCGGGGAAACCGTGTGCCTGAATAATTGTTTTTCAATGCTCTCAACACAAGCTGTCTGGCAAGTGCCATAAACCTTGTTCACCGGGCAGCGGTAGCAATTACCAAACGGGGCATGGCTAACCCCGGGTATCAAGGGATCAAAACCCCTTCGCTGGATGTTTTTACTCGCGGTAAGCGAGAGAGATCCCATGGTCCTCCCATGAAAACCACCAAAGAAAGAGATGATTTGTTTCCGCCCTGTATGATAGCGGGCAAGTTTAAACGCCGCCTCGACACTTTCAGTGCCTGAATTTGAAAAAAACACTTTTTTAGCGGATATTCCGGGAGCAAGTGTTGCGAGCTTTTTTGCAAGATTGGCCTGGGGCTCATAATAAAAATCCGTCCCGGACATGTGCAAAAGCATCTCGGCCTGCTTTTTAATCACTTCAACAATCCTGGGATGACAATGCCCGGTGGAACAGACCGCTATTCCGGAGGTGAAATCCAGGAACAGGTTACCATCAACATCCTCGATGGTGGCACCCCAGGCACGGTTAACAACAAGGGGGTAAAATCTTGTGTAAGAAGGGGAGGTGAATTCCTCATCCTGGGCGATGAGCCTTGAAGCTTTGGGACCAGGAAGACTTGTTTTAATTAATGGAACTTGAAGCAACTCTTGATAGGTCATTGCGATTCTCCTTGATTTTAAGGACACGCATTTCAAAACCTGGATGCTTATCTTCCATATTCTATACTTGGTTGAACCTTTCCAGTCTTCAAATGTATAAAATAAATACGAGGGTTCCTGTCACATGCTCGATAACCAAATTGCAGGGAGAAAGCCATGAGCACACCCATTCTTGGTCCACATCATGCTTTGCCATCCAATACCCCCAAAGAGCGCTTTATATTGCAATTATTTGATCAATTATGGGAGAAATATCGTTCTCGGGTCAGCTATGTGGGAAGTTACGAGAAATTAACCAGGGAGTCAGGGGCCTGTTTTTTCAACGATCATGTAGCGTTCAGGACTTTCTGCAGCCAAAATCCCCTTGCGGGCATCTCTTCCATCTCCAGGCTTTTTGAAGCACTTGGGTATCGCGCCGCGGATTGTTATGACTTTGATGATAAGCATCTCAATGCCATTTATTTCCAGCACCCCCAGCCGATGTTCCCAAAGATATTCATATCTGAATTACGCACCTGGCAGCTAAAGCCTGCTTCCAGGCACATCATCCATTCAGCATTAAAAACGCACCGTACCAATCTTCCAGAGTCTTTTCTTGCTGATATCCATCATCTTGAAAGCAAATCTGAGCCTTCAAGATTGTCTCTTTTGGAGGAAGCCGTGGATTTCCTCCATGAACTCCCCTGGAATCTGCCCGAAAAATCCGACTTGATTCAACTGAATACGGAATCACAATATGCCGCATGGGTGTTGGTGCATGGTTACAATGTCAATCATTTCACCTCCTTGATCAATTCACACAAGGTTCCTGAACTGGATGACATAGAAAAAACTTCAAAGGCCCTTTCAGAGGCCGGTGTCCCGATGAAAAAGGAAATCGAGGGTGCCAAAGGAAGCAAACTCAGGCAGACTGCAACTGAGGCTGTAGTGATCGATGTACCTGTCCTGGAAAAAGGCAAATTGTCCTCAACACCTTGGACATACGCCTATTTCGAGCTGGCTCAAAGAGATCCATACAAGGATTCGACAAGCGGCAAAATGGTCAGGTACGAAGGGTTTCTTGGCCAGCAGGCCACCCAGCTTTTTGATATGACAAAAGTCGAATCCAAATCTATTGGAAACGTTACGGTGGGTTAAAAAAACCAGCATCAGCCCATCATTTTGTAAGACTCATCATTAAACCCGACATAGAGCGTGTCTCCCGATAGAACAGTTGGAGCACGAAGATTACCAGTCGGGCCCATGAGCAATGCGGCAATATCATCGTCACTGGGCTTGTCTTTTTTTAAATCTAAGATGGTGACTTTGCTTCCCTTTGCAGCAATGATTTTTTTAGCTTTCTGGGAAAGGGCAAGTGCCTCCTTAACTCCGATTTTTATCTTGGAGGCATCGATCGTTTCAGTGATCACATGTTGGGTATGCTCAAGGAACCCCTGAGCTTTTTTACAGGTTGTTCACCCTTTTCTGTGATATTGCCATGCGATTTTTATTGCCATGATTATCTCCTGTTAATGAACTATAAGTATTATTAGCACCACCATGGATGATAAAAAAATAATATTGTGAAATTGTATGTGGCACGGATAAATCACCATTTATTTGGGGTGGTTATTTGCCGGAGTTTCTACAAAAATCTCATCCTCAACAACGGAAACATTGTAGCAACCAACTTTAAGTCTTGGATTATCCGCCCATGCGCCATCACACAAGCGAAATCGCCAGGCATGCCAGGGACAGGTGACCGTGCCCTCCTCGACATGACCGCCACTTAGCGAGGCACCCATGTGGGGGCAGAAATCATCGATGGCGAAAAACTTTCCATCGTGATGGTAAACTCCCACACACTTTTCCTCGATTTCGATGGTATGGACTTTTCCTTCCGGTAGTTCGCTGACTTTGCAAACCTTGTGAAGTTTTGACATTATTCTGGATCCTTTGGCTTTACTTGGTTGCATAAAAATACACTTTTATTGTACAAAGGAAATAGGTTGATTACCTTGGCGGATGGAAAATAAATCAATGCTTGAAATTGAACAAAAATTTGCTGTTGCATCATTTGGAGAAATTGAAACCATCTTGCGTTCAAGAAATTTGAATCCAGCAAAGGAAGAACACGAGGAAGATCACTATTTAAATGCACCAGACCGGGATTTCGCAAAGACCGGCGAAGCATTCCGAATCCGAAGGATAGGTAATTCAAATTTTTTGACATTCAAGGGACCAAAGATTGATTCCAAAGTAAAGATGCGTGAGGAAATCGAGATTCCCATTCCCGAGGGTGAAACCGGGTTCGAGGATCACCTTAAATTATTCCTGGCCCGTGGTTACAAGTTTGTTGCAAGGGTGAATAAAAAAAGAACAACCTACATTTTAAAAAGCGAAGGGTTTGACATCACCCTTAGCCTTGATGAAGTTGAGACCTTGGGATTGCATGTGGAAGTGGAAATAATTTCCAAAGAGGAAGATTCCGAACGCGCGATTGAAGTGGTGCAAAAAATCTCAAGGGAATTGGGACTTAAGGAAGTGCAACCCAAGTCCTACATCCGGCTGGTCCTGGAGAAAATGAATGCCTGAAATGCAGACCACCAGCACGATAACACAATTAAGGAAGATTATTTCCACCGCCCGGAAGGTTGAAGGAAAAATTGGGTTTGTGCCCACCATGGGGGCGCTGCACCAAGGCCATATTAGTCTGGTGCATGAGGCCAGAAAACATTGTGATTATGTCGTGGTATCAATTTTTGTGAATCCCATGCAGTTCGGGCCAAATGAGGATTTTCACCGTTACCCCCGACCCTTGCAGGACGATCTGAAACTTTGCCTTGATGCCGGTGTTGACCTGGTCTTTCATCCCACTGTCGAGGAGATGTATCCTGCAGGTTTTGCAACCTCGGTTGAAGTGAATGGACTCACGGATCATTTATGCGGCAAAAGCAGACCAGGGCATTTCAAGGGTGTCACCACTGTGGTGATGAAACTATTTGGCCAAGTTCAGCCTGATTTGGCTTTCTTTGGACAAAAAGACGCGCAGCAGGCGCTTGTCATAAGGAAAATGGCAACAGATCTTGATTTACCTCTTGGTATTGTGATCTGCCCCACACTTCGGGAAAAAGACGGCTTGGCAATGAGTTCCCGAAATAGGTATCTCTCTTCAGAGGAAAGATCCAACGCACCCGCGATATATGAGGCACTTTGTCAAATAGAGTCTGAGATAAGATCAAAAAAACACAGTTCATGCATCCCGTACCGGGAGGAACTATTGGCCAGGCTTCGCTCGATTCCCGGGGCGGTTGTTGATTATGCTGAAATTGTGGATGCTGGATCACTTGAGTTCACCCCGGAAATGCGAGGGGAAAAATTGGTGGCGGTTGCCATAAGGTTGGGCACAACCAGATTGATTGATAACATACTTGTAAACACCTCCGCCTGAAACGGTGGCGAAATATCCGAGATTTAAATATGACTCACCCCCTATTCACCCCTGAAATAGAATATTGCATCAAAAGCAATGACCCCGAAACCATGAGGGAATTTTCCGAAGCCCTCCACCCTGCCACGATCGCGGAAGCACTGGATGGAAATTTCAAGGTCGAGGACACCTGGCGGTTTCTCCAGGAAACGCCGATTGATAATCAGGCCGAGATTTTTTCCTACCTTCCCACCGAGGAGCAAGTACGCCTGGTGAAAGGCGTGGGAAGGCCCCATATGGCAAGGCTTATCGAGCGCATGTCGCACGATGACCGGGCTGCTCTTTTAAGGCATCTTGACCCCACTGTCACCGAGGCCATTTTGAGGTTGATCGATGACGCTGAGCGAAGGGACATTGCTTCGCTGGTAAACTTCCCGGAAAACACCGCTGGCGCAATCATGACCACGGATTACGCCTGGCTTCCCGCGAACATCACCGTGGAAGATGCCCTTGAAAGACTAAGGCTTCAGGCTCCGGATCGTGAGACCATTTATTATGTCTACCTCGTTGATGAAAACCGCAGATTGCAAGGTGTTGTTTCATTGCGAAGCCTGATACTCGCGCCCAGGAAAGATATTCTCGCGGATATCATGGAAACCCAGATTGTCACCGTTAATGTGACCGACCCCAAGGACAGGGTTGCCCAATCCATGGCCCGATATGACCTTCTCGCAATCCCGGTGGTCGACAAGGATGCGAAATTGGTCGGAATTGTGACCCATGATGATGCGATGGATGCCGTGGTTTCTGCCGCAACCGAGGATGTCCATCGCATGGGTGGTATGGAACCCATGAAGGACAGCTATCTGGATGCCAGTTTCACATTGGTATGGAGAAAAAGATCGGTATGGCTTTCCTGCTTGTTCCTTGCGGAATTATTCACCTTCACAGCACTGGCTTATTTTGAAGACGCGATCGCCCAGGTGGTGGTGTTAAGTCTCTTTGTGCCCTTGTGTATTTCCACCGGGGGCAATTCTGGATCCCAGGCAGCCACCCTGATCACCAGGGCGATGGCACTGAATGAGGTTAACCGTAAAAACTGGTTTAGGATTTTCAAGCACGAATTATTGATGGGACTTGCACTTGGGCTGACACTGGGTGGCATCGGATTCCTCCGCGCCGCATTGACTCCCGATCATATCAGGGGAAGCTCGCATCCCAGGCATGAAAGTTTCAAGGTCAGGGTTGATCAAAGCTCACCGTTGGTTTCCACCCAGGATGGCGTGTATGAGATCAAACCATTGACGGAACAAATGATCCGCAGCGAGAAATCTGAAAAAATCCGCCTCCCGGAATCCCAAGACATAAAGGAACCCGTGGTTGAAAATGACAGCCTTGTCTACGAATTTCCCAAAGGTTGCTCTTTGATCACCCCTTCAGTCGATCGCTGGCAACTAGCCTTGGTCATTGGTTGCTCGGTGGCGGGCATCTGCCTTTGGGGAACGGTGGTTGGATCCATGCTTCCTTTGGTTTTCGACAGGTTTGGAATAGATCCGGGCATCGCCTCGAGTCCGTTTGTCGCTACTTTCGTCGATGTGACCGGAATTGTAATATACTTTTCCATCGCTGGCGTTTTTCTTGGAAACCTAATGGTTTGATCCCGGGAAAGAAACACCCCCGCAAGTTAATTCCCTTGCGAGGGTGAATCGTTAAATCCGGTATGATACAGCTCAACTTTGCTCTTTGTGCTTTGGCAAAATCACCCTTCGAGTCTCCAAGGGGTCAGATTGGTACCGCCAACCCACAATGCTATCCTTTTCAAACAAATCCAATATAAACCACGCAAGCTGATCTTCCTCGATGAAGGGTATCGCTATGATACCGTTTGCTGGAGAAACCACAAAGATCCCCATGCTTTCCAACTCAGCAACATCCTGCGCGTATTTGGAAGTCGCAAGATCGGTATCAATCAGAGCTTCCTGCTTTGCGATGAAAGCCGACCGGTCCGGCCGCCCAGATCGCTTATCAATCTTTTGGGATCTGTGTTTGGCAAACCGCATGGAAAGGTAGTTTTCCCGCAGGGACCTCAGCACATCCAAGAGATAAGGAAGTGCTTTTACCGCCTGATTATAAGACCAAACTTGAAGATACTTCTGCTTTTGTTTTTTACCCGGATTGCGCTTCATGACTAGGCCCTCCCTAAGAGTAAAGGAAGAGAAACGGCCGAATCTTCCCATTTGGGTACCGTCTCCTAGATTTCACGCATGTTGCATTGATGTGCCCTCAAAAACCAAGATAAACTTTTGAGGACAAAGGCGCCTGGCAAGGATCCGGTCCTGCACAAGCTTTGCATCTCTGCCACCTATATTTTATTAGTCTGACAAAAGGAAAAGTTCATTTAAAAACCATAATTATTCATGTTTTTATAAAAATTTTTCCACTTGTTAGGGACAAGCTTGCAATAATGGAAATATGTTCAAGACACTTAAACTCGGATCTCCATTTGGCATAGGTGTTTACATCCATCCAACCTTTTGGTTGCTGGCTTTTTTCTACCTTTTATCCAATCTTAGGGAGATCTCCTTATTTCAAAGCACACTGGAATTATTAATTCTGTTTGGTGTGTTTTTTTGTGTCATCCTTCATGAATTTGGACATGCCCTGGCAGCCCGGATATTTGGGATACAAACCCGCGACATAACCATATACCCAATCGGGGGCATAGCACGACTTGAAAGAATGAGCGAGGATCCATTCGAGGAACTGGTGATAGCTTTAGCCGGGCCAGCGGTAAATTTCTTGATTGTCATACTACTCCTGCCCATTTGCATTCATTTTTCACCGACCCCATTTGATTTTGAAAACCTCACTCCCCCGAATTCTTTTTCAGGTAGTTTGAACCATTACCTTAAGATGCTAGTCTTGTCCAACGCCGGGCTTTTGATTTTCAATCTCCTGCCTATTTTTCCCATGGATGGTGGCAGGGTTTTGCGAGCCTTGCTGAATCTTTCTGTTGGGTTTTCCAATGCAACGGTGATTTCAGTGACGCTGGGTAATCTAGGCGCCATCATCCTCTTTTTCATTGGTTTATTCTCAACCCATTTTGTGCTTATTTTTCTGGCATTCTGTGTTTTTATCGCTGGGAGACAGGAACTATTACTGTTGAAATTAAAGCGTAACAATCAGGGTTCCCAAGGGTTTTTCCACCCTGAAACACAATTTCAGAACCCATCCAGTTTCACTGGACTGGTCTGGGACGCCGAGCGAAATATCTGGGTGAATTGGAGTTCCAAAAAGCCCACTAACTTTCCCAATGGTCCCGAGTGACCGTCATAATCGTTACAACCCGTACCTTACTGAACCAGCATTTTTACCAGCAAGCATATTCAAAGCCACTTCGACGCGATTCAATGCCGATCTTTAGGATACGATGATATTTCGGCATGGAATGCCGGGGTCTGGGGGGCAGGATGTCTGTAGCTTTGACACGGGAAGTAAAATCTGCGCTGAACAAAGTTTCGCAAGCATTTGATGCCTTGGGAGATTTCGCTCTTTTTTCATTTAGTTCCCTTTCCACGATCATTAAAAAACCCACTGTCGGGACCATGATACCGATTTGTTTCAGGGTTGGAGTGCAAAGCGTTCCAGTGGTTTCAATCACCGGGATGTTCATTGGAATGGTGATGGCAATCCAGGTTTATTCGCAGTTTCAATCCCTTGGGCTTGCGACGCAACTCGGGCAGATCATCAATGTTTCTGTCATCAAGGAATTGGGCCCTGTCCTTGCGGCAACCATGCTTGCGGGAAGGATTGGTAGCTCAATGTCCGCCGAACTTGCCACCATGAAGGTCACGGAACAGGTTGACGCCTTGATATGCCTTGGTATTAATCCGCTGCATTACCTTGTTTTACCAAGGGTTCTGGCGTGTGTATTACTCATACCGATTCTCACAATATTGGCGAATTTCATGGGGGTATTTGGGGGCAGCATGGTATGCACGGAAATTTTCAAAGTGGATCCCTACCACTATTGGCAGAATTCCCGGGGGCATATACAGATTTGGGACCTCGCAATAGGCTTGATAAAGCCAATTTTCTTTGGTGCCGCCATCGCGCTGATCTCATGCCATCGTGGGATGAATTCGCGTGCCGGCGCGGAAGGCGTTGGAAAAGCCGCCACCTCCGCGTTTGTCTGGTCTTTCATGTCCATACTCGTGCTGGACTTTTTCCTTTCGCTTTTCTTCAACAATCTTCATCAATTCTTATGGCCCGATAATTCCATCAAAAGTTTCGGCCCAAAATAAGGATCTTACCACGCATGGATTCCCAACCTTCCCAACCGAATTTCCTAGCCTTGCAGAACGCCTGCATTGGGTTCAATGGCGTCGCTATTCTTCGCGACATCACCTTTGATATTCCAAAAGGGCAGACACTGGTGGTGATCGGGGAAAGCGGTTGCGGAAAAACAGTCTTACTGAAACTGTTGATTCATCTGCTTGGGACAACTTCCGGAAAAGTCCTTTTCGACGGGCAGGACTGGAACACTCTTGATGAAAAGCGCGTTAATGAGCAAAGGCTGCGATTCGGATTTTTATTCCAGGGAGCCGCTCTCTTTGACAGCCTCAATGTCTTTGATAATGTCGCTTTCGGCCTCAGGGCCCACTCCAGATGCAGGGAGGATGAAATTGAAAAGCTTGTGCTCAAGCGCATCAACGAGGTGGGACTCAAGGAAAGTGTCCTTGGTAAAAAACCTGCTGAACTATCAGGTGGCATGAAAAAAAGAATCGGCCTTGCAAGGGCGCTCATACTCAACCCTGAAGTCATGCTTTATGATGAACCAACCACGGGACTTGATCCCATCATGACCGATGTCATCAATGAGTTGATCCTGCAGACCCGCAAAAATTCCCCCGTCACAAGCATTGTCGTTACCCATGAGATGCGCACTGTGACAAAGGTAGCCGACAGGGTCATCATGTTTTACCCGCTGTCCCGTTTGAACCAAAAGGAACCCCAGAAAATTTTTGATGGCACCACGGATGAATTGTTCAAATCCCAGGACCAACGCGTGCAACAGTTCATCAATGGAGAAGCCAAGGAACGCACCCAGGAATCTGAAAATCATTTAAACACGGATGAACCAATATGAGCAACCAAACAATGAAGGTACAGATCGGGATCTTGGTACTGGGTGGATTCCTGTTGCTGGGAACACTCGTCATCATGTTTGGAAGTATTCCCGGACTTTTCAAATCTGCCAACCAATATCAGGTTAGTTTCAATGATGCCCCCGGTATCTCAGCGGGCGCACCTGTAAGGAGATCGGGTGTGAGGATCGGGCAGGTTTCGCACATTAACCTTGATGATAAAACCGGGCAAGTTATCGTCTATTTGACCATCGAGCGCTCCTATAAAATCCGGAAATATGAACAACCAACACTGGTGACCGGATTGCTGGGAAACGACAGCAGCATCGACCTGATTCCAAAGGATGATGACAAAATAGATCCCAACCGAGAGGAAGTTGCTCTAGGCACCACGATAGAGGGCGTGCGCGCCGCGAATGTTGCAAGCCTCTTGAATCGTGCCTCGGATATTGTGCCCAGCACCCAGGAAACCCTCAATGAGATGAGCAAGTCGATTCAAAAGCTTGAGAAAATCGCGCCCAAGGTCGAGGAGGCTCTCAAGGAATTCACCAACACCGCCAAGAAAATCCAGGATGTGGTTCCCGAGGTTAAGAAAACACTGGATGAATACAGTGCCGTGGCAAGGCAGTACAACCGCATTGGGGAAAGAGTCGACTTGTTGATCCAAACAAACCAGGAAAAGGTCGTGAAATTGATCGATCTGGCCTCGGAAGATTTGAACAGGCTGGGAAATCTGCTTAATGATGAAAACCAAAAACAGGTTAATTCCATCCTCAAGAATGTGAGAAAAGGAACGGAGGATATTGATCAATTAGCAAAGAACACTGATGAAATGATGAAGGAATTGAAATCCCTGGTCAAAAAGGTCAATGATCAATTCTCCGTGGTGGAGGAAATGATCAATGACATATCCGTTTTGATCAAGCCTTTTTCAAATCGAAGCGAGTCACTCGCGAAAAATCTTGATGCCATTCTGGAAAAAAGCGTGTTCACGATTTCAGATATAAGGGAATTGGTGAAGGTGATCGGCATGGCGGATGGAACTTTCAAGAGATTCCTAACCGATCCTGGAATTTACAACAACCTGGATAACGCAATCGGAACAGTGGCAAGGCTTACACCCAAGATTGAGCGGATTCTAAAGGATGTCGAGATTTTCACCGACAAGATCGCAAGGCATCCGGAATCCATTGGATTGGGTGGTGTCGTTAGGCCTGGAAGCGGATTGAAAGACAACCCGCCCATAAGCAATCCATTGATCCTACCACCCAACCGATAAGTCACTTGACAGGCTTTTTGAACTGGGAACCGTCCACCTTTTCAAGGATGGAATAAGTGATGTTTTTGTTTTCGACAAATTTATTGCCCCCCAGGTAATGAGTTTCCCGGGATGCTAATTTGACAGGGCCAAAGGACTGGTAGTCAGAGAACTGAACCCCCTTGAGTATCTCAACTCCCGACTGCTTGCCCTTTCTCTCAGCCTTGGCAAGAAAACTGGTTTCCTTGTCGAAGAAGAGTGAGACCTCAGGTCCCCCCGCCACCGATGCCTTGACACCCAAAACCGGCCTGTTGGCAACCTTGGATTCCCCAAGTGAGATTAATTTTGTGTCAGCATCCAGGAGCGATACCAGGTTCACAATCTTTAAAAAATAGCACTCCTCCTTGAGTTCTAGGATTTTATCCTTCGACAAGTCGATCGGAAAACCACTTGCAATGCTCCAACCCTTGTCAGCTTCCATGCACATGAGAAGGTTTTCCTTGGTATCAAGCTTGATATTAAGCTTGATTTTATCGGGGAGTGCAACAATCAATTCATCAGTGAAGTTCTGGGTCTGGCCGAAAAAAATGGTTCCAGCGCTGATTCGTTTGTATTGCTGCGCCTTGACCAGAGCATCTTTTCCACCATGCGCCTCGATTGCTTTTTTTATGGTCTCCTGGGCTTCCTGTTGCGCTATCCCGGTGGAATTAAAAATCATTGTCATCGAAAAAACAACAGTCACTGCGATCTTTGAATTAAACATGGTTTCTTTCTTTCATTTGGGTATTCTTAAACACATCAGTATGATGAAAATCTAGCATAATACATGCGTGGGATTGTAGATCAATTTGGGGATTAAACAAAGTGATTAAATCAAGCATCACCATCAGCCTTGTTAATGAAGCCCGTGGTGGGCCGTTTGTCTTCTGGGATGATATCCGTGCAGCGTGCAAAGAAGCAAAGGAACTTGGGTTTACAGGAATAGAAATCTTCGCCCCGGGGCCTGAGGTTCTCGCAAAATCAGAAGCCGCCAAGATCGTAGCGGATCATGGCCTTCAAATTTCAGCATTAGGCACAGGCGGTGGATGGGTGCTTCATAAATGGACACTGACCTCACCGGAGGAAAAAGTCCGGGTCAATGCCCGGAATTTTATCGCCAGCATGATCGAAGCAGGCGCACCCTTTGGCGCACCCGCGATCATCGGGTCTCTACAGGGACGACACAGTGAAACCGTTGATCCATTGCTAGCCCATTCTTATCTGGAAGAGGCACTGGATTTTCTCTCTGCAAAAGCCAAAAACGCTGGCACATTTTTACTTTTTGAACCTCTCAACCGGTACGAATCCAACTTGGTGCGGACCATTGATGAGGGAATGGCCCTGGTCAACAAGATTGGGCAAAAGGACCATCTAAAGCTTTTGTGTGATTTGTTTCACATGAATATTGAAGAAGCGGACATCGCGGCATCGCTTATAAAATGCGGAACAATGGTCGGGCATGTTCACCTGGCGGATTCCAACCGTAAGCCTGCGGGGCTTGGCCATACTGACTTTGGACCCATAAGCCTGGCTTTGAAACAAATTGGTTACAGGGGATATGTATCCGCGGAGGCGCTGCCACTTCCAGATTCTTCAATGGCAGCCAGACACACCATTGATTGCTTCAACCGTCATTTCAAAGGCTGATTGGGATTCGGGACAGGCAACACTTTTGGAGTCAAGGGCTGGACTGATTGTCCATCCGTTGTGGATTTACTTTTTTCCAATTCAGACTTGACTGCTGGCATCCATTTCCCGTCAACACCACGATATTTTGGATCATTTAGTGGTGAACATGGATAGTTGCTTGGAAGCTTGATCAATTGTTCCAACGCCTCAGAACTATTGACCCATTCCGTGGGAACCTTTTCGCCCGCGATCTGAAACAAGTCGTCTGTTTGAAGAAGATTTGCAATGTCAACCACCGAGGTCCACATTGCGCCAAGCACTTGGAGATACTGCACCACGCTTGCCGAGAGAATATTCTGGGCGTTCACAACATCCGCAAAAGTCAGGGTGTCGCCCTCACCAACTTTGATCTCGGAATTGAATCTTTCAAATAAGCCCCGATAGGTTCGGATCTGGTCCGGAAGTATTTGATCACGGTAATAGCCAAGTAAAACCCTGTTATTTTCATAGCGTTCAAAGGCTTCAGCAAGGTCCGCGGTCAACTGATTGCGGGCTTTATTCTTTGCTTCCGAAGCGGAAACCAAAAGGCTCTCCGCCTGCAGGATATTACCCTGGTTGCGGTTCCAGATGGGAACAGGCATGCCAACCTGGACGGAGGGAGACAATGCATTTGGCGCGAAAGTATAGTCTCTTTGCAACAAGACACGGACGGTCACATCAGGTATGGGAGTCACCTGGGCAAGCTTTAACAAGGACTGTGCTTTTAACAATTCGAATTCGGCGGTTCCAACATTCGTATGCAGCAAAGTGACCCGCTTCACACACTCATCATACTTGTAGATAGGAATGGATATGTTTATGTCGCCTGCAAGTTGGGAAAGGGGCAAACCTGGAACACCCATAGCGGCAGTCAACTGTTTCCACGCACTTGTATGGCGATTTTTCGCCTGCACTAGCTGGCCATACGCCTGCAACGCAAGCACACGGATTTGAAATGGTTCATAAGGCGCGGCAAAGCCCCCTTTTTTTACTTGTTCAATTATGTTGTCGTATACTTCCGATGAAAGACTAGCCAACGCCCTGGATACCTTGATATTCTGGTCTGCGACCAATACCGCGAAGTATCCATTGCGCACCTCCCTGGCGAGATCGGTTTCAGCTTTCCTAAGTGCCATCTCACTGATGCGAACATCCATCAAGGCAGCCTGCCTGGCAGTTGGCAACTTGCTTGCTGTCACGATTGTCTGCTGTATGTAACCACCCTGGTAACCTGCGGTTCCCATCGTCTGCATGGTGTCACCTTCATAGCCAATGTCAGGGTTTGGATAGAGTCCTGCTTGGATTGCACCACCCCTTGCGGCGGCGACCGCGGCCACCGCCTGTTTTATTTTTGGACTTGAGGTAAGGGCAATTTTTTGAAGGTCGGAAAGCGAGTAAGGCTTGCCATCTGGTCCCATCGCCAACTCTGGTTCAGGGGTAAGCACGGGCAAAGGCGGATACAACTTTGCAAGCGCCTCTTTTCTCAATTCCATGTTTTCCTTGGTGAATATCGGCAGTTTGATCGGAGGATCTTTTGAGCCGGGAAGGTCTGGGGGAACCAGCAAACGATTTTTGGCGGAACTCAAATCAGATTGATTTTTACTGAATTCCAAACTCTCATCGATTTTATTTGTGATTATTTTTGGATTGTTGTTCTTTGTCTCTGAATCCGTTTTTGATGCTTCTGTTTTTTTGTCGAAGTAAGTCAATGGTTCCAAATCAATTATTTCCCTCGAACGCTCACAGATCGAATGGTCCATCAATTCATTGACATTATGCAGGCAACCTGTGACTGCCATCAAAATAAACAAAAGAAAAATGTTTCGAATTAAAACGACAAGTTTCAGCATGAGCTTCCAAAACCGAAAAACAATCCATGGAAAAGATACATAAGATTTATCGGTTAAAGCGGGAGAAATACTGAGTTCCCACCACAAATAAAAAATTTGGTTAAAGATGGTAAGATTAGGCAGAAATATAGGCAAGATGGGGTCTAAGGTTATTTAGTCATGGACCACAAAACATTTGAAAATTCTCCTGAAGATGATTCCATTTCCTCCAGGCATTTTCGAATCAACTTCAGTGAGGGGTTATCCACCAACTGGCCTTGCCCATGTTTTTCTATCAATGGTGCCAGGGTCTTTATGGCATTACCATAAGATTTGGTTTCAAAATAATTCAGTGCTTTTTCATATATGATTTTATTTTCGTGCCACTCGTTGTCTGATAATGAATGATTAAATTCAAAAATATCAATTGGCAAAGCCACACCGGGAAACCTTGCCAAACCCAGCCTGCGGGTTGGATAATGAGGGGGAAGTTTGGCCTGTGTAGCGGCACTGATGACAATTGGTATCCCAAGGATCTTGGTTGAGGATTCCAACCTGCTGGCAAGGTTGACCGTAAGTCCCATTGGGCCATACTTGAACTTTCTTTTGCTACCGGTGTTGCCCACCAATGCGATTCCCGTGTTGACTCCTATTCCCAAGCCAATCGGGAAATCTCCAAGCAAATGACTCCACCTTTGACAAACCGCTGGGAAACCATCAAGCATTACAAGGGCCGCCTTGCATGCGCGTTCAACATGGTCAGGTTGTTGGATCGGGGCGTTCCACATCGCCAGGATACCATCCCCCGCATAATCAACTATGACACCACCTTGAAGTTGAATCTGCTCACTGAGGTGCTCCATGATGTCTTGGAGAAGCATGCATATATCTGCTGGTTTGAGAATATTGGAAAGCGCGGTGAATCCCCTGAGGTCGGAAAACATCACTGTTATTTCCTGCTCTCTTCCGGAGAGCAAATCAGGGTTTCTATCCAACTCATTAGCCAATTCCGGGGAAAAGAATTGTTCAAATTGGGCCTTGGATTTAAGTGCCCTATCATGGACTATTCCCGCGCCAACGGTGTTCGCCAGCATTTGAACCAGTTGCGCATCCAAGCTGGTTATGCCTCCCTTGGAAATGATATTTCTACTACGGGCCCCGTATAGCGCCCCGATGATATTTCCACTGACATCCAGAATGGGAGAAATAACAGCAGCTTCAATATTTAACAATGATTGCCCTTTTTCATCCAGGTTGGACAGGTCCTGATAAAATGTTTTCCGACGGGCAACCACATTTTTCACAAGGGTGGTGCTGTATTGAACTGAAATATTTTCATTGGCGGTGTGACAACCGGAAATAACCCATTGGTCATTCATCAACAACAAGACCATGCCAATGTCAAGGTCTGCGATTTCAACAAGCTGCCTTGCAATCTGGTTGTTATAAGCCTCTCCCACGGAAAGCTCGGCCTGCAGTTGATTGATCTTCTCCAATGACTTCAAAATCTTTCCTATGGCTGAAGAGGCATTTTGATTGTCAAAATTTACAGGATGCGATTGGGCATCAAGGAATTTGGAATTGGATGGGAACTCGAAATTTATCGTTGGGACGGATGGTGGCTTAAGCTTTTCCGGTCTTTTGGGGGAATTAAAAACCGTGGTGTCCTTGTTTTCCTTGTTGAAAAAATCCTCGGGATTCCCATTGGATCCAAACTGGATGAATATACTTGTGGAACCTATGGTGAAATGATTAGGAGTGGAAAACTCAGCGGAAGTACCTGGAGCAAGTGTCTTTCCATCCTCAAATAAAATGAAATTCCCCGAGCTTATATTGCTAAGCAGGAAATTGTCGCCCACACCCGCCTCAATGCAAAAATGAGTCCTGGAAACCGATGGATCTTTTATGATCAGGGCATTTCCCACACCTGAAGGGGCCCTTCCTCCAAATAACTTGCCCTCAAAATGCTCATAAGAAAGATTCTGACTGGCGTTTTTTATCTGGATTTTGAACATGTCGGAATCACTTTGAATTTTTAAAGGCCCGTGGGCTTTTTATCAGGCAAGCGGGGTCCTGTGAAAATGCACATGCAACCACTTCCCATCCCTGCATTCCCATACCCTTGTTTCCGCTGATGCGACAGTTATTGGCGCGCCACTTGCATTTAATTTCTGCACCAGACGAACATAGGCTATAACAGCCATGTCTCCCTTTTGATGCACGACCGGATGGCACATGGTCGTCTGAACCTTGGTCTTGGATGATCCCAAGTCAAAGTAATATTTGTGAAAATCCAGCCCCTCAACTACCTGGCCGGGCGCTTCGGGTTCAATCGCGGTTATCTTCGCATCACAAAGACTCTTGTAGGTTTTCCAATCAGCACCAGCGATACTATCCAACAGCTTCTGGTTCAATGAAATCAATTCTTCAGCGATTTTATTTTCGTTCATATTGATACTCCTTGGGTTTAATCTTACATCTATGAACCAAAAACACCAGATTTTAATTGGGCAAATAACAACCCTAGATCCTTTATTTGAAAATGGGCATTTAGTCCACTTGGATTTGGCAGCACCCAAACCCTTGCTCCAGCGATTTTTTCAGTCTGCTCGCCAATTTTAGCCAGGGGCTTCCTGAATGCGGCTCGGTAGGTTGAAATACCCAGAATTGCAACAGCTTCCGGCTTGTACTTTGCGATTTTTTCAGCGAGCAATTGGGCCCCATTTTCAAGCTCCTCCTGATTGACCTCATCTGCGCGCGCAGTCGCCCTGTTCACAAGGTTTGTGATACCGATCTTTTCATTGAGAAGAAGGTTTTGTTCAAAGGGGGAATAAAGCCTGGGAGTGAAACCTCCCGCAAAAAGCGCGGGCCAAAATCTGTTCCCGGGCCTGCCAAAATGTTTTTCTATAGCTGCGGTATACAATCCGGGATTAATTCCACAAAACAAAAGCTTGATACCCGGGGCTATCACATCGGAAATCCGCTTGTTGACGGAAAGGGCGATCTGTTCTTTGGTAGGTTTCCAAAATCCGTTTGGAATTGCCATTGCTCTCAACCTGTTGTTCAAGGAAGTGGTGCCGGGGAGAAATAATCAGTTCCCCCAACTGGAAGATTAAACATGGTTGTTTTACCCAGGATGGATTCAGATTCACCCAAAATCAGGCAGCCATTTTCCTTGATCACCCCGCGAAGTTTCTGAAATATGCCTGTCACGACCTCGGGAGCAAAATAAATCAGGGCATTGCGAATCAAAATAATATCAAAAGGACCTCCAAGGGAATAAAACCCATCCAGCAAATTCACCTGTTGAAAATTGACTTTCGCTCGTAATCGTGAATCAACCTGGTATTGGCCATCAGCGGTCTCGGAAAAATATTTCTCCTTGAGCGGGGTTGGTAATCCACGGATTGTTTCAAATCTTGAATACATCCCGCTTTTAGCCTTGGCCAACGCATTCTCAGAAACATCCGTGGCCAGAAAGGATATGTTCCAATGTTCAAGTTCCGGAAAATCCTCAAGCAACATCATGACGATGGAATATGGTTCCTGCCCGGTGGAACAACAAGCGGACCATATTTTAATGGTGTGAGAATAAACATTTTCCCGGATCAACCTTGGAATTATATTTTTCCTCAGATTATCAAAGACCCTGGGTGCCCGGAAAAAACTGGTCTCCTGGATGGTCATTTGCTCAACAATCATGTTTCCGATGGGAGAATATGGATTAGACTTGATTTCATTGGCGAGCAGGTTGATATTTGCAAAATTCAAGGTTTCACAAAGTGGATTCAGTCTGTTTTCAAGCAAATATTCCTTTCCTTCGCCCAGTTCATGCCCAAGCTTGATTTTCAAAAAATCAACAAAAACACGGTAACTATCCCTTGTTATGGAAACACTGTCAGATTGCATTCAATTGTCCGGATAAATAAAAATAAATGAATTATTTAATGTTCAATCGCATCATGATCGCGGAGGGAAGGTCATGAATGGAGAGAGCCTCATCGGCCAAACCTTCCCTGAAAATAGTGCCAGGCATACCCCAAACAACACTTGTGGCCTGATCTTGAACGATTATTCTTCCACCAGCTTCATGGACCGCCTTGCAACCCTGCAGGCCATCCTGCCCCATGCCGGTCAAAATCACAACCAGAACAGACGAGCCATAAACCTTTGATGCGGACCTTAACATCGGGTCAACCGCGGGCCTGCAATAATTCTCAGGGGGAGTCTGGGTTAAACTCACGCAATTACCAGCAGTGGATTCCTTGACAATCATATGGTAATCACCCGGTGCGAGTAAAAATCTCCCGGGCACCAGTTTATCTCCCTCAGATGCCTCGATCACGGAATGACGAGTCTGGCTGTTTAGATGATCAGCAAGGCTTTTTGTGAAATCCGGGGGCATATGCTGCGTGATAATCGCAGGAATTGGAAGAGGAGCGGGCAAAGCCAGTAATAATGTTTTCAAGGCATCAGGGCCACCCGCGGATACACCTATTGCAAGGAGTTTTGGTGGAGACAACTTTGATAAATCCCTGTTTTCTTTCTTCAAAACGGGAGGTAATTTGAACAATCCACTGGTTGACTGGTTCTTTTTAAAAATCGCCTTTATACGGGGAAGCAGTTCTTTTTTCAAAAGCTCAATGGTTTCCTCCGCAGATCCGGTGGAGGGCTTGCAATAATAATCGTCCGCACCCAGAGAAATTGCATCCAATGTGATTAAGCTCCCCTTTTGAACCAGGGAGCTGAACATGATTATGGGTAATTCTGGGTTCTTGGCCTTAAGTTCAGCCAGGACTTCAAGCCCGTTCATTTTTGGCATATCCACATCAAGGATCACCAGATCGGGCTTTAATTTCAAACCAAGATCAACTCCCTCCCGGCCATCAGAAGCTGAACCCACAACATTAATTTCTGGATCAGATGAGAGAACCGTTTTCAATGTTCTCCGCACGACTGAGGAATCATCAACTATAAGGACATTAATCACAGCCATAAATTATTCCATCACTGATTCAGGAAATAATCCCAAGAAGAAATTATATGACTGATCATTGCAATCATCCAAAAATTCATCAATCCTTTATAATGATAAAACCTTTTGGAATTTAAGCTCCTTTTATTTGAAAAGTTTTCACCAACTGTTCCAGTTCTGATGCCATTGAATCCAATCCGAGGGCGGCCTTCTCCAGATCAGTCGCACCCTTGGAAGTGCTTTGGGCTGCTTCAGCCAATCCGGTGATATTTTTTGCAATCTCGGAACTTCCCGTCGCTGCATCCGCCACATTCTTGGTGATTTCACGCGTTGTCGCAGCCTGCTCCTCCACTGCTCCTGCTATGGTATTTTGGATCTCATGGATTTTTGTGATGATATTGCGGGTCTTTTCATTCGAAGCCACCGCCTCCCTGGTGTCAGATTGAATCCCCTCAATCTTGGTGCGGATATCCTCAGTTGCCTTGGATGTTTCCTTCGCCAATTCCTTGACCTCGCTGGCCACCACCGCAAATCCTTTTCCAAACTCTCCCGCCCTCGCAGCCTCAATACTAGCGTTCAATGCAAGCAGGTTAGTCTGCTCGGCTATCGAGGTGATCACCTTGATCACATTACCAATGATGTTGCTGTTTTCCCCAAGGCGCAGAACCGCTTTGTTTCCAATATCCGCGATGCTCACAGCCTCATTTGCAACCTGCGCGGCCTGCTGGGCCTGCCTTGCTATTTCCCTGATGGTTGCACCCATTTCCTCCGCTGCGGATGCCACGGTTCTTATGTTCACGCTAACCTCCTCGGCAGCACTTGCGATGGCATTGGCCTGTGCGGAGGTTTCTGTCGCATTAGCAACCATGCTTCTGCTTACCTGTCTTTGATTGGATGAGGAATGGATCAACTTCTGGGCGTTTCCTGAAATCAAAACAATCGCGCTATTCATTCCGGAAATAGCCTTGGAAAGTGAAAGAGACATGCTTCCCAATTCACCCTGCCCCTTGATCTCAACCACGGAGGCAAGATCGCCCTTGGCCAGTTTTTCAAGGCGTTCACTGCTGCTTCGGATCGGCACGGTGATTCCCTTCCCTATGTACCACACAAGAAGGAAAGACAATGAAAGTGCGAGCGCAGACAACAACAGGGAGTAAAGCCTGTCGTTTTTGAATTTATTTATCCTTTTATCAAGCAGGACTTCAAGTTCACTTGAGCAAACATCCCATAATCCAAATGAATCCTCCAGTGCTTCATTTCCGGCCTGAATCACCTGGGGGTTCACCATTGATAAATTGGCATCCTTGAGGATTCCAAGTAGCTTGATGAAGTTATCTCCGGACTTTTTGAATTTTTCCATGGGACCGGGAATGTTTTTATGAAGTGACTCTGATTTGCCGTAAAAATTATTATCCTCATTCATCGCGGTCTCAAGGCTCGACATGACCCTGTCGAGGTCATTTTGCTGGAACAAGGTGATTTGAGCAGCCATGGCTAGTTTGTCATCCTGGTTTTTACCAGCGTTTTTCACCATGGAATTATAAATCGAGATCAATGTGGAAATTCGTTCCTGCGCCTGGGGCAAAGCCACAAGGCTCACATCAACCATGTAAAAGGAATCCAAGTCGGGGTCCAAGATAAGATTGGAAGTATCCCCAAGATGCGTGATCATCAATCGAATAATCTTGATGAGATTGTCATGCTCGGCCTTGCAGGCATCAGGAGTCATGGTTTGCCATGATTTACGGAACTGGTCCCATTTCCTTGCGAAGTTATCAATGTTGGCTTCCTCCCTTTTTCTTTTAGCAAGCCCTTCAACTGTAAAATCCAATGAAGCGCCAAAAGCCTTTCCATTCCCTTCAAGTGCGCGAACACCCGAATCAAGCAAGGTTTCTTCCTTCGAGGTGGTCGTAATGGCGGTATTGTCACCGCCCAAGACGACAAGTGCCGCATTTTTATGGTTGATTAGGGACCGTAGTATTTTTTCCAGGGGCCTCTGGAAGTTATTACCCTGTTTCTCAAGCGCTGCAAAGTCTATACGATCCTGTATTCCATCAATCGTGAAATAAAGCAGCACAGAGATAGGCAGTAAAAAACTACCGGAAATTATTAGAAGCCTTTGCAGAATACTCATGATAAAACCTCACTTTGTTTTTCTTTGATAGCCATGGACTTATCTTCAAGAATTTGCCCGATATCCAAAACATGCAATAATTTGGCCCCAAGCCGGTAAGTTCCACTGATAAGACGCCTGGTCTCGCCAGGTAGTGTTTCAGGAGGAATTTCAAAATCAAGCTGATGAACTTCCACGACATCAGCGACAGAATCAACCTGCAGGCTGTAAAATTCATCCACGCGTTTAAGCACGATATTCATGCATTTGGAAGTATCCAGAAGCGGCAACCCGAGTAATTGGCGCATGTTGATCGCCAGCACTATGTTTCCGCGCAGGTTAATAAGCCCATTGAAAGCGATGGATGCAAGAGGAACCCTGGTAACTTCCAATGGCTTGAGAATTTCCTGCACATCCTCGATGAGGATGCCGAATAATTTTCCACCAATCAGAAAAGTCGCGTAGGAAAGTTCCTGGCTCAAGACAAGACCTCCACCTTTTTGACAATCCGGGCAAGTAAAACGCCCAGGTCGATGAACTCGGTTATTTTCCCACTGACAACACCCGTTTTCTTTATTCCCATACCGGTGCTTTCACCATTCACAGTGATGGATTCATAAACTGTGTCGAGAATCTTCTCGACCGCCAGGCCGACATTTTTTCCGCCAAAATTGTGGACAACCACGGGAATTTTCCCCGACTTGCCTGCGATTCCCACTTGGCCTTTCATGCCAAGCAGTTCACCCAGTCTGTAAACAGGCAATATGCCATCCCGGTATTGGACCAGATAAATTCCGCTGGTTTTTTCAAGCTGGGACTCACGGAATTCCTCCAACCTGACAACCTGTTCAAGGGCGATTGCAATCTGGCTTTCACCGCCGGCACTCACCAACAACAGTCCCTCACCGGTCGAATCCTTTTGGATCATTTCATCTCTTTGCGATGAAATTTCCTTTATTCCGAGATTTCGAATCTTGGGAATCACTTTACCCAGCCTTGCAACTCCGGAAACATCAAGAATAAGCTGCACCATCCCATCGCCCATGATGGTCACGCCTGCAAAACATCCAACACCTTTCAACATGGATGGAAGAGGTTTCACCACGATTTCGTTGGTATCCCTGACTGAATCAACCAACAGGCCAAATTGCCTGTCCTCCGCCTGTAAAATCACAATATGGTTGGGCTTGTCCTGGTCATCTGGTCGCTTGAATTGCAGGAAATCTGAAAGATCCACCAATGGTATGAGCTTACCCCGAAACCTGAAAACAGGGGTTTCATGGACATATTCAACACCCTCGGATTTACCATCGTCCTTCAATCTGAGAAGTTCCGTGATGTGAGTCTGGGGTATTGCAAAGCTTTGGCCGGCAGCGGTTATGCTGAGAGCCTTGATAATTGCAAGTGTGAGGGGAATACGGAGGTGAATCGTGGTACCCTTGTTCAACTCGCTCTGGATATCAATCATGCCACCAATTTTCTCGATGTTGTTTTTCACAACATCCATTCCGACGCCCCTGCCTGAAACGCTGGTGACTTTTTCCGCGGTTGAAAATCCGGGAAGAAAAATCAACTGGAGCACTGAGTTGTCGCCCATCTGGGAAAGTTGATCCGAGGATAGCAACTGCTTTTCAAGGGCCTTGGCCTTGACCCGGTTAAGATCAATACCCTTGCCATCATCGGAAATCACGATATTGACACGCCCGCTCTCATGGTAGGCGCGTAGCAACAAGGTTCCCTCAGGTTTTTTATTGGCTCTTATCCTGGCATCAGGGGATTCAATTCCATGATCAATCGAATTACGCACCAAGTGCGTCAAAGGATCCTTGATGGCTTCAATCAAGGTTTTATCAAGCTCGGTATCCGCCCCCTGCATAAGAAGGTTGATCTGCTTGCCCAACTTGAAGGCGACCTCCCGTACCATGCGAGGAAATTTATTCCACACATTCGATATTGGCTGCATCCTGGTCTTCATCAATGCTTCCTGCAACTCGGATGTCACCAGGTTGAACTGCCTGGATGCAACCTGCAGCATGGAATCATTCAGCCTGTTTGAACATTGAAGCAACTGGTTTCGGGAAAGGACCAATTCGCTTGCGAGAGACATCATTTTGTCCAGTATTTCAACTGGAATCCGCACGGAGGAATCTGCCAACACAGAACCCATATCACGGTAGGATTCCTCTGGTTTATCACCCGAATTTAACACCACGGATAATGGCTTTTCAGCAACCACAGGTTCAGTAGGCTTGGTTTTATTTGTCATGCTTTCCGGATTAGAAAATGACTCCGGAGTTTCCCTGGAAAAAACAAGAGTTGTCGGAATTACCGCTGCTTGACTCGGCTTGACCTCGGAAACCGGTGCTTTTGTCTCAGGCGTGTCGCCAGTCTTACCCATGGGATTGGCGCAATCATTAAGCGATCGAATGATCGAGTCTGAATCAGAATCTCCCTCGCCCCGCTTGGACTCAAGGCTTTCAAGAATCAACCTTGTTCCATCCACCGCTCCCAACAATGCTGTTGTTATACCGGCGGTAAC
>SXGQ01264374.1_pt1 | contig 61201 bp, 64 predicted proteins | sample 3178371 | NCBI WGS metagenome assembly SXGQ01 (sample SAMN11356859, study PRJNA531348) | freshwater metagenome | isolation source: freshwater sample F1-20 | place: China: Fuxian Lake, Yuxi | collected 2017-12-25
ACAAGTCCAGTAAAAATTGAATGATGTTCTTCTTTTATGTACTGCGCACACTGTAATAATCTATCCATCAATCGTTTGTGCTTAATTGACGTGAATACTTCGGGTTCCAATTCAACGCCACTTAATACGGGTGGATTAATTTTATTAACGCAGAACCATAACATTGCTAATTCGTCTTCTGTGAGCGAGTCTAGATGATCTAATTTCATTTTAATTTAATTCCAAAAATATTTTGATTATAATTTACAAATAGTGTATTATCCAACTTTGATTTTAATAAATCCAGTTCTTTAGAATGTACTTCTTTTTCTTCGTCTTCCACTTCTTTAACGCTAAAACTGTTGCCTAATTTAGTCACGCTTGCTTCTCTAGCACTCATAACAATTTGTGGGGTAACAACCAAATAGTCGCCTGATTTTAATTCTTTCTTTTTCTTTGACTTATTATCCAAAACTGTAACTGTACCTGTGACCACATACAAATGTGTGAACTTTTCGTTAGATTTAACGAAGAATGTGGATTGACTGTACGCTACACTGCATAATGCTGTAAGTAATGTATTCATATTGGTGCTTTCACTAACACAATATAACTCTCCGTTAACAGTAAAGTTAAACATCGCATCTTTCACTTTAACTACTGATGGTAATTTAAAATCATTCACATACTCAGTACTTGTTTGGTTGAAGTATGTAGACGTGTTTTCTTTATGAAACACTGCAATACGATATGGCAATACATATGTTACACTAGAGTTGGTTGTGTTTATATTAAGACTGTTGGTAACGGTATATGTTTTACCTACTATTGGTAGTAATACATTTAATTTATTATTAATAACCTCGGTTATTTCAATTTGATCATTCGCATCATACAGATACAAGTCGTTGGCGATTAGATTCACGGACATTAATAGAAGTAATAGTGTTTTAATCATATATAATATATAGTTTTTATAAGTTGACTATCTTAAATTATAGTATAAGATGGTATAATGTCAACTGGAGAAAATAAAGAAATAAAAAAAAATCGAGTAAGTTTTAGTCAATATTCAACTTATTTAAAATGTCCTCATAAATGGTATCTTGATTACGTCAAGAATCTGAGAGTACGTGATGATAATATCAACACCACATTTGGTACTGCCATACATCATGCGTTTCAAACATATCTCACTTCACTTTATAACGAAGGTGTAGGTATTGCTGATGCACTAGACGTAAAGAAACTATTTTTAGATAAGTTCAATGAAGAAATTAAAAAAGTAAAAGATGTTAAAGAAGAAGAATTTACGGACTTCATCTTTGACGGTAATGATATCGTTGATACATTCTGTAAATCTGCTAATAGACTTAAATACTTTCCCACCAAAGATTATGATTTGGTTGGTATTGAAATTCCATTAGAAATACCGATCAAAAATAATGTTGAATTTGTTGGATTTATTGATATTGTCTTAAAAGAAAAAAATAAAGAATACTATAAAATTATTGATTTCAAGACATCTAGTAGTGGATGGAATAGCTATATGAAGGAGGATCCTACTAAGTTAGCACAACTACACCTATACAAAAGCGTTTATAGTAAAAAATTCAACGTACCACTAAATTCAATTGAAGTAGAGTTTTTCATTGTTAAACGTAAGTTATATGAAAATGTATCATTTCCACAAAGTAGAATTCAAGTATTTAAACCAGCCGCTGGGTCAGTTATTATAAAAGAGTCTATTGGTTCTTTTATTGAATTTCTAGATACTGGATTTAATTCTGATGGAACATACAATACGTCTATGGAATATCCTAAGATTCCAGGTAAGGCCAAGAAAAATTGTAAATATTGCATTCATTACAAAACAAACTGTGATGCCAAGGCTTCTAAATGAAAATAGGAATATTTTTAGATAAGTTTTTAAACAATCAACTTCCGAGTTTTTATATTAAAGACAATGAGTCGTTTTATTTAAAAAATGACAAATTAATGGAAAATAGTTTTAAAGTCAAAGAAGCATGGTTTTCTTGGACTGATTGGTGTCAAGGAATTTTTATAAATTTATCAGAATTTAATTCAGTGCCAAAATTTGACTTAGATATTATATTTGTTTGTTTAGAATGGCATATTGATAAAATAGACGAAATAAGAAAAGCTTATCCAAATGCTTTAATTTGCGCAATTATAAAAGAATTATATTTTATCTCATCGATTGAAGATCGTATAAAATTTTTTAATAAATGTGATCGAATTTTATCAATGTACAAAAACATTAACGTGTCAATGAATTATTCATACAAATTTAATAAAAACGTAGATTGGTTGCCTTGCCCAATTGATGTTTATACCTATGAAAAGTTATTTTCAAAACAAAAAAAAGAAGATAAGATTGTAATATATTTACCTAAATGTACATGGAGACAAGGAGATGCTGAAAAATTCGGTAAGTTTTTATCAAAAAAATATAATATTGATTATATTAAGTTAGAAACTTCTTCTATGTACGATTTTTTAGATTTAGTATCAAAATATAAATATATCTTGAATATGGATCCTGAACCGCAATTAGGACAACAAACAATATATAACGCGATATTTAAAAATATGACTATTGGCGGATTAAATGATGCAAATAAAATTTTATATCCAGAGACATCAACCAATGATGTTAATATATTAGAGAATATATTTTGTAAATCTTTAAATGACATTAATTATTTTGATATTATGGTAAATAAATCGTACAAATCAGTAATTGAAACATATTCTTATGAATCAGTCACAAATAGATTTACTAATATTTTGAAGACTTCAAACGAAAAACCTAAAATCAAAACTAATATTAGGCCTTTAATTTTAAATACTCACGTTACAATAAAAACAATTTAAAATAATACAAAAACATATGTACATATATACATATACACATATGTTATGGACCAAGTTGTTACTACAGTAAAACTCAATCAAGAGTTATATAATCAATTTAAAGAACTTAATATTCGTGGTAGAATATCATTTCAAGACTTTGTAAATAAGTGTTTGGAAAGATATTTGACCGATTCGAATTTTCAAACAGAAATAAGCGAAAGCGTTTGTCAAAAATTAAGTTATAATCAACCATTTCAACTATCTACAAAGGAATCTAAATGAAGAAGAAAAAAATATTATTATTGAGCGACGATCTAAGAATGCATAGTGGTATCGCAACAATGTCAAGGGAACTTGTCTTAGGCACTGTACATCATTACGATTGGGTGCAAATAGCTGGCGCCATTAAACACCCTGAACAAGGTAAAATCGTTGATATGAAAGAAGCTGTTGATAAACTCAATGGTCGAAATGATAACTATCTCAGATTATATCCTGTAGATGGTTATGGTGATGAAGAAATTCTATTTCAAATCATGTCTCTAGAAAAACCAGATGCAATTATGCACTTTACAGATCCACGTTTTTGGGGATGGTTGTACAATATTGAAAATCAGATTCGTTCTAAAATTCCTCTAACCTACTTAGACATTTGGGATGATCTACCATATCCTATGTGGAACAAACCATTTTACAAGTGTTGTGATGCATTGTTCGCTATTAGCAAACAAACAGACAATATTAATAAATGGGTACTAGGGCCAGAAAATTGTACCAGTATCTTTGGAGACTTTGACAACAACGGAAACATTATAAAGAAGGAGAACCTATAATATGCCAGTAAACGGAAAACATCTATTGCATTTGGTACCACACGGTATTAACAGCAATGAATTTAGAGTATTGGAAAAGAATAATCCAACAGTTCAAAAAATTAAAAAAGAATTGTTGGGTGAAGGCGATTATAATTTTATTGTGGCATTTAACAGTCGAAATGCACATCGTAAACACCCCGCCAATCTTATTCTAGCATTTAGAACATTTTGTGATTCTTTGACAAAAGAAGAAGCTAGTAAATGTGCATTGGTAATGCATACTGATAAAGTATGTGAAGCTGGTACAGATTTGGTTGCAACAATTGCTTCAATTTGTCCAGACTACAAGGTTGTATTAAACGAAGCCCGTTGGTCGCCAGACGAAATGTGTGCTTTTTATAACTTAGCCGATGTGTTGTCAAATGTAAGTTCCAATGAAGGATTTGGTTTGAGTGTTGCAGAAGCTATTATGTGTGGTACACCTGTCATAGCTACTGTAACAGGTGGTCTACAAGATCAACTAGGTATCGTAGATGATAATGGTAATGCAATTGAATTTAATTTGGAATTTGGTACCAATGCATCTGGTAAATATACAAATCACGGCAAATGGGCTAAACCAGTATGGCCCAAAGTACAAAATATGCAAGGTAGTCCTCCTACACCATATATTATGGATGATCTAACAAATTATTCAGATATTGCAGATGCAATTATGTATTGGTATCTAGCCGGTTCCGAAAAGCGTGAAGAATGTGGATTGGAAGGTAGATTGTGGGCAATGAATGAAGGCGGTATTAATGCAAAGAATATGTGTGATCAATTCATCAAAGCAATGGATTTCACTATTGAAAATTTTAAACCAACTAAAAAGTTTGATATTTTCACTGAGTATGGTTATGATATTAAGAGTCAACCCAATGGAAAGATGGGTATAGATTTGCATAAAATTAATATTGATAAAATCAAACAAGAAGTATCGGCTCTATGAAGATTCAAGTATTAAAGAACGAAGATTATAAAGAAACAAGTAATCTGCCAAAGAAAGGTACTGATAGAGCTACTGGTTTTGATATAATTGTTACAAGTGGACCAGAGATAATTGGGGAAACATATGATAACGGTGCATACAAACGAGTAGATTATATTCAGTATAAGACCAATCTTAAACTAGCTGTACAGAAAGAAAAAGTGTTTAGTAATTTTGGTCATACCGATTTAGACTATGACATTCTAGCATTTCCTCGTAGTAGCGTTAGTAAATACAATTTAGTATTGGCTAATTGTATTGGATTGATCGATGCAGATTATCGTGGAGAAGTATTACTTCGTTTTAAATATCAATGGCAACCAGAAGACTATAAAATTAGAACCGATAATCTATTAGAAGGAATTGTAAATTACAGTAAACTCTACAACAAAGGTGATAAAGTTTGTCAACTCAAAGTAACCAAAGTTGAAAATGTAGAATTTATTTTGGTAGACGAATTAGATTCTACAGATAGAGGTGAGGGAGGATTTGGCAGTACCGATGTTAAAAAAAAAGATGATGTAGTATCTGAGTCAAGTCGTCCCAATACAATTGAAGCATTATATGCAAATTTAAATAAATCGGAAACACCGAAAAAATATAGTCAGTTAATCGCAGAAAGAGACAACAATCAATTTAATCAAAAATAATATGAGCAAACCATTATGTTTAATTTCAGGTCCAGTATTTAATCGAAGTGGATATGGCGATTGGGCTACGACAGTAGCCAAGAGCTTAATTCGTCAGAACAAATACGATGTCAAAATTGCGCCCACTAGATGGGGAGCGTGTCCAAGCAAACGATTCTTGGAAGATCTAACAGATCCAGAAGATAAGTTGGTAGCTAATTGTATTCTACAGGGAAACTTGAATAAGCAACCAGAATTGTTTATTCAATTGACCATCCCCGAAGAATTCCAACAAGTTGGAAAGTACAATATTGGTATGACAGCTGGTATTGAAACAACAATTTCACCTGGAAGTTGGATCGAAGGTATCAATAGAATGGACCTTACAATTGGTCTATCAGAACACGTTAAAAAGGTATTCGTGGACACCAAGATGGTCAAACAACACGAAAATGGTCAAAAAGAACAAATTCAAATAAATAAACCAATTGAAGTTTGTTTCTGGGGTGTAGATACCAATGTTTATAAGAAAACAGATCAAACCGTAGAAACCGTCAATGAATCTCTTAGTAAGATTCCAGAAAAGAACGCATTTCTATTTGTTGGTCAATGGACTCACGGCGGACTATACAATGATCGTAAAGATATTGGAAATCTAATCAAAACATTCTGTACAGCATTCAAGAATAATAATCCAAATGATAGACCTTGTTTGATTGTAAAAACAAGTGGCAGTGGATATAGCACAGTTGATCGTTTTGATATGTTGGACAAGATCAAAAGAATCAAAAGTGCATTTGGAGACAATTGTCCAAACGTATATCTATTGCACGGCGAACTAAGTGACGTTGAAATGAATGCATTGTTAAATCACGAAAAGATTTTAGCGCACGTATCATTTACTCACGGTGAAGGATTTGGTCATCCAATGTTACTATCTACATTAAGTGGAAAACCACTACTAGCTCCAAATTGGAGTGGTCAATTAGATTATCTAAATGAAAAATATGCTAATTTATTGCCAGGTACACTAGTAGATGTAGATCCTAAGTCTGTTAACCAATGGATTCTAAAAGAAAGTAAGTGGTTTAAAGTTTCTTATTCTCTAGCAGAAGACAAATTTAAACAATTGTATTTTGCTCGTAAGAGTGATAAGTTTACTAAACCAGCCGAATTACTTCGTGCTGAAAATGAAGAAAAATTCAGTTTACAATCGATGGATCAAAAGTTGTGGGGTATACTTGATAAGTATGTACCGAAGTTTGCTACAGAAAATTCATTTGTATTACCCAAATTAAAATCACTTAATACATCAGAAAATAAAGAAGACCAAAAGATTGTTCTGCCAAAACTAAAGATGCTATAATATGTTTCTGTCATATCTAGTCACAACGCATAATGAAACTGATTGTTTGGACGCATTATTGTCTAAATTGACCAGTACTAAAAAAACTAACCACGAAATCGTTTTATTGGATGATTATTCTGATAATCCAACTACAATTTCCATTATTGAGAAGTATAAGTCATCTATTAATTTTCAACAAAAGAAATTACAGAATGATTATGGTGCTCATAAAAACTATGGCATTAGTTTATGTAAAGGTGAATGGATATTTCAAATTGACGCGGATGAATTACCAACCGATGTTCTTCTTGAAAATATAGATGTATTATTAGAATCTAACGCAAATAATGAAACATTGTGGTTACCCCGACTCAACTATTTTGTTGGGGTAACACAAACGGATATTGAAATGTGGGGTTGGAATTATCACGATGGTATGATTAACTTTCCTGATTACCAATCCCGTCTTTATAAAAATCTTCCTCATATTAGATACGAACGTAGATTACACGAAAAGGTTGAGGGATATAAGTCTTATGCCTTTATACCTCCTCAAAAAGATATTGCTTTGATTCATAACAAAACAATTGAAAAACAAAGAGAAACAAATATGAAATACAACAAAAACTTTAGCCTTAATGAAAACAAAGGTTATGCTGTAAAATAATATGACTATTGACGAACTTTTAAAAGATATACCAGATAAATTTGAACATAGCACAACTACAAGTCACAAATTTAAACGTGATGTGTTTGAGTTTTTTGATAAGCCTGAATTTAAACAAAGTGTTTGTTTGGAAATAGGAGCTAATTTAGGATACTCCACTAGAATTTTAAGCTATTTGTTTAAAGAGGTAGTAGGTTTTAATTTGGAAAGTGCTAAAGAAGCTATAGAGTTCAATAAACATCGTACAAATGTAAGATATTATACACAAGACGTATATAATACCCAGTTGCCATTAGATTATGGAGATGTCTTTTTTATCGATGCACAACACACTTATTTTGCAGTTATAGATGATACAATTAGATCTCTTAAATTTAAATCTACAAACGGATTAAAGAAGTATTTTATTTATGACGATATTGGGGGATTTCCAGAATTAAAACAGGCTATGGATGATTTGGTTAAAAATGAATACATTAAAATAGTAAAACCAATTGGTTATAGTCCCGATGAAACTTTTATTAGTAAACTCCCCAAATTAAGTGCTTATGAGGGATATATTTGCGTTGAGGTATAATTTATGAATAATATTGAACTAAGAAAAAAATACGGAGATCATCCAGAAAACCCGATATACACCTATCCAGATCATTATTTTGCTAATAAAGATGGATTCACTATCCACATCACAAATTGGTTGACCTTTTTATCAAAATTTGAAAATGCTCCCAATCTTCAATTTTTAGAAATAGGCACTGGAAACGGTAGATCCGCTGTGTGGACTTTGGAAAATATTTTAACACATCCAACTTCCAAATTAACAACTGTTGATATAACAGAAAATCTACATTACAAAAAAGGTGCTTCGTTTAAAGGAATGGTATTGGAAGAAGACATACTGGTATCGGTTAGACAAAATTTACAGCCTTATATAGATCAAAATAAATGTGAATATGTTTTGGAAGATTCAAAGTTATTTTTAAAAAAATTCAATCCAAATGTGGATAAAATTCTAGATTTTGTTTATATTGATGGCAGTCACGAACCAGATCACGTAATTTATGAATCTTGTCTGTGTTTTGAGATGTTAAAGCCAGGAGGATATATGTTATTTGATGATTATGGTTGGGGAAATTGTAGATATGGAATAGAATCTTTCTTATTGTGCTATCAAAACAAAATAAAAATATTACATAAAAACTGGCAAGTACTAGTAGAAAAATTATAATGTTATGAGTAAATATGGATTATTAGACCCAGGAACATGCATACCAGTATTAGAAGTTGCATTTGCAGTATACCAAATAAATTCGGTATTGGAATTTGGATGTGGTATATGGAGTACTGGTTGCTTTGTTAGAAATAGCAAACAGACTACATCTATCGAAAATGTAGAAGAATGGGTGAAATTTGTAAAACAAGAATACAGTCACAAAAATAATTTGGATGTTGTTCATTATACAAAACCAATGAATGAATACTTCAACGAAACTAAAGAAAATTATGATCTAATTTTTATAGATGGAAATGACCGAAAAGAATGTTTACAAGCCGCATTTTATAGAAGTCCAATAATTGTTTGTCACGATATGCATACCAACGAATTCAAATGGCAATCAGTTAAGGTTCCAAGTGATTATAATTTGATGTTATACACAGGATGTGAACCTTATATAACAGGCATATTTGGACATAAAGATATACTATTGAAAGAAAATATACTGAATAGAAAAAATTATAAACACAGAAACACATATATCGACGAATCTTTTTGGGTAATGGGAAATTAAAAATATATGAAAAACGTAATAATATTTCAAGATTTCGTTGACACTATCACATATGGTAGAAATTATAAAATTGAAGAGTTGTATAAATACTTTCGTGCGCAAATTGATAATAGTTTAAGATTTGGTTGGAATCCCAGTGATATCGTAGTTGTTACCAATTTGGACTTTTCTTATAAAGATGTCACTATTATCAAAACAAATAGATTGTGTAGATACAATAGATATTTTAATAAACAATATGGAATTTGTGAATTGTTAGAAGAAAACTTAATTGATGATGATTTTTGGTTTCACGATTTTGATGATTGGCAAATTAACAAATTTGAATTTCCAAAATTTGACGGTGTAATTGGTATGGCAAAGTATATCAATAACACACAGTGGAACACGGGATCAATTTTTATAAAAAAGTCAAGTGTTAATATTTGGAGACTAATTGTTGATTTTATGGATGCCAATAAAGATCTTCTCAAAAATCACGGAGATGAAAACATAGTTAATTATGTTTATGGTCAATATTTTAACGAACTAAGTCCATACTTTTCACATCTAAATACCAAATACAACGTTGGTGTAACCGGATTTCAGTATAGATATGATATGGCAGAAAAACCAGTGTGTATATTGGCATTTAAACCAGATGATTCTGTTGGGTATAATTTAATGTTAAATAATAACTTGATTGATACCAAATTACAGAGTATATTTGTTGAACATAAACTAGTATGATCGTTCAGAATAAATATGCAATCGGTGTTCACGTAATGTTCTATGAGATAGAAATGTTGTCTTCATATGTAGATGGATTATTGAATCTATTGTCAACTGTAGATAATAAAGAAAATGTTTTAATAGACTTTGCATTTAATGTTTCACAATTCTTTGAAACCATTGATACCTCTAAGATAACAAAAGAAGAATTGATAAATAAATTCACAATTCAAGTAAATAGAGTAAAAAATGCTACAGTTACTATAGTAGATAATGATGATTTATTTTATACTCAGACCAACTACCGTAGAGAATTTAATACCAAGTATAGTTACTTAGCTGATTATTTGATTTGGGGAGAAACCGACAGCTTGTTTCCAAAAGAAGCTATTGTATCTTTGGAACAACTAACACCTGTAGTTAGAAAACAAGGATTATATAGATTTATAGCTTGTTTTGCTGATAGAAAACTATGGGATAATAGTTGGGACGTTACCGTACATCCTAAATTTATAAATCATAAATATGATGATAAAGACGTTGATAATATCAATCAGGCCAAATCTTGTATGTCAATCGAACAAATGAATCTAATTAATTCAGAAATACAAGAAATTGATGTACAAACGATTAACTACCCAAAGATAGATGGATCTTGTTTGGTGTTAACTTCAGATTTAATTAAAAGTGGAGTTAATATACCACCTTGTTTCATTCATAATGACGATGAAAGTTTATCAATGATGGCGCAGAAAATACTGGGTGATAGGTATTTACAAATAGTTTTTAAAAATGTATTAAAAGTGCATGCACGCAGACATCCAAATAAACGTATGTACATTGCAAATGAAAATAACCCCAGAGGATTTTGCGGAAAAGAAAAAGGAGATTGGTGGCAAGTATTCAAACAAATGTCACAGCACAATTTAAATACTCTTTTTAATGATACAGGAAAATTTTATACTTACGAAGATTTTAAAAAACGTTTATGAAAATTTGTTTTGTTAGTCAGAATGGTCACAGTGGTAAATTACCAAGAGATTTTGCAAATTGTAGAACTGAATTTGCTTGGCAGATTGCACTTGATGCTGATCATTATCCTATTCAGTATCTTCTTAACAAACCAGCTAAAGAAGTTTCTCAATATGATGTTGTCATTGTAATCTTACCAAAAAAATTAGAAACGATAGATACAATCAAATTATTAGATTTGGTTAAAGCTATTGGTAAAAAAGTAACAGTAATGCAAGAGGGACCAGCTTGGTATTATCAAGACTACAAATATGCGGATCAAGTTAATTATGTTAATTTTCTAAGTGATATGGATTTTCTATTAACGCATAATAAGAGTGATATTCCATACTTTAAAGGCATATTTAAAAAACCTACGTTTAATCTTCAATCGTTGATGATAGAAGATATTGTTAAAAATATACCCCGTGAAAATAATGGTATGCCTATAATAGGTGGAAACTTTTGTAGTTGGTATGGTGGTGTAGACAGTTACTTTGTAGCACAAAACTTTAATAAACCAATCTTTATTCCAAGTATGGGTCGCAAGATAGAAAATGAAGATCAGTTTCCAAGTTTACACCACTTACCATATATGATGTGGAATGAGTGGATTAAAACACTTGCCAATTTTAATGTGGGTATACACTTAATGCGTACACACGCCGCCGGTACATTCGCTCTCAACTGTGCTTATCTGGGTATACCTTGTATTGGATATAAAGGATTAGATACACAAGAAACCTTACATCCTGAATTAAGCGTTAGTATAGGTGACGTTGAAAAAGCAAACGAATTAGCAATTAAATTACGAGACGATAAATCTTTTTATAATCACTGTTCAACATCATCTAGAGATTTATATCAAATATATTATACAGAAGAAAAATGGTTGAATAATTGGAATACAATTTATGAGCAAATTAAAAACTAAGATTGGAATTGTTGGTAATGGATATGTAGGTAAAGCATTCTACGATTTTTTCAAAAATCACTACGAAGTTTTTATATATGACCCAGTATATATTTTATCAAATACCAAAGAGGACATCAATAAGTGTGATTTAGCAGTAGTTTGCGTTCCTACCCCAGAAAATGAGGATGGTAGTTGCAATACCACTATCGTTGAAGAAAGTATAAGTTGGATTCAAACTCCTCTAATTCTTTTAAAATCAACCGTTGAAGTTGGTACCACTGATAGATTAATTGAAAAATTTAAAAAGAATATTGTATTTAGTCCTGAATTTGCAGGTGAATCCAAACACTGGACTCCTGAATCTTTCACAAATGATGTTAAACAAACACCTTTCTTTATTTTCGGTGGTAAAAAAGAACTTTGTTATAAAATCATTGAAATTTATACGCCAATTACGGGTCCAAGCAAAACCTATAGAGTCACCGATCCAATAAACGCAGAATTGGCAAAGTATATGGTCAATACTCATTTAGCATTGAAAGTTGCTTTTTGTAATGAGATGTATGATCTATGTCAAAAACTTGGTACAAATTATTACGAAGTTAGAGATTTGTGGTTATTGGATCCTCGTACAACAAAATCACACACAGCTGTATTCACAGGTGAACGAGGATTTGGCGGCAAATGTTTTCCAAAAGATACTAAGGCTCTAGTTAAACTAGGGGACAAAGTTAATATGGATCTGTCTATACTAAAGTCCGCTATTAAAAGCAATGAAAAAATGTTGAAATTGAATGAATAAAAATTGTATAGTAATGGTAGCAATTCAGGACGAAGGTTCTAAGTTTGATCATCAGAAATATTTCAATGTATCAAAACAATGTTGGCAAGCTTATTGCAAAAAAAACAATATCGATTTTATCGTAATAGATAAAAAATTACCAGATGTAAAATTCTGTGTCTGGCACAAAGAATTTGTTTTTGACTTTATAGGCGACAAATATGACAAAATAGCATTGGTGGATTTTGATACATTAGTACATTGGAATGCGCCGAATTTCTTTGATTTGTACGAAAATGAATTCTGTGGAGTACTAGAAAATGAAAATCTATTCTGGATAGATAATAGCCTAAGAGCATTCAAGTCGAGTTTTTCAGAATTAAAAGATGTAGATATCAAATTATCAGAATATATCAACGGGGGAGTTTTATTCTTTAACAAATCACACAAAGGATTTTTTGATAAGCTAAAAGACTTTTATTTGAGAAATAAATCTACATTCGATAATTGGAATGTTCCGCACACGGGAAAAGAACAAACGATATTGAATTTATATCTTAAAAAAGAAAACATTAATAAAAAATACTTTGATTTTAGATTCAACACAATGAGGTTAATTAAAAATGACTGGTTACAATATAACTGGCAATTAAAAGAAGACCAAACACCTTTTTTCATAAAGTACTCTTATATCTGGCATTTTACAGGCTGTTCTATAGAAGAAAGAAGTTCATTGATGTTAAGCATTTGGGAACAAACAAAACATCTTTACGTATGAATGTAGTTTATATAATCAACATTGCTACCGATAAAAAACCCGGTAGAACAGTTCCATATAAATTTGGAATTGAATCTTGGAAACGATATTGCAATAAACACGATGCTAAATTAGTTGTTTTGGAGGAGCCAATTCTTCCGTATGACGATCTACGTCCTAACTGGCACAAGGTCTTTATCTTTGATTTGTTAGAACAATCAAATATTGATGTAGATAAAATTTTAATCGTGGATGCTGATACTATTGTTCATCCAGATGCTCCCAATTTGTTTGATATTGCGGAAGATAAATTTTGCGTAGTCAATAATATAGGATCTTATGATTGGTTATTCAGAAGTGTTGAAAATTACAAAAAATACATATTCGGTAATTACGAATTCGATATAACCAAGTACTTTAACTCTGGAGTATTAATTTTAAATAAAAACCACAAAGACTTTTTCAACAAAGTTAAAGACTTCTATTTCGCAAATAAAGACAATTTGGTAAAAATGCAAGAAACGTTTTTTACAGGTACCGATCAACCAGTGTTGAACTTTATGTGTCAAATTGAAAATATCAATATGAAATTCTTGCCATATGAATATAATATGCAAGATTTATATCGTAGAGAAGCACTAAATGAAAATATGCCCTATTTGGATATGGGTTATATATTCCATTTTAATGCTATACCAAATAATGGCGATAACTCCAAAACTATGTATTGGATGGAAACCACATTTAATAAATTATATGCAACAAATAAGTGATAAATATCCAACTCTGATTAAAGGTTCAATTGGAGAAAAAGCTGTTGATCTTATAAGATCATTATTACCTATAAATTCATCTATTTTAGAATTTGGTTGTGGAGTTACTTCAAAATTATTATTAAATTGGTATAATGTATATTCAATAGAACACAATTCAGATTGGTTGAATCATCCAAATGCATATCACGTACCATTGAAACAATATAATGATAGTGATTTTAAATGTCCGCAAGATATATCGTGTCTTCCGTTTTCCGAAAAACAAGTTGCTTGGTATGATCCAGATAAACTTTCCACTGTATTAAAATTATTACCAAAATATGATTTAATCATTATAGATGGACCCAATGGAAACTATGGTCGAGGTGGGTTTTATACACACTTAGATTTATTTAATACCGACGTTCATATGGTTTTTCACGATCTGAATAGACAAGCCGAAATGGAGTTGATCAAAAAAGTATCTGAAAAAGTTGGTAGACCTGCATTTATTTTGGAAGATGATGAAAAAACTGGAGTGATAAAATCTATCAATTAAAAAAAATTTAAAAGTTTGTTTGATAGTATCTATAATAGAGTATGAGAAAATATAATTTCACAAACAAAACATTTTTAGTCACAGGTGGCAGTGGTTTTTTAGGCAAACCACTTGTTAAACGTCTTTTAAACGATGGAGCAAAAGTCCGTGTTTTATCTAGAGACGAGGGTAAATTAATCGATCTAAAACAATCTTTTCCATCGATTGAAATTTTAACAGGTGACATTTCGGATCCATTTGAAGTGCGTCAAGCTATGCAAGGCGTAAATGGTGTATTTCACTTAGCCGCATCTAAACATATTGGTATTGCAGAAAAACAAGTACGTGAGTGTATCAAATCTAATACACTAGGGTCTATGTACATTTTAGAAGAATCTCTTAATCATAAATTGGAATTCGTAATTGGTATTAGTACTGATAAGGCAGCTCAAGTAGCCGGTGTATATGGTGCTTCTAAACTATTGATGGAAAGATTGTTTAAACAATTTGAACAACTCAATCCAAATACAGATTATCGTATAGTTCGATATGGCAACGTATTATATTCAACTGGATCAGTTTTATGTAAATGGAGAGATTTGATCAGTGAAGGTAAAGATTTAATTGTAACAGAACCAGATGCCACTAGATTCTTTTGGACAGTTGATCAAGCAATTGACTTGATTTATAATTGTTTGGAAAACTGTACAGATTCTACTCCTTACGTTCCCACTATGAAAGGAATGAGCATAGGAAATCTATTGGAAGCACTTATTCAAAAGTATGCTCCCGCTAATACTAGACCCAATGTAAAAGTTATCGGATTACAAGCTGGTGAGAATAAACACGAAAAGATTCTCGAAAATGGTCCGTATAGCAACGAAGTTGAACAATATACTATCGAAGAAATTAAACAACTCATCTAATGAAAATATTAGTTATAGGCGGTAACCGATTTGTTGGCAAAAAAGTCGCATATGAACTAAGTAAATTAGCTAGTGTAAGTGTACTCAACAGATCTGGAACTGGTCCAGACAAAGTTAAAATAATTAAATGGGACCGTAATGAACCATTAACAATTGAAAATGATTACAATGTTATTTTAGATTTTTGTCTTTTTAAACCATCTCAAGCGCAACATCTCAAAAACTGGTTAAAACCCAATCAAAAATATATCTTTATTAGTAGCGCCGCTGCATATAAAGACGCAAACTGTTTGTCGTACAACGAAGATATGCCAATCGGAGGTTTATCTGGGTTTGGAGATTATGGTGTAGAAAAAGCGAGTTGTGAAAATATAGTTAAACAAATAGATACCAACTATATGATCATTAGGCCACCTTACATCATTGGACACGATTGTCCAAGGCCACGTATAAGTTACTATATAAGAAACATAATTAATAATAGACCTGTAGAAGTTGCTGGATCTGGAAATAAATTATTGAGTTTTATATGGGTAAATGATATAGTTAATACATTGGTGGATATGTCTATTACAAACGAATATAATGTTAAAGATAGTTATAACGTTGTAAATGAAGATGTTTATAGTGCCAAAACACTCATTGAAGAAATAAGTATGTTTTTAAATAAAAAAGCAAATGTTATTGAAAATGGTACCAGCTCACCATTTATTGATGAACATCTATTATTATCCCCGTTGAAGCTTGGAAGAAAGTTTAGTAGTACCAAACAAAATCTACCTGAATTTTTCGATTATATCAAGAATACGTTATGAATAAATTATCAAGAACAAAGCCGTACATTCCAAAAGAAGACCACAAAGAAATATTAGATAAAATTGCAGATATTCTAAATACAGAATCCTTAGTTCAGTCCAAGTATGTGTCTGAATTTGAAAATTTGTTCGCTAAATATTGTGGTACAAAATATGCAATTGCAACTTGTTCAGGTGGTACTTGTTTAGAAGTAGCTTTAAGAGCATCAGGTTTGGTTGGAAAAAAGATTATTGTTCCAACTCAAACTTTTATAGCAAGTGTAAGTGCAATTGTTCGATCCAACAATATTCCAGTGATCGTAGATATTGATGAAAATACTCATTGTTTGAGTGCAGATATAATAGAAAGAAGTTTAGACAAAGACGTAGCCGGCGTAATGTTGGTACATATGGCTGGATATATTACACCTGACTATTACAACATTAAAAAACTATGTGACAAACACGGATTGTTATTGTTCGAAGATGCTTCACACGCAGTAGGAGCTACTATTGATAACCTTCACGCTGGAAACTTAGGATATGCCGGTTGTTTTTCATTATTCGCTACTAAAATTATAACTACTGGTGAAGGTGGAATAATTACTACAAATGATGAAAAGTTTGCAGAAACTTGTAAGACGTTAAGAAATCACGGAGCTGTTAGAAATCCAACTCCAGTAAATGGTGTAGATTTCGGGGTAAGTTGTGAATACATATCATCCAACTATAAAATGACAGAAATGGTTGCGGCACTTGGTATCAGTCAGTTGAAACGAGTTAATGAATTCGTTGAAAAGCGAAATATTATAGCAAAAAGATACAAAGAAAAAATCACGAATCCAAAGATTAAATTCATCGATGTTCCTGACAATATAACTAATACTTGGTGGCACTATATTATAGAATTACCAAGATCTACAACATTGAATGAAAGATCCGAAATTTGTAAAAAACTATTTTTAGAGTATAACATACCTACAGCGAATGCTTATTGGCCAGCTTGTCATCAACAAAAAGTATTTGAACCCTACACTGTAAATCAAACATATGAATTAGCGGATGGATTGTTATCCAGACATTTATCTATTCCTATGTATGTGGAAATGACTATAGATCAAGTTGACTATGTTGCGGATGTAATCAATAAAATTGTATGATTGTAAGTATTCATCAGCCAAATTATTTACCTTGGATGGGATTTTTTGATAAAATAGCTAGAAGCGATGTATTTGTTATTTTTGACAATGTACAATTTCCCCGAGGTAAACAACACTTCGGACATCGTAATTTAATTAAAACAGATGGAGAACCTAAATGGTTAACCGTTCCACTGAATGGAAAAAGTGATTTTAAAAATTTCAATGAAATAGAAATTAATTATAACGGGTGGAATGATAATCATTTAAACCTAATAAAAAACTTTTATAGAAAGTCAAAATACTTCAATGTCTATTATGGTGATTTAGAATCAATTCTCAAAGTTAATTACAAAACATTGTCAGAATTAAATAGTGCTTTAATTAAATATTTCTTAAATGTAATGGATATTAAAACACAGATCGTATTTTGTTCTGAAATTTGTCCCAGTGAAGTTTCCGGTGGAGATCGTATAATGCATTTGTTGAAAAAATTAAATGCTACTAAATACATTTCTGGTACCGGACCAGGTTCTATGAGATATATCAACGAACAAGAATTTAAAGACAATAATATAGAATTGGTATGGCAACATTATAATCACCCTAAATACACACAGTTATATGGTGACTTCAAACCATATATGTGTATAATAGATTTATTGTTCAATGAAGGTACAAATAGCAAAAATATAATTTTAAGTTAATATGAAACGTGTAATGGCAATAGGAGCGCATCCTGATGATATTGAATTTGGTTGTGGAGGTACGTTATATAACCACAAATTAAAAAGCGACTATGTGGTATATGTGTGTATGACCAATACAGAATCTGTAGATGGTACAAATGGAATATTATTGAGAACCGCTGAAGAAAATAGGTTAGAAACAATTAATGCTGCCAAAGTATTACAATGTGACGATGTAGAATTCTTACCTTTTAAAGACTTACACGTACCGTTTAGTTTTGACTCGGTAAGTAAACTTGAAAGTTTAATCAAGAAACATAAAATCGATACAATTTATACTCATTGGGCCGGAGATGCAAATCAAGATCACATCTCCACATTCAAAACTACAATGGCAGCTGCAAGATATGTTCCCAATGTATTTTGTTATGAACAAATACCAATTTCCAGAATGACAGAAAATCAGATGGATATTAACTACTATGAAAAAATAGACAGTTCATTTGACAAAAAAATTGAAGCGTCAATGTGTCATAAAAGTCAAATAGTAAAATATGAAAAAGTTGGACTAAATGTAAAATCTAATTTAGAAATATTAGCGAGGTTTAGAGGTATACAGGGTCAATGTAAGTATGCAGAGGCTTTTAAAATACTTAAAATGGTAAATTGATTATGATACTAAAAGTAAATCCTGAATTTGGAATTGAACTCGCTTTAGCAATACCGTTTGCATATTGGCTACATCAAAATGGTCAATTGGAGGGCGTTGTTACTAGTAAAGGAATGAAACCTTACTATTTCTTTTGCGATAACGTTAAAGAAGATTTTACAAGTCGAACAATTGACAATGACGCGGCGCTGGTCAATGTACCAAATAAATGGATACATCACAATTCGTTGGCAATAACAGGTAAAGAATATCAATATTTAACAACGGAAGAACAGATACAGGTCAATGGCGTATTGGATTATAGTAAGTGGATATGTCCTCCATTCAGAGAATATTATAAAAACGATGAATATACATTTGATAAACCCGTAGTATTTATCACCAACAAGTATAATATGGAACACGGTGAAATTCCATTGGGTTATTTTAACATTCCTTGTTTGTATGAGTTATTTGATTATTTCAAAGAAAAAGGATACATCGTAATATACAAACGAGCTACTAATAAAGAAAAAGAATTTACTATAGATCAAAACGAATATAATTCACTACAACAAGGCTACCACGATATTACAGCCAATGTAGAAGGTATAGGTGTTATAACGGATTTTGAACTATGTAAGTACTTCGATAATGTGATATTGATAGATGATTTGGTTAAAAAATCAAAGTACAGTTATAACGAAACACAATTAAAAATAATGGCCAATTGTAGTAGATTCGTTACAGTTTGTGGGGGAAACTCAATATTATCATCGCTTTTTGGAGGCACAGTTATTAGTTATATACATAAAGGAAAAGAATTACGATCTAACTACTTTGGTCCTAATAGTTATTTTCGTAAGCTTTCAAATGCTAACGTCATTCCTGTAATAGACAATAGTGTTGTAAAAACAGGAATTCACGATTATAGTCAATTGATCGAACAAGTAAAAATACAGTTTTAAATATGAAAATTAGTTTTATTCAACCAAGCAGAAATAACCTGAAATATCTCAAGTGGAGTTATGAGGCTATTCGTAAAAATTTGAGTCATAAAGAACACGAAGTTTGTGTCGCAGATGATTTTAGTAACGATGGCACATTGGACTGGTGTAAAGAAACCGCAGCTAAAGATCCACATTTTAAATTCATTCGTAATGATGGTCCGACCAGATTGGGTCATACAATTCTATATGATCGTCTTATCAATGAAGTAGCCACCAATGACGTGGTAATGATCTATCACGCTGATATGTACGCTTGTCCTAACTTTGATAAATATGTAGAGAAGTATATTCAACCAGGCACAATTGTCAGTTTGACTCGTATTGAACCACCTCTACATCCTCCTGGTCCAGAAAAGATTGTACAAGCCTTTGGCACTGAGCCAGAAGAGTTTAATGAAGCTGGTTTATTGAAATGGTTCAATGATACCCGTCTGACAAGAAAAGATAAAACCACAGAAGGAATCTTTGCGCCATGGGCCCTTTATAAGAAAGATTTTCAATCTATCGGTGGTCACGACGATCTATATGCACCTCAAAGCAAAGAAGACAGCGATATTTTCAATAGATTTTTATTAAATGGATATAAATTCATTCAAACGTGGGAGGGTTGCGTATATCATATGACTTGTAGAGGTAGCAGATACAATCCTACATTAACCACCGTTGGAAAAGAAAGTGATGAATGGTTACAACAAAATAACCGTAGTGCCAGAAATTTCATTCGTAAGTGGGGACACTTTGTTAAACACAATGATACTATGAAGCCAATTGTACCTAAACGTTATGATGTGGGTTTTGTTGTGCGTAACTGTGACGAATACAAACTAGCACTGTTGGAACCTTGGTGTGATTCGATCTATACAGATGTGTCATATGATAGGTATATTAACGCTGAACAAAAAAATACCAAGTTTAATCTAACTAAAAAATTAAAGAGATACGAAGATCAACGGACAAATGATATTATCGTAGAATTTGATGGTACCAAATTATCAAACAATAGCTTTGAATTCTTTAATATGCTTCAATTGATGTTGGAAGATAGTGGCACAGTAGGAACACTTGAATACGACATATTCAAACTTAGTATTAATAAGTTAAATGATTATAGTGAACAATTAATAGAAATTAAAGACGAATGGTATAACAAAAAATTGTTATGAAAAAACTACGTGATCTTTGGAAGAATACGTTTTTAAAATACTTTGATTTTAATCAAAATGGTAAATTAGATGGATTCGAATTATTTATAATAATATCAATTATATTTATATACAATATATTTTTTCAAATTTTAGGTAACTATATTTACGATCTTATAAAATGAATTTAACAGACTATAACATACCCGTCATATTCAGCGTAACATTTATTATGGTTATTTGGTTAAATAGTGACATTGTACAAACAATTGCTAAATTGACAAATACCCGTAATTTATTTAAATTGGATGAATTTAAATTATATAAAAGTACATCTGATCCTATGAGTACATATCCAAACTTTTTGTATTCAGAATACCCAGGTTATATTACCAAATTATTAAGTTGTGTCATTTGTCTGTGTTTTTGGACAACTTTGTTTAGTATTGTTACATTATTATATACATTAAATTATCCATTGTATTATACGATTATAATGATGCCTGTTAATTACATTTGTAGTTTGTCGTTGTATTTATTAATAAATAAATTATTATGATTATAGGAAGTTACGTAGCATTTAATAATTTAGTGTCAAAGGATAATATCAGCGCATTTGTTTCACTAACAAACTGTATACAAATGTTTGATAAAATATGTTCTTGTCAAAAACAAAGAAAATCTTTAAAACACGATGAGTGTGATAAAATCTATGTTAATTTAGTCAGTACGGTTGTGCCGTCATTAGTTGACTATTTTCGTACAAAAACCACTGATGAAGAAATTATCTTCTATCATAATGGACATAACTTAATTACCAAACTCAAATTACGTTAATAAGTTTTAACGATTCAATAACTTTCTCTGTGATATACGGATGTTCCCCTAAAGAACATCCGTTTAACTTATCGCTATAATCTTCCCATTCAAAAGCACAATCAGCTCTAGCCTTTACCTTTGGATCATTTAACATTTCGTGATCGTTTGCTGCGGAATTATAAATCTTAACAATTTTATTATTACTGAATCTTCTGCCTGAAGGCATTGGTTCTTGTTTAAATTTAGTAATGTGTACCAATTTACCGTCTTGTTTATTTTGTAACCAAGTACACTCATCCTCAGGATATACATCATATCTGATATCTGTAATAAAAATTACATCAGCATTAGACTGTTTGATCTTTTGTTCAATCTTGCCCGTCCAATATTTACCTTCTGATACCTTTCTCATTACATCGCCATAAGCAACTAACAATGGTCTAATAATATTTTTTTCTTCGGTGTTCTCTGTAAAAACATCAATTCCCACCTTAGTTTTGATAAGGTCTTTTAGATCGTTTTTTAACTCATATGCTAATGCGTACTTTTCAACTTTTAGTTCACGTTTTTCCAAAACGTTTTGAGCAACTTTAGCAAACAAATCTTTGCCACTACGAGCAAAACCAGATACACCTATAATTTTCATATTATTTAAATAACTTTTCTACTTCTTTTTCACTATAACCAAATCCTTGTATTAGTTCACACAAGTCTTTTACGTTAGCATCGTTAGACGTATATATGTTATAGTAATCTATAGCATCCCGTTTTCCAATTTTATATTTCTTACAAATGCAATCTAAAATTGTTTCATTGATACCCTCGGTACTATTTTTAATATACTTACAGAACTTTCTTCCTTTTGGTACCAAATCAATCATTATTTGATAAAATTGTTCATCTGGTATATTTTGAAAATATTTAGAAACAAATGATATTTCTTCTATGATATCTACATCCATACTAAGAAATCTAATTATCATATATTTGTTAAATGATTTCTTTTCTTCCTCGGATAAAGACTTATAATAATCTTTTTTCTTTATCTCACGAATATGATTTATATGATCAAATAAACCACGAACTTTAACTTTGTTTTCGGATGTGCTCTTTGCTTTCATTATTCAATATTCTACTACGCTTTTGCAAAATTTCAATGTCTTTTGATATTTTATTATTTTTAACGTTAATTAATTCCAACGCATCTACAGTTAAAATTTGGTGATCATCAAACTGTCTAAGCAGCTTGATAAACAAGTAAAAGTTTGCAAAAGTAAAAATGGCTACTATTATTAGTAGTAGCCACATCATCGTTTGATTGTTAAATATGTAACTCATATGCATAACTATGCACACATATGAGTTAACATTTATTTCAATTAAGCAGTGTAACCAGCGTTCAAGACATCACGTAGAGCCTTGATCTGACGACCATTGAGGTCAACGCGGGTCTTACCAGCACGTAGAGTCAAACGTGAAGCCTTCTTGGCCTTCGCAACTGGGGTAGAGAGATAAATCTCAACGCCGGTGGAGTTATGTCCTACGAAGTTAGTCTTGTTACGAACATTTGTACGAGTATACATATTATTTTATTACTTTCTTTTTTTTGTTTGTTTTTTTTGTTTCGTTAGTTCATCACCAACTTATAATTATCTTACCACCCAATCTTCAAAATGTCAACGACTTTTTCAATCAAAGTTTAAATTCTTTTTCAAATCGTTCAATAGCATAGTCTTTTGCTTTGAACTCAAATTCAAAATCTACGTCAAGATCAACATATTCATCAGGAATACTGCGGACATAATCACCGTGCGCACGTGGATTTTTGTTGGTTAAATCATTGTCGCTAAAATGAAATAGCGGCCGATGATTTTTCCAAGTGGACGTAGCCAATTTAACTGCCTCTTTAGCAGACAATTTGCCTGGATTACAACGATAATGAAGATTGTCATATGTGATTGGAATGCCAGTGTTGGAATAAATCAATTCATACAACTCTTCCACTTTCCAACTATTGGGTTTATCTTCTAATTCAAGTACCAATCGAGACTTTACATTTACGGGAAAATTATTGTACACATCAATAAACCGTTTAGCAATTTCTTTGGTATCACCTTTGTAACAATTCATATGAATATTAATTGGCGATTCGTATGATTGCGGCAAACCAAATAAATCCATAATAGCCGCATGGTTTTTTAGTTCAACGATAGATTTTTCCACAACAGTTTTTGTAGCACTAGCTGGTACAACAAATTGATCGGGGTGAGTACTACATCGTAGATTATTCTTTTTAATAAGTTCAGCACCTCGTTTGAATTCAGCGTAAATACGATCTTTGTCGGGTAGAATATCAAATGATAAATTTGCTTCGGGTAAAGTGACCAATGGAAACAGATCACTGCTAATTCTATAATTCCACCCTTTACTTATACAAAAAGCAAATGTATTTACCGCAATATTTACATTATTTAATGTTCGTTGAGAAACTGTAGATAAAGCGCTTTTTCTTTCTAATGCCAAGAATCTAGTCTTGGTCATAGTATTTGCTTTGAATCCTTTTTGCTGAAGTTGTAGAGAAATGCAACACAATGATTTTTTCATTATGATCATCTTACCAACAAATTTATAATAAGTCAAGCTTTAAGTCCAAGGATATAAAGGCATCTTATATTTTACTCCACCTATCATAATTCCCACATAACCAGCAATTGGACTGCCAGCTCCACTTATAAACATAGAATTTGATCCTGTAATAGGATTATTCAATTCCAACGAACCTTTAACAACTAAATTATTTTGAATTCTACCACTACTACCAGTCACTTTTGTAAAAGCAGAATATCCACCAGTAATATTTCCAAAAGCAGCATATCCTCCACTAATGCTACCAGTAAATGACGTAGCAACAAATCTGCCGGTTATTTTTCCACTACTACCACTTATTTTATTAAAAGTAGCCAAGGCGCCACTAATGCTACCAGTAAATGAATTTGCGGTAAATTTATTAAAACTAGCTCTACTACCGCTGATACTACCAGTGAATGATGTGGCTATTACTTTACCTGTTATTTTAACATTACTACCACTTATTTTAGTAAAGTTAGCTCTACTACCACTAAAACTACCAGTAAAAGATCCTGTAAAATTACCTCTGACCTGTCTTGAGTTGAATCGTGTATAACTACCAACGGAAAATGTTCCTATTTGAATTGTGGTAGCAGCACCACCAAACTCTATTGTAGTTGGACTTGATAGTAAAAGTGGCGAACCATTTGTACTATCTATATCGCCGCCTGTATTGAGGCTGCCATTGGTATTTAATGTGTTTGAAGAAGCATCGTAATTTAATGAAGTATCGTATCCCAATGTTCTTTGACCACTTCCATCAGAAAATAATAGATATTTGGTACCAGCAACACTTGATTGATTTTTAACAAAGGTACTACCACTAAAACTACCCGTAAAATTTGTAGCAATTACTTCACCTCTTTTGAGAACTTTGAATTTTGTGACACTCCCAAGTTGTAAATCAATAAGTTTACTGGTACTATCTGACGGTCCTGAATCCGCTACATTCATTTTTATCGCAGTCTGATCACCAGACCCGAATGTAGCGGTCATTGCATTAATTGGGGTATTTGCCATAAATTACTCTTATAAATATAAATAGTATGTATAATAAGTAATTTATATTATAATAATTCTATCTACCCACTTCTTTAAAATACACATCTTTTGCTTCTTGATAAGACATACCAAACATTTGGTTGTAGAAATGTACTGTATTCTTTAAATTTGATTCACTCTTTAGCTTTTTATATCGATCTACAGCCTTTGGTCGCCACCACTCAATTACCCCTTGCATATCACGTTTAAAGAGGTCTTTCATATTCAATTGATCAACACCTATTTTGCTTTGTAAAAACTCTTTGGTATTTTCATAAAAACAACTATAATATACACCTCGTTCATATCCGTGTTGATAATTGGATTGTTTTATCCCACATTTACTAAAAATCATACCAAGAATACGAGATTTGGCTCCAGTTACAGGTCCACTTACTCCTTCTTTTTGAGTGAGTGCTTTATCATAAGCAGTTACATCAATATCTTTCAACCAATTGTGCCAAGTTTCATAAATACTATCATCTGGTTTAATTGAAATTTTACCCGCGCTGGATCCACATTTATGCCACCATTTTAAACTGTTATACATACTATAACTACCATATAAACTTGTAGTTGTCATACCCACAAGAGTTTGATCATATAATCGTTTCCAAAGATCACGCACAGTTGATGTAGTAATCATAGCAGCTACCAATTTACCACCTAGAAAATTATAGCCAATTGGTTGTGTACTCATAATACAACTACCAATTGCACTATGTGCCAATCGCTTCTTTTCTATTTTATCACTTGTGGTCCATCCCAAATAATTATCACGATCAGTAATAGCAATTACATCGCTAGAAACACTAATACACCCAATGTATTTCGGATTATCAACATTTCCATCTGTTACAAGAAATTTTACAAATCTACCGGGTGTTTGATCAAATGTCATCGTATGGCCAAATATACGAAGAATGGTCCAGTCTTCATTTTGTTGTTTTGATTCAACATACACCAACGTTGGATTTATACTTTCTATTTCTTTAATAGTTAAAGCTTCATCGTTAATATCACTGGGTGTCCAAATTTTGGCTTTAATCGTATTAGCCTTACTGGATAAACTTTCACAAGTTTGTATTTCCAACCACTTTTTGTAAAAAGTCTGTTCTTCTACAGACATAGCTTTTAACAAATTAAGATTATCAATTAATTTTCGCTTGTTTCCTTCAAAATCAAATGCTTCTACTCCAAAGTATTCTTGTAACGCATCCATATTATTCTGTTTTTCTTAAAATCATTTTAAATTTTAATGTCAATTCATTTTCAGAAGTTTTAACTTCTTTTATTTCCCACTTTTCTTTTAGTGTATCTAAATACAAATTAGTACCGTTATCAACATACTTTACAGGCAATTTAAGATCTAGTAAATTTTTTTCATCATATACCAAAAAGTTTTTTTTGTTGCCTTTTTCTAAATATAGTAGTACTTTGTCTCTTTTTTTTTCCATAATATAGTATAAATAGAAAAACCGTATATCAAATCAAAGATATACGGTGCTTCAATTATATGATTTTTAGTTTAAACATTAACTGAATTGGTCTTTGTTGTGTCAACATCAACTACAACAACCGATTCCTTGGTAGATGAATTGATATTTACCATTTCAACCAAGAATTCACGATTGAGATGTACACCCTTATTCTTAGCCTCATCAATAATAGACTTGGTAATTGAGCCAAATACGTGTACCAATGTTGGACGACCTTTACCATTAGGCAAAACACCAATTACATTTAGTTCACCTCGTTTAATTGCTTTCTTAACCTTATCTCGTAAACTAATTGTTACGATATCAGGATTAAGTTCGTTTAGTTCCTTAATTGTAAAAATACAACTTGGATACGTTACTGTTTGATTTGTCTTATTCTTACGATCTGTCTTTTTCATATTTTATCCTTTCTTGTTTATGTTGTGATAAATTTCCCCGTTTATATATTATACCATCTTTATATTATATGTCAATAGCTTCCATCATCTTACCATTGACTGTTTTAACAATCTGATTCAGATTCTCTACATTAATAAAATGTGAATCATTACCATACATTGTTTTAAAGTTCTGACGTAGCACTTCAATACCAAAATTATCATAATCAGATACGAAATAAGAAATAATATTATAACCAGATTCCTTAATCTTTCTTACTTGAGTACGTGTGTGTTCACAAGCTGATTTGTCGCGATAAGAAAATGCAATGCCAGATGAAGTGTTGTTGTAATAAAAACACGGTTCACCATCACTAATATTAACAAAATAACTGTTTGTATTAGTATCGGATTTTGGTAGAAACTTCATTAGTGCTTCAAAACACAATCCTTCTGGAGTGGTATTTACTGGAATTAAATAAGAAAACAAATTCTTAATCTTTGAGAACTTATCTACCTTGGAATTATAAGCAACCACAATGTATGGATTGTAGCTCATAGTAGTACGAAAACTAATAGTAAGATCAACATTATCAATCATAGATGTAGCCTTTGCTAGTGCTACACATAGTTTGATTGTACGATTCCACTTTGGACCACGCATACTCGCACTAGCATCTACACTAATATGGAAGTTTACCTTCTTATATTTATTAGTAAATGTACTGTAAAAGATATTTGTATCAGTCTCAAACCCCAATTCGTGCATCAAACGCTTATCGATCTTACCCAAATTACGACGGGTAAACTTATCAATATTAATTTCGTTACGAATTTGAAGACGACGACCTAGCTTTGTACCCAAAACAATACCAGCATCCACATTCTTTTGTAGTTCAATGCGGCTACTTTCATTGTTAGCACCAATGCTCATAGGAAATTCTTCAGATAGAATCAGTTCCTTGGTCATATTCTTAACCAAGATACATTCTACACTTCCAACAAATCCACTAGCTTTCATCATCTCCTGTGCTACAGGCACAAGATCAATCTGGCTCTTTTCAAGCACATCCAACATCGTCTTTTCACGTTTGGAAACCTTCTTCTTTTTGATCTTACCAGCAAGAAAATCTTTTTGTTTTTCAAAACTCTTAGCAATTTTGCTCTGTTTGGTCTTGCTGACATTTGCGTCTGTACCAACATCAGTTGTTACAGCTGCGTTATCACTTGTTACAGTAGACTCAGTACCACCAAGTACATCGTCAGTTGACTTACCAGATTCACCATCACCCGACATTCCATTAGAATTGTCAGGTACACCACTATCATTTTGATCGAATCCAGTCCCAGTTTGCTTTTGATTGTGTTCATTGATATTTTTAAATACAATTTCTGCAATCTTATAAGCAACATTCAACCGATGTTTTGGAGTAGTCAAACGATTAATATTGGTAAGATCCAATTCTTTGGCAATATCATATAAACCAGGCAAAGCCTTAAGATTAGTATTAGGATTTGTAAGATTGATAATACGGTACATATAAGACTCAATGCTTAGTGTACGATACATATCGCTATCCAAAGCATCACTAATTACCTTGTTATTAAAGTATTCATCGTACAAAGCATCGTAGTATCCACGATAACCAGGAGCATTACGATGTACAGTATAATCAATAAAACGATCCTCTACATAGTTTAGAATAGTCTGACAAGTCTTACCCACTTCATCTTTTGAAATGCTTAGCTTTTCAGTATAGTTATAAATGTCACGGGGAACATTCATCCATACAGTCTTAAACAATTCAAAATCAGAATATTTGATGTGGCTGCCTTCGTGTAAGGCTAGTCCGACAGCCACATCAAAATTATCCTTCTTGGTAATATCGCTACTGATATAGACTAGCTTACCATCAGTACAATTTACAGCACTATCATTGAATACTACAGGAATATTCTGGTTCGTCAGAATACTAACATAGTTAGCAACAGCACGACGAGCTGAAGATAGACGAATCAATCGAGCGGTAGTATCACTGAGACGATCCTCTGCATCAACTGTAGCATCTGTACCTGATCCTTCTTCAATAGCCGCATCTAGCTCATCTTCCCAATCCCATTCGTAATTGTTGTCTTTAAGCCAGAAATCACTGTAGTTACTCATAATAGTTTGTTTGTTTATTTAGTTATTAAAAAGGAGGCTGATCACTCTTTAGTGGATCATTAAATAGCTTTTCCTTAGACTCAACCTTGATGTACTTTTGTACAAGCTGACGAATATAAGTACGTTCGCTATCTACACCTCCATCATCACTGAAGTTAGGATAAATGGTTGACTCTGCAATTTCAAGCAAATTAAATCCATCAACAATAAGTTCAGCAATTTCAACTGTACTACGTGTAGGAATAAAATTAGTTAGCTTGCTATCATCTTGCTTGACTTGCTTACGGGTATGTTCCGCAATTTCACAAACAGCCTTGAGCATATCAAGCTGATGTTCAGTTGAAATGTCAAAACGGTTTTTTAGTAGATTAAACTCACTATCCTTGTCGAGAGGAGTTACTTCAATCTTGACTGGAAAACGTGAAAGTAGAGCACGATCCATAACACGGGTAGCGGTATATTCGTTACCTACGTTAGCGGTAGCGATAAAGGTAACACCTTCAGCAACCTTAACGACTTCACAATCATCCTTTTCATCCAAACGAAGATAACGCTGGAGATCATCAAGAACAGTCATTAGAATATTAACACCATCGTGATGACTACGACTAATTTCGTCAAGTAGAATGATAGCGTTTGGAGTACGAATAGCTTTGATAAAGCTAGATTCCTTAAATAGTGTACCAGTCTTTTTATCAAAGTGAGTATTACCAATCAAAGCACTACGAGCATCTTGCGTAGCACCCAAATTAAAATAGAAGAAGTTATCTTCACGACCAATAGCCTTAGCAACAGTTTGCGCTGCTAGAGTCTTACCACAACCAGTTGGACCAAGAAGCAGAATGTTCTTGCCACGAATAGCACTACGCACCATATACTTCCACTTGAGATCATCCATAATCAGTGAAGATGGACGTAGATTTACACAAGTGTCAAGATAAGCCTTGATATTGAAGTCCTTACCAGTAACCAGATTTAGTGAGTTTTTATTTTTCATATGTGTTTCTTACCGTAAAACCATCTTACCACGGATTTATAAGAAGTCAACTGGAAAAATAAAAAAACCACCAGTTACGGTGGTTTGGGTTATTTTAAAATGATATTATCAATGATGATGGTGATGATAGTGATATACTGGACGACCCCATGACCCATGTACAACTACTGCTGGTTGTACATAAACAACAGGAGCAGGTTGATAATATACTACAGGAGCAGGTTGTACTACTACAGGTTGTGCATAAACCACTGGTTGTGGTTGTACATATACAACTTGTGTTGGGGGATTTACAATTCTGTCAATAACGTGGATTACGGCGACTCCGGTCAATACTTTGCCAACCGTAGCCCATTCTCTATCACCAGCAAATGTTTGGGAGGTCAGAGTTGCACTCAATGCTGCGATAGTAATTAATTTTTTCATATTTTACCTTTCTTATCCATACTATATCAGTATGGTAAAATTGTCAAGATTTACTTGTAAAATGTTGAGCTATTGCTACAAATGTTGTGGTTAATCCTGTGCCTATTCCTACAAGCTTCCATTTAAATTGTTCTAGTAATGTTAGTCTATTTTCTACTTCAACTACATTTTTATTTACACTTGATTCTATAGCTGTTAATTTATCTGTGATATTTTTTAAACTTACATCTATTCGTGATATTACAGCATTAAAATCATTTGGGTTATATTCGGGAGGCATAAAATATTTCCTTTTTTATAAATTACCGATACATTATTTCTTTTTAGCTTTGCCTGCCTTTGTATACTTTACAACCAATTTTTGAAGATTCTTTGGCAATGTGGGCGGATTATATTCTGCTTTCTTTGGTTTATGATCGCCTTGTTTAGCAAACTTACCAACTGCTTGCATTGGTTGAGTAGGATCGTCTTTTGGATCGTTCATATTATCAACTTTGACATTCTTTACAATTTTAAATCCTTTTTCTGGATCAACTACGTTTTCTTCGGATTCAGATTGTTTATCGGCTTTTTTACCACCTTGTTTATCTTTGCTATTTTCAACTCCCTTACCCAAAGCACTGTCTACATAATTTGAAACATCAGATTTCAAGTATTCTTTTACGAATTTCTTAACATCTTCAAACTTCATAAAAAGTTTCTTGGTTCTATCGCTGTAATCTCTGAATGCTTGTACGTCACAAATACCGTGTACAATTGGTCTAATACTAATATGATGTGGTTCACAGTCACATACATTGTAGTTACCAGCATCATCAAGTTCAATAGGCTTCTTGATTTCTTTGGATAATTCATCGATTAAATCGCTCCAAGAAGCTGAAGCATTAGTGTACTTTTGTTCTAATGTTTCTTTTACGAGTTTTTTGACTAATTCTTTAGAAGACTTCATATTAATATACATATAAATAGTATTGGGTATCTAATTATTAATCTTTTTTATCGTCTAATACTTCAATGTGTCCTATGTATCCATAACCATTATTTCTAGTAGCTACTACTTTAACGTTATATACATTTCCTTCTCTATCAATCATTCTATATGTACTAATGCTACTTCTTTTGTCTTTAATAGCTCTTTCCCACTCTTTTTCTACCATTTCTAAATCTTCTCCGTGTACACCGTTTTTCCACCCATTGTTTAAGAAATATTCCACATCGTGTTTCAATAATTGACAATATTTTTCATTTACCCACGTACAATTACCGTTAACATCACATTCAAATATTGGTTCGGGTCTAGTATCCAATATCCATTTTTGTCTTCTACATATGGTATTTATTAAATTACTATCACAACTTACCTGTTTTTCAATCTTAGCAACTTGATCTTTTAATGATGTTCCAGAATTAGGCTTAACTTCTTTCAAAATCTCCTTCACATTCCGATTCAGTGTAAATATCCACTTAAAAGCGCCAAAAAGTACGCCACCAGCTGCGCTTATTACCAATATTTTTTCAAGATATGCAAAAATGATTTCCATAATAAAGATGAATATAAATATAATAAAAAACGGATACTAATTAAAGTACCCGTTACATTTATCAATTATTTACAATTGTAATTACAATTTAAAGTCGTCAAATGCACCTTCACTGATGGTATTATCGACTCCTTTAACATAACTACTCAATTCAGTTTCTTGAGGAGCTACTTGTAGTTTCTTACTATCATAGTAACTATCCAACCATCCAGCCAATGGATTAACCTTAGCAGTAGGATACAATTTCTTATATCCCATACTTGATAGTCTGTTATTGGCCAACCATTCAATATAATGTTTCAAACTTTCTGCGGTCAAACCAACCAAACTACCCTTGCTAAACAGATAATCTGCCCAATCCTTTTCAGCATTAACCGCCATTTCATAAGCAGCATAGATCTTGTCTTCATTCTTCTTAACAACATCTTGGAATCCTTCTTCTGGGTTATTAATCCAGTTCTTCATAATGTTCTGGGTAATAGCAACGTGAAGATTTTCATCTCTGCTAATAAACTTAATAATCTTACTGTTACCCTCCATCTTTCCACGATATCCAAAGTAAAAACTACAAGCGAATGATACATAAAATATCAACCCTTCAGTAATTTGTGTAGCCAATACCGCATCAAACAATTGTTGTTTAACATCATCAGACGGCATTAGTAACTCATCGTACTTTTTGCTAATTGCATTAGCTCTCTTAACAATTTCTTGATCTTCCAAAACACTATCAAAGAACTTGGTAGCATCTGGATAAACATTGTTGAGAATGTATGTATAACTGTTACTATGGATAGTTTCAAAGAAACTCCACGCATTCATACAAATTTCCAATTCACTGTTGGTGCAATGTTTCATCAGTTCGTGAATACTACGACTCAACATACTATCAGTCATAGTCTGGAACTTTAAGTTACTATCAAAAACAAATCGTTCTTCGGGAGAAAGATTCTTGTAATCACTGATATCTTTTACCAGTGACACTTCTTGTGGTCGCCAAAAGAAGTTTAGCTGCTGATCATATAAATCATAAAACTTGGGATATTTAATTTTGTCATATCGTTGTAGCGATAAATCTTCTCCTAAGAACATCGGATTACGTAACTGATCTATATTTTTCTTATTTAATACTGTCTTCATATGTCCTCCTATTATAGAGCACAAGCTCCGCTTTCACAACCGGATTCTTGTACTACTGGTTTTACTTCAACAGTTTTTGTTTCCATAGCTGTTTGCTTATCACCGTCATCTGTATTGGCATAATATAGATTCTTCAATCCATATTTGTATGCTAACAAAATATCTTTAATAACAACCTCTACAGGCACTTTGTTCTTATCATAACGGGAAGGAATATAGTAAGTGTTAGTACTGATACTCATATCTGTGAACTTCTGAATAGCAGCTGCTACCTTTAAATATCCTTCATTACTTGGCATATCAAAAGCAAAGGTATAATTTTCCTTATACTTATCAATATTTGGAACTACAACAGGCAAAATGTTACTTTTGCTTCCTTTGAAACTAATAGCACTACGAGGCGGTTCAATGCCATTAGTGCTACTTTGAATTACGCTACTAGATTCTACTGGCATACAAGCAGTAAGTGTACTGTGTCTCATACCATACTTCTTGATTTCTTCTCTTAGAGCTTCCCAATCCATATGTAGAGGTTCAGTGATAAATTCATCAACGTCTCTCTTATAAGTATCAATTGGAAGAATTCCTTGACTAAATTTAGTACGATCAAACTTTTCACATTTACCAACTTCTTTTGCCATTTCAACACTAGCCTTAATTAGATAGTAACTGGTCTTTTCCATCCACTGAGCTACGAAGTTTGGAGCTTTGGCATCCCAATACTTCAATCCTTCTTTAGCCAATAGAGCAGCCAAGTTACTTACGCCTACTCCGAGACTACGACGTTTAGTAGCAAAGTTTTTTGCGCCTGGTACGAAATATTCTTGATGATCAATCAAAGCATCCAACATTCTGACAATAATGTCACAAACGTTTTCCATTTCATTGTCATCTTTAATTTCCAACCAGTTTAGTGCTGCCAAAACACAAACACCAATTTCTCCATTTGGATCGTTAACGTCATAAATAGGAATCAATGGATGATTAACTTCGAGACATAGATTGCTTGTATCTACTTGATCCAACCAACTACCGTGTTCATTAGCGTGGTCAACAAACATTGTATAAATACGACCAGTTTCAAGACGTTCTTTAGCAAGTAGTCCCATCAATTCACGAGCAGGTACTTTCTTCTTAAACTTAATGTTCTTGTTAGCTTCAGCCTTTTCATACTTTTCCTTGAATCCTTCCAAACCAAAGGTATTCCAAAGACTTGGACATTCGTGATAGCTAAACAATGTTACATCTTGATTCTTCAAGAAACGTTCAAAGATTAGTTTATCTAACCCCACACAATAATCTAGTTTACGAACACGATTGTCATCAGTACCTTGATTATTCTTCAATACAAGAATATCTAGAATATCATAATGGAACCAAGCAAAGTTTACAGTTGCACTACCGCCACGAATACCATTTTGATGGCAACTCTTTACAGTAGATTCAAATGCTTTAGCAAATGGAATTGGACCTGTGTGTACTACTTCGCCATTACGAATAGGAGCATTAGTAGCACGTAGTCTTGATAAATTCAATCCGATACCATAACGACTTGCAGTAGCAAAACCAACTGCACTGTTGTTACTGAAAATACTGCGTAGATCATCATCTACTGTGAATAGTGAACAACTAGCATAACTCTTCATTGGAGTTCTTACCCCAGCCATAATTGGTGTGGGTAGATTAATCTTATGTTTACTAAAGTAGTTGTATGCTTTCTTTACATATTCAATACGGTTTTCTTTATAGTCTTTAAAGAATGTCATTGCGATAAGCATATATGCAAACTGTGGAGTCTCATAAATTACTTTGGTAACTCTGTTTTGTACCAAGTACTTATCACACAACTGTTTGATACCAGCATACGTGAAATTAAAATCACGGTCATGCTTTAGATATTCATCTAGCTTATCAAACTCTTGTTTACTATACCAATCGAGAATAGATGAATCATAAACCAACGCATCGATATTAGTTTTAACTAGATCATATAATTTAGGAGGATTCTTACCTCCCCAAACATTTTTTCTCAATTGATAATTCAACAAACGAGATGCCACAAATTGATAGTTTGGCTTCTCTTCTGTAATAAGATTTGCAGAAGCTTCAATTAACATTGCGTGAATGTCCTTGGATGTCATTCCATCAAAAAATGACAAATGTGCATTCATTGCTACTTCTTCAAATCCGACACCTTTTATGTCTTCTGTAGCCCATTGTAAAATCTTATTGATTTTGTCTGCATTGAACTTTTCAGTATTACCATTTCGTTTCTTTATAAAAATTTCTTTATTCATATGGGTAAAAAATAACTATCTTTTGGATAGTTCTTTTTGTGTTTAGATTACAACTTTTTAATAATTTTTTTGTACGTTTTTTGTCTGTTACATACTATCAATTATTCTTCATCATCGTTGTTATGAACGTTCCACTTGGATTTTAAAGCCTTTTTAACTTGATTTTCACCATCCATCATTTCATTCAAGATACTCATACCCTCACGGCTATTTTCGCCATAAATTTCGATGTGACCACAACCAGCGTTCATTTTACTTGGGAATGTCAAACCATCTGGTCCAAAACGATTCTTAATTACGTGGAATCGTGCAGTATTCGCTTGTTTATCGTTAACTTTACGACTTAGACTCATAACGAAGTCAGCGGTCATAATCTTACGATAACTATCAGCGATGTTGTTAGCCTGAATAATATCTTCATCCATAGCAGCACGATTACTCTGTGAAGCACTCCAAATAGGAACTTGTAGTTCGCCAGCTACACCACGTAGTTCTTCATAAATACCACCAGCTTCACTATAACTGTTACTGTTACGTTCACTCTGTGATGGACGTAGAATATCAGCATAGTCAACAATAATCATATCAACTTTGGTGCCTAGTACTGCCAATCGTTCACAATGAGCCTTAAGACTATAAGCACTTACAGTTTTAATTGGAAAGTACTTGATCTTTAACTTGCCAGGCACATCAGCAATCTTCTGCTTTACGATGTCTACGTTGTTACGAATGTTCTGGAAATCAATTCCAGTAAAACAAGCATCATAACGAAGACCCACATAGTTTTCATTCAATTCTAGAGTGAAGTGAACTACGTTCTTACCTTGTTTCATAGCTTCAGCACCTAGCTTAGATAGTACCCAGCTCTTACCACTACCAGCACAAGCTGTAATAATACCCAATTCACCAGCTGCTAATCCACCATCCATAATAGTATCAACTTCTGTCCAATTGGTCTTGACACAATTACGACTCATTACACTCATACGTTTTTCAACGTCTTCAGTATAATCGTGGCCGATATTACGTTCCATACCAGCTTTCATTGCGTGATCAACTACATTCTTGATCTTTTCATATTGACCAAGTGCCAATAGGTCTGCACTTTCAATAATAGCATTCTTTAGTTTCTGATTTTTGCAGAATTCCAAAAACTGTTCTTTGACAAACTTCAAATCGTTGTCGCTTACCTTTTGGTAAACCAACTTTAGATTGTCTACAATACTTCGTTTGAGTAGCTCATCATTTACTTCATCAACTTTAATTTTAAATACGGTTAATGTTGGTAGATCTTTATACTCGTTAAAGTATTTAATACTTTCTTTTACAACCCACTTGTTTGCATCACTTTCAAAGAAATCTACTTCGATAATATCGTTAATACGTTCAATAAATGAACGATCAGATATTAAGCACGAAATACACTTGATTTGGAAGTCACGGCCGTATTTTGTTAATGAATCAATTGCTTTTTTGTTTTCCATAAGATAACTCTACTATACCACTGAATTAAGTGGTCTTCAACTTTTATTAACCGATATTTTTTTATTCTACGAAACTATTTAATTTACCGAAACATTCATTGAGCCAAATGTGATAATTGGGGATATTATTCCACATTTTGTCCTCTGTGATTAATTTAGAAAAGCTCATTTTATCAATTCTACGTACAGGAGATTTTATAATTTCTTCTATACGTAATTGCGTAAATGATTGCACTTGTGTATCTTTCAACTGCATCAAACTATAATTACGTTCAAGCAATAGCTTGTTGTCTAATACAGTCTGATATACTTTATATTTACTCTTGTTATTCTCCGCGTAATTGTAAATCTCATTCAGATCATATTGTCGTTCTTCTGATAAGAAAGGAAATGATTTTATTACCCGTTTTAAACCTACACCATCTAAACCAGGTATATTATCACTTACATCACCTTCCATAACTCTATACAAGATATAGTTGCTGCATGTGACACCATATTCATCCAAGATTTCTTTACAACCAAAAATTCTCTTTTTGACAGGACTCCAAATTTTGACTTTATCGTTTGCCAATTGTAAAAAGTCTTTATCAGTGGACATAATTGTTACATTACTGTCCTTGAAAGTTTCTGTGGCTAAATAAGCAATTGTATCGTCTGCTTCTATTTGATCAATTGCCATTACAGTAACAGGCAACGTATCTAAATAATTTATAGTACGAATTAATTCTTTTTTAAAATTTACAGATTCTATTTCAGATGAAGATAGTTCTTCGTAATTACGATTGAGTCTAATATCTGTCTTTCTACCATTTTTGTACGCTGGATAAATCTTTCTGCGTTTCTGACTACCACCTTTACCATCAAATACAATAATAACTCGGGTAGGAGAAAGTAATTTAATTGCATATCCAATACTCTTCAAGAAACCAGCAATACCACCTGTATGTAATCCATCCTCATTGAGAGAAGGAATGGCCATAAAACTTCTAATGTAAGTATTAAGGCCGTCAACAAGGAGGATGTCAGAATTGGTAGACTTTTTAAGTCCTTCATTTCCAACACCCTCCTTGATGTTTTCAAACAAGGAGAACAGTTTCTTCTTTTCAGATGAACTGAATCCGCTCATATTATTCCTCGTTGCCTGCAGTTTCTTCTGTTTCTACTACAGCATCATCAATGATCTGACTATTAGGATCTTTGTATTTCATAATTACAGCGTCACAAATCTTCAAGTAAATTTCTTCACTCAATTCCTTGTCACTTTGCATAATGCTTACAAAGTCTTTGGATTGGAACTTCCATTCACTGCCATCGGTCTTCTTATATGTATAATAAGCACCACCTTGTTTTACCAAACTATTTTCCTTCAATACCTTGATCCAAGAACCATAATCCGCAATTCCAGAATCAAAATAAATATCAAAACTAGCCTGACGTTGTGGCGGTCCCATACGATTCTTCACAACAACTGCTTTACATTCGTTTCCAATAATCTCTTCACCTCGTTTGAGTTTACCAGTATTATTTAAACGAACACGAACACTGCAGTGATAAGCAAGTGCTTTACCACCACTAACTACATACTTATCTCCAAATGCCATAGCATTTAAATTCTGACGTAGCTGATTAGTAAACACTGTAAGAACCTTCTGACGACCAATCATAGTAGTAATCTTACGCATTGCTTTACTGATAATAATTGATTTACCCGTAGCATAACCATCTTTACCGTGGTCACTTTCAAGTTCTACCTTGGTTGATGCCGCTGCTACAGAATCAACAATAATTGTTAGAATACGATCTTTATTACTCTTACGAACAATAGCAATCATTCGTTCCATCTGAGCAAAAATATCTTCAACGGTTTCACATTGAACATATAGTAACCTGGATAGATCTACACCCAAACTTTTCCAGAATTCAGGAGCAGCTGCATTTTCAGTATCAATTACTACTGCAACTCCACCTTTTTTCTGAGTATCAGCAACAACGTGTGCGGATAGCAAACTTTTACCAGTACCCTCAAGGCCGTTAAATTCTACCATTTTGCCAACTGGCAATCCGCCGTGGGGACGATTACTAATTGCCAAATCCAAAATAGAAGAACCAGTGCTAATCCAATCTGTGATTTCAGATGGATTGTCTTGTTCATCTAGAAAATGAGCAATCTTTCCACCGTCTTTATTTGCTTTATTTAATTCATTTGCCAACATTTCGATAAGCTCGTCACGTTGACCCGTATCTTTACTAACACTTTTTTTTGCCATAACGTATATAACTAGAAAGCCGGTGGGGTATAAAAACTCCACCGGCTTATTTTTATTTTTTAGGAGTTAAACAAGTCATCAAATGCTTGTTCTACACTGTCTTTACCCTTAGCCTTAGCAGTACTTGGTGACTGTACTGGTTTGGCAGGAGCTGTTGCTGCTGGAGTAGATGGAACTGTAAACGGAGCTTCGTCATCATCCCCACTTGTAGTTGGTTCAGCTGCAATCTCAGTGGCAGATGCTTCTGGATTCAACCACTTATCCATAACATCTTTTAGATCATTATAGGATAGTTCTTCAAATAGATCCAAAATATTAACTTGAGACTTTAATGCTTCAAGCAATTGACCGTTTTTAGGATCTACTGCAACACTTACGTTTGGTTTAACTCGGATACTGGTTTCTGGGAAACTAGCTCCACCTTCAGCCGTCTTGAATTCTACAACAATATCACGACCGTTGGTTAGATCGGTAATATCACCGAAGTCAGGATCACTGATGATTGATAGAAGTTCTTGATAAACTTGTTTACCAAACCCCCAGAACTTAACTCCTTCACCTTCTTCACCACGAACGATAACTGGTACAAAAGTACGCATCTTTGGTTCCATCTTACGACCCATCTGCCAATCTTCCTTTGATCCAGTCTTCTTCAGACGGTTAGCAAATTCAACGATTGGATCTGGACGACCAAAACTATCAGGAGATAGATATGTCTTGTTGTTGATGTTGTAATGAAACTTTAGTTCGATGAATGGATTCTCCGGTACATACTTGTACGGAACAATACGAACTACCTGTTTTCCAGGCTTTGGTTTCCAAATCAAGTTGGATTTTTGATTTGTGTTTGAGAGAGAGCTCAAACGGCTCTTCAACTTACTTAGATCTAATGCCATAATTATTTAATGTTTAATGTTTAATTAGTTAATTAATTCGTCTGGTTCACTCAAACCAGATTGTATAACCAACTCGAAACTAAGTCTACACTAGGTGCAGACCAAAATCAAGTCAAAAATATATATCAAATTTCGGAGATAGAAAACAATTTTAATGGAACTATTTTAACCCCAACTTCATTGGTTAAAATGATGCTGTTTTTATATAAATCCCAATTTAATTGAAAGCTCTTATCAAATACACCATTGTTTTCGTCAGCAATCAACTTATTCATTGCGTTGAGCGTATATAGTGTATTTGTTTGCTTCTTACGATGTATGCTAATAGTGCCTTTGAATCGGTTATTGCGGTCATTCTTTTCCACATTAAAGGTAAGATATAGCTCCCGTAGATTAGTTTCATTAGCAAAAACAAATATCTTATTATCTATAAGAGTATATTGATTTGGTATTTCTTTTAATACGTCTATATAATTTAAGCTATTTGCGAATGTGCAAAGTAGTTGTTTTTGTATCATGGTATTTCAAATTCAAATTTACCGCTAATTTCTGTCTCCATATCAAAATAATTAGCAAAATGTTCAAACCCTTTATCTATAATTTGTTTGACCGTAATTGATATTTTTATAACCATTTGTTTGAAAAAATCTTTCACTTTAGCATAAAACGAATTTAATGCGTTTTTGGCAGTAGCAGATAAATTTTTCACAAATTCCAAACTATTTTGTACTACACTTTTAAATTCAGATCCCAAAGTATTAATAAATGACATCAAACTTTCTTCTATTATCTGATTCTCAATCAAAAGATAATCAGTTTCATCATACTCTTCTTTAAGTATTCCAATTCTCAATGATCCGCCACGTTGATTTCCTCTATCACGTACACCAAATTTAATTTTGTTATAATTATCATTTATAAATTCGTCTACAGTATAAATCAAACAGTCTCCTTGACAGTCCCAGGTCATAATATGATCGGCTACACACTGTTCGCCTGCCTTGAATCGTTTTTCTCCTGTAGAAAATTCTTTTAATAAAGCCTTTTTGTATTTGTCCTCAGTGAAAATTTTATTCAACTCGCCCAACATTTGATGCATTTCTTTTTCGTCTATCTTAATGTCGTTAATAGCATCTGGACTTTTTATAAGCGACGTTAAATTATTTACAGCATCCTTAGTTTTCTTTGAATCTGTAGTTGTTGATAGAATTGTTAAATTCTTGTTTATAACATCTGCATTTTGATAGTAAAAAGATTTTTCCATCAATTGGGCAAGTGTTTGTGTGATGTTTGCAACTATCTTATTTTTAATATCTGGAAAATCTTTCAATACAGCCGAAATTACTGTGGTTAACTCTTTGTGTTGTGAAGATGCTATTTGTGCTCCACCAGCTTTTTTTGCACTGCATTTTATATTACCGTTTATAACCAAATCCGTTTTTGATACTTTTGATATACCCGCAAATTCATCGGATAGTTTACACCCCGTAGTACCTAACACATCTATAGAAGTAACAGGAGTGCTAATTTCTTTATATTTACCAGCTTTTAACTTATCTGCTATTTTTTTAGCAACCGCATTTTTTGATCCGTTGGGACTATTAAATTCCTCACCTATATAGTTTTCCATTTCTCTCGCAGGACAAGATTTGTCCATATCACTATTTGCTTTAGATACAAACTTATTTGCATATTTTTTGTATAATACAGATAACACAGCAATAGTTTGTGTGTCAGTCTTGTTATATTGAACCAATCGTTCATCAGACAAACTTCTAATTTTTACATACGTGGAAGCTGGCACTAAATTAACGTTATTAGTGGATAAATATTTATCAAAATTATTAAATGTAAACTGTATATCTCTACCCCTTGGAAATTTGAATCCATCAGGATTAATAGTTTCAAATACTTGTTGGAAATAAAGTTCAGGTGGTATTGTTTTACCAGCATCATCCATTCCGGCTACGGGTTCATAAAATAGATTGTCTTTTGCAATTTTAAAAAAATCATTATTATATTTTGCCATAGTGGCCTCCTTTAATGATTTTTTAATCACAGTTGTTTTTAACAATTCATCGTATATCTGTTCACCAATTAAACTACCCTCAGTATCATACCAATTAAATCCTTTTTTATAGAACCCAAATTTTTTAGCCTCGTCTACACTATAGTTTACTAATGGAGTTTGTCCAATTAGTATTGCTTCTACACCACCAGCGTCAATTTGTTTTTCTTTGGGAGTTCTATCATCGGTATCTTTGTCATTAACAATATCTTTTTCTAGTGTTTGATCCAATGTAGCTGGTTCTTCTTTTGGTTTTGAAGAATCGTCTTTTTGATCGACTCCTTGTTCAGCATCTGCTTTAAAAATATTAGCTTGAGCCTTCTTAGGATTTTCTGCAAAGTGAGTACCTTTGTTTACAGCTCTATCTCTATATTGTTTGTTTGGAAATGTTACAAGTATACCATCTTTGTTGTATGCTTGTCTATCAGGAAATCTACCAGCTTCAAATAATTTTGCAGTCTTTTCTACGATTTCATTAATATCGTAACCAGCCTTCTCCAAGTACTCTTGTAATACAAAAACGTGATCTTCGTTTTTAAGATCCAATGCTCCGTTTTTAATACGACTATCACAACCAATTTCGTTTACTAATGATTTAAAGTTCATCTATTATAAATATACATATAAATATATTTATAATTGGACTAATTTCAAATCATTGTAATTATTTCCAGTATAGGTTTTTACCTTAAATCGTTTGTTTTTGATAATATCAACCAAATCAATTAGTTCTTGTTTATTCGTATCATTGTGTACATCAAATACGATTGAGTCATACACATATAGTATAGGCACGATTCTTTTATCGCTAACAAACTTAATACACTTACTTAGACTATCAAGCCCATATTCAGTTTCAGCAGCTTGAATAATATAAGAAAACAGTTTGTTTTTGTTGGGGTCAACAATATGTTTATTTGTAATCTTACGTTTATAGATAGGAGTTGTTATGTATCCGTTCTTTTCAAATTTTTGCCAGTACTTGTCTTTTAATTCATTTACCTTCGCAAAATATGGAATATCACAATACTGTTGTGAAATTTGTCCATATAGATTAACCATCGTCAGTTTCTTCGATTTAGCTATATCATCGGGTGTTACAGTTTCAATATCAAAATAGTGTTTTGCTAAATGTTCATATATGGTCTCCTTTTCAGGAACTTTATAATCAATCAAATTAGCCACAATATACGGATGAAATCCAGTAAAATCGACCATCATTAAGTGACCAAATTCTCCATATCTAGACACAAAACTAGCTCTAGATCCATCATCTTTTTTAAGCGCTACATAATTGATGTTATCATATGCATTGCTTGGTCTACCCGTTGGATTATAAATGTTATAATTTGTATATATGAATTTGTTGTACGTTTTACTTTTGAAGTATTTTGAAAATACATCTGTATCAACTTTCAATCCGTTTTTCTCCACCTCAAACAAAGTATCTGATATAACATTATTGAAAAACTTGAAACAATAATTGTCTGTGTCTTTGTCACCCAAAGACTCAATTTGTTTTATTTCAACGTCAAATATTCGCTGGTGTATAACATAAGGTAATATCACATTGAAGTTATTGATATTACGATAACTATATTTTAGGAAGTTCTCAGTCAAACACTCCACTTCATCTAGTATTTCATTGTTATCAATAAAACCAAACAAATTAACATCTATCAAATTACAATTTAACCAGTACTTGTATGTCTTCTTATTGTTGACATATACACTTACATTTTGTGACTCAATATCGGATTTAAACTTTTCAAAGCTGCAATCTATAGGTAAATCTGTATGCGCAAAATTCAAATACTGTTTTGTACCATCTTTAAAATTATAAATGAAAGCAGCAATAATATCATTACAAGCGTTATGATAATTATTGTGTTTCGTAATTAATTTTAAATAAATTTTAGATGAATACTCCACAACTTAATTTTACGTCAACATCATCAAAAGTCAATTTGTTTGTTTGTAAAACTGCGTCAGGTTTGAAAAAACATCATTAACACCTCTGATTATGGTGTTTATCTGTTCCACTTGTTTTTTATTAAATTCTATTACTCCCTGTTGTAATAACATCTTGCCATCATATTTGCTATTTAATACGCCTGTAATCTTCCATTTGAATTTTACCTTTTTAAAAAAGTTACTATCTATTTTACTATACACATCAGATGAAACTTCAGTTATATCATTATAATTTATTTTAGAAACTACATATCTTTCTATATATCCAACTTTGTAGTCTTTATCAGTTGGATTTGGCAAAAATGTATTTGGTAGGTTAATATTGAAATTACCCAAATTTAATTTTGTCTTGGTTATAATATCTGTGTCTTTTATTGTCATACAGGCACCAATTCAATATTTTGATCTGCTACACATCTAGCTAAACAACCAACAACAGTTTCCCATTTACCATTTCCAGCAGTTACGTAATGTGTAACATCGGTAATCATAAATATAACGTTTTCAGGAATATATGGTTTTGGAAAATTGGAAATGCCAAAGTGTTGAAACATTCTAAATCCAAATATACCATCAAACGTTACAGTCAATGAAAAGTTTGGCGATATACCACTATACAATGACAAATTGTTTTCTATATCTTGATCATCTATAATTTGTCCCAACTTATCCTTCAAATCAGTAGATAAGTTTAATTGTTTATAGTTCTTTGAAGCATCATTTGCATTTTCACCAGGAGCTATATAAGCACTTGTAATAGTTAATACTTTGTCTATAGTTCCGTGTGTTTGTATTGCGGATATTAATTGATTTTGATCCACTGTAATTTCATCTTGCGAAGGTACAGTGTTGCTTTCGCCGGTGCCTGTTTCTTCTTTATTAAAAGTGTCTAATCTATCTATAAAACTAGTAGCAGGTACACTTGAATTCTTTGCACTCATAGATGTATCCGAATCATCTGGTTTATTTATACCAGCTTGAAATAGTGTTAATGTAGCTTGCTCACTTGTTAAAGACGTATCAAAACTAATATTCTTTATACACGAATCGGTTCCACCCGCATCAAATACATATACCCGTTTTAAACTTGGAGCTTTATCACCCAAATCAATATAATTGTTATCTAGTATTGATAACCCACCCAAATCATCCTGTGATATTTGAAACTTCCAAAATCCATTTGAAGCTTCATTGATAATGTTTAACACAGCATTTGCAAATTGTTGCCAAGTTTGAACATCTTTATTTTCTACAATTTCAAGCACTTTAGTCTTGCTTATATAGATATTTTTTAAATTGCCATATCTAAATTTTTTATACGTTCTCTTGATAGTAGAAGATCTTTGTTTTTGTGGATCTGTTAATACCAATTCTTGACCACTCAATTCAACATTTTTATCATAAATAAATGGAAATGATATATTGTCAGATGGACTATCTTCGCTCAACCCACCAATATCATAATACAATCTATTTATAACCGTGTCTAAATTATCTCTATAAGCACCAGCTGTTTTGAACACAGTTTCTACCTTTTTAGCAGCTCTATATAGTTCATCATTTACATCGGTAATTTCTACATCGTATTTAGATTTTAAAAAGTTATTTTGATTTGGATCACCATTTTTTAAATAACCACCTGATTTTATTTCTGTTTCTACTCTACTTTGTGCAGTTGGATCAAGTTTATTATTTTTTATAGTGTTTAAATAACTTTCGTCTGGTAACTTCTTACCAATGTTAAATTTAGGAGCAATACCATTTGGAATTAATACGTGTGGATCACAACTTATTAGATTAGGATGTGCGTTGATAATCTTGTCAACATTTATGGTAAATGTTTTATTTGATACGACTGAACAAAATTTATTAGCAACCTCAAAAAGAAAATCCAATTGCATCCAAACTTCATCGTCTCCTTTTGTATCAAAATCACATCTATCATCTTTATACGACACGGATTTATAATTCACACCGCCAATTTGAACAGACTTGTACGATATACCTTCATCACCAACCGGAATAGATGGTTTTTTATACACATTAGGTGCATCGGTTCTACCTATAAAGATTCTATTTTCAGCTTTACCATCATAAAATGTTTGTTGTTTTAAAAAGTGCTGATTTATTGAATTATCATAATCTTCTGAATTGGATACACCGTTTGTTGCGATATACTCCATAAAGTTCTTTCTATCTATAATAACTTGTTTTAACTTAGGTAACGATGTTTTTAAGAAAGTCTTTAAACCAGTATATTCTTTGGTTTCAGTTGGAATCTTTTTTCCACTTGCATCTGTTTTTGTTTCTACGGTGGTACTAACATTGTTTTCAGCTGGCATACCAGCGAACAATGCTTGTCGAGAAGTTAATTCGACACTACAATCATATATTGTACCGTCTTGAGTTGTAAAGTTATATTTTGTAATAATGCCCGTTATACATCCATAATTGCCATATGACTGATACCACTTGTCCATCACTTTTTGTGGATTTTGTATTATAGACCAACATTCATTAGCATTATTCAATTCAATTAACGAATTAATGTTAAATAAGTTCCATCCAATTTCAACGAATACATTTATTCTGGGTGTTAAAAAGAAAGGCGCTAAATATTCCAGTTGAGCCAATCCATAACATTTGAATTTTATAGTAGCAAAAGCTAACATATCTTTGCTAGTTTTTATTTCTATACTGTCTAAATTAGGCGGTGGTAATACAGAAGATACTTCAGATTTCTGTACACTTTCTATAATATTACCATTTTTGTTAAAAGTACTTGGCCACTTATAAGAAAATTGAGATCTATATATAGTATCTATATAATGCGCTTCTCCATTGGCTTCATATCCAATGATAGCCTTATCTTGTTTTAAGATATTTCCTTCTTGTTTGAATCCATACGATTCATAAAAACCATTTCCAGGAATAAATAAAAAACCATCGTATTCTTTTTCTTTACCATTCTTATTCAATATTGTGCTACGTGGCACCAAACCGTTTCCGGCTACACCGGTACCATTTGAAAACACACGTATCCACGGAGTCATTGGACCTTTGTACTGACCGTGTTTATTGAAAAAGTCATAAACTACACCACTTGGATCTCCTGAACTTGGGTAGTTGAAACCAACGTTATTTGAGTTTTTTCTACGTCTCAACTCACGAATCAATGCAACAGGAATATTTTGTACTTCCCACCATCTAGGTTCTTCTGCAATTTCATCTTCGTATGCCATATAACTTAACTATTAATCTGTTTGAGATTCTGCAATATATTTGGTAAGTTGCCTGGTATTCGCAATTGTTTATTTGCATTAACAGATAATTTACCATCTGATATGTTATTAGCCAATGCAATTATCCACCAATACATTTCATCACCATAATACTTTTTAGCTAAACTGTCTAAATAATCTTCATTAGACGCTGTAATATATAGATCATCTTCAGATTCGGGTATGTTTGGATAATATGTTGTTTTAAACACTATTTTACCATCATATCTTTTTTCTGTTGGTGTAAATTGATATCTCATTTATTTCCTTGTTTATCAACATCATATCTCATATTCGTTGAGAAATCATTATTAGCCACATCATTATAATCTTTAGCGTTATATAAATCAAATGTGCCAAATGTGGATACAGTAGCAGTTTCCCCAATATCTGCTTGTGTAAAGGTTGGAACAGGAGCATTTCCCCAAACAGCTCTTCCTGTTTTTGGTCTGTCTTTTTCCATTATAGCCATTGTGATACTAATTTCAGCTTCTCTTGGAAACTGAGCTACTTTACCTTTCATACTGGTTTTACCAAATGTAAATATATTTCCCAAATTATAACTCCAATCTTGATTTTTTACAGTACTTTCATTGATTAATTCCCAAGACGCATCTTCTGGCACAGACACATTGCAAGAATTTAATATAACACAATGATTCTTATAAAAGTCACCTAGTGTAAATTGTACCATAGGCGGTATCATAAATCCACCATTAACTGTAGACGTATAATTAGATGGTCTGGTCAAACCCACCAAATAATTTACACGTTGCCACATAGGTAATAATTCTTTGACGGAATGTGCAACTACTTTAAAGTTAAAACTAACATCTCTTGTGAATCCTTTATAGTAGTATAGTTTATCAGGTCTGCCAAGATATTCAATTGGTTCCCAAGTTGCAAGATTGTTTTCTTGTAATCCTTTTACTGTAGCATTAAATGGTATAAATCTATTATTTACAATATCATAAAAGTAAAACTTAACCAAATCCGGACCCAATCCGTTGAATTGATCATTGTATTTCTCAGCAAATTCATCCGCATTTAAAACTCCCAAACTGTTGACGTAATCAACGTTGTTGGTGGGTCTTATAAATCTATCTTTACCCACTTGTTTGCCCAATAAGGTTGGGAATTTTTCTGGATTTGCTCTTATTCTTCCTGTGTATGTATACTGATTTGCACTATCAGATCCTTCGGGATTTGTTCTATCCGATTTTACTTTTGCCAAATAATTAAAACCTACATCATCAGTAGCATTTTGTTGTATTTTTCCAAATGCTGGATAATAAGCATACTTTTGATTGTCTATTCCAGCAATTGTATTTTTTAAAGTAACATTTAATTCTTGAAGATATTGTACTGTTTTATCTGTTTTATCTGAAAGTGTACGTTGATAATTTAATGATAACTTTGGATCTGTATATTGTTTGTAGTTTAATAGTTGATCGCTGTATTCTACATCACCATCTATTTTAACCAAGTCGGCATAACGATTTGTACTAGCTCCATCTACAGAACTAATTTCGACGTTACTAATTGTATATGAATCGGTTAATTTACCAACGCCAGGAGTAGTCGAATATGTAACTGATAGAAAACTGTTGTTTCTTAAATTTTTATTGCTTTGAACATATAATCTCAATCTTTTTGAAACTATGTTTGTTAACGGTGTAGCAAAAAATCTCATACCGCTGGTACCACTACTATTACCACCTGTTATTTTTTGCAATCCAATTGCTTTCAATAATCCACCAATAAAACCACCTTTTGTTTTGGGTTGGGTACCTGTAAATAATAAATTATTACCTTGATTTAAATTGACATTTAGATTGGTGCTCTTTTTACCACTTGATGTATCGTGTGTGATAGAATTACTCCATCTATTGGTATTCAACATCAGATTGTATGTATCTTCGTCCGCTCTATAATTTAATCCTGCTATTGGTTGAGTAGGTGGCAACAATCCACCTAGAATCGTATTATTCTTTAAAAATGATCCAGCTGCTTTTAACAAGTTACCGAAAAATCCACCTTTACCAGCGGAATTACTCATCAAACTTTTGTATCGTTTGTTATTATAACCAGCCGTAGCTGTATTACCTCTTAACAATCCTTTAACACCGTCACGACCCGTAATAGGCATTACTTGATCAGATTTATCACCACCACCAAGTAATCCAGTAAAATTAAAAAATCCACCCAATCCACCTTTTGGTTCACTAGCAGCACTAGCCACACTACTACGTGGTGGCGATGGATTTCCTTCAGTAGCACCAAACAAACCACCGATAGTTTTAGTAATACCACCAAGACCAGCTGCACCCATCAATCCACCAACTATATTACTACTATCTATAAATCTAGTTGGTCTTTCTATAGCACCAAATGTTGACAATCTAACTGCAGCTAAAAGAGGACTAGCTGGATTATAAATTTTTGTTTCGTCAAATGGAGCAAATCCCTGTAATAGTATTTGTTTTGTTAAAAAAGCGCCACCTTTACCAGATCCTAGAAATCTTCTGATACGGGTACCATCTCTTAGTGCAGATTGTATAGGAAACGATCTATTGACGTTTATCTTTTGACGCTGACCTTGATTTGGATTTGCGTAAAATGGAGGTGCTAATTCACTGCTAATTAATCCCTTAGCATATAAATCAGTTGGTTTATTTTTACTATATAATACTTCACTGTTATTATTAGCGTTAAATAATGTTTCTAATTTACCAGGTGCTCTTAGGTTTATATACTGTTCAGTATTTGGCGGTAAAGATAAACCAGCACCTTGTATATTAGAAAGTGTGGTAACCTGCGCACCGTCATTACCTATTGCGCTATAATATGTATTACTATTTGCCATTAATTATAAATATTAGATTAATTGGTTGTTGCTTGACCAAATGAACCAAATTTTGAATTACTTGTTGCCAATAGTTGATTTGCACGTTGACCATCAATATATACAGCAATTTGACCAGATGCCATCATAGATGTTAGTTTATCTAGTTTTTCAACCACTGCTTTATTAGAACTTACTATCGCATTGATAATAGAATCGGTTTGCAAACCTTGTTCTTTATATTTTTCTTCAACTTTTGCAGGTTTACCAGCCGATTCATCAGTAGTACCAAGTATTCTGCCTACAAAGCTAAATCCTTTTCCTACTAAATCAGCTATAAATTCACCTACCCCTTTTAGTTTTTCCCACACTTTTTCAAGTGCATTAATAATAAATGTAAAAGCACCACTGAATGTATCTTTCAAAAAAGATCCAACTTCAGATACAGCGGATTTTATTAGTTCAAATGCTTTTTTAAATGGATACGTAATCAAATCAAACATTATGTCTACAACTGATTTAAAAGCGTCAACAAATGTTGTTTTTAAAATATCAATCATTTCTGGAATAATTTGCGCTGCTTTTTTAAATGGATACGTAATCAAGTCAAATAACATATCCACTACAGATTTAATGCCATCAACGATTGCTAAACCGATTTTCGATGGCGATTTACCGCCTAATATATCCATTATCCAATCATATGCTTTGGAAAATGGAGATGTTAATGTGTCTAAAAGTTCTTGGTCTATGCTAAAAATTCCTTTGATAATTAATAATCCTAATTTTCCTATTAATTTAGCAATTGCGAGTGGCAGTTTAATAAACGAGAATAAAAGCATTTCAACTGCTAAATTTCCAATATTAAGAAAAATTTTACCCCAATCTATTCCACTACTTCCTCCACTAAATAACTCTTCGATTTTATCAGGCAAACTCGTCAATGCTTCTAATAAAAAGGTAGTTACATCTTTATATATTGCTCCAAAATCTATATCAGCTAAAAACGATGGTATCTTTTTAAGAAAATCCCAAACCATTTTTAGTGGTTCTATCACCAAAGCATTAACTACAGCTTTTAATCCAGCTACAGCTTTTTGACTCGTAGTACCCGTTGTGTCATTAAAAGCTTTAAAAAATGCTATACCGCCTTGTATCACAGATACAACTAATCCTATAGGCCCTAAGAATTTAGCAACCGCTCCAAAAAGTGGTCCTAATTTTGAAAAAATCCCAACTCCAGCGCCAAGTTTACCAAATATTCCGCCGACAAAGCTTCCTATTCCTTTCACTGAATTACCTAGTCCACTAAATACGGTTGAAATTATATTTCCAATTTTTGAAATTGCTGGAAATACTTTTTCAATATTTATCCCAACGTTCAATGCACTATTTGAAAGTTTTGTAAATTGCGTAGCTCCTTTTCCGACAAAATTAGATATGTTTTGAAAACCCGCGCCGAATCCTTTTAATGTATCAGACGCCGATTTTAATACGCTAGCTACTTTTTCACTTTTGACTGCAATAGTTTCGAAGCTGTTTATAATACCAGATGTAACAAAAGATGTACTTGTTGACCATCTAATAATTAAACTTGATATTTTTAGTATAATCGCTGAAAATTCAGAAGCATAGGAGATTAACTTCCCAAATCCACTGATAAATTTCCCTATACCGCCGAGTACAATTGAAATTATGTTTAAACTTTTAAACATCATATACAGTTTACCTACGTCTTGAGCAAATTCTTTAATTTGAGCTCTATTGTTTTGTATATACTTTAATAACTCTGTGAATATTGGTCCTATTTGTTCCAAAATAGGTCCGATAAATTCCATAAAAATTGCATTAATTTCATTTTGCAATTGTTTCATTCTGGTTTGATTTTTTTCTTGAATTAATCCCTTTTCATATTCAGCCTGAGCAGCTTTTTTAGCAGCTATAGGATCTTTCTTCATCATTTCTGCCATTTGTTTTTTCTTTTCAGCTTCAGCTCTTACCAATGGATCTTTTGATTTTAATGCTTCTTTGAGATTTTCTTCGGCATTTAACATATCCTGCAACTCTTTTACAGTCTTACCAGCGGCTTTTGCAAACGCATCTTGAGCGATAGGATTTAATTGATTAAACTTGATTTTCTTAGCTTGATCTAATATTATTTTGTTAGATCCAACAATATCTCCTTGAAATGCCAATCTACGAGCTTCATTAAAATTAATATTTTTACCAATTAAAGCGCTAGCTTTTAATTCTGATTGAATACTACTTTCAAAATCAAGTAATCCTTTAGCAGTTTTAGCCATATTGTCAAGGGTTGTTCCCATCTGTCTTGCTTGAGCAGCAGCTCTTACCATTTCGTCTGCATTTTTACCAGCATACATTCTAGCTTCTTCAGATGCATTCGCAACATCGTTCATCACATCATCCAACCCAACACCATAAGCATTTGCAGCAAATTTTGCCAATCCCAACATATTTTGTTTAGCTATAGTACTTTTACCAGATACGCCGCCTAACGTTTGTAAAAATTTAATGCTTGTTTCAGACGCTACACCAAATTGTGCAGACATTATTGAAACGTCTTTTACCAACCCCTTTTCCATGGATTGCAAACTCGTAAAAGTTGAACCTATTTGTTTCATTGTGCCACCGAGTTGTTCAGCGTTTATACCAAACTCAGCTAACTCAATAGAAGCTTCACGTATGTTTTTTTCAAAAATTGCACCTTGACTAGGTAATAATCCAAATTTTTGTCTGACATTTGTAGCAGCCTCATCAATTTGATTGAATACACTTAGTATTTTTTCAAAACTGCCACCTATTGTAGTAGGCATATTCAGTTTGGTCATTAAACTACCAGCCAAATCAACCATTTTATTTAACAATTTCAAGGAATTTTCCATCGTTTTGTTAAACAGATTTAATAAATCAATTTGTACTTTTAACGCAGTATTTTTTAATTTTGAAGAATTTAACGTTAAATCACTAGTTGTCAACAATTGTTTTTCTAAATTTAGCGCGCCTTTTTGTTTATTAAGCAAATTTTGCAATTCCACAACCTCTTCACGAGTTCCAATACTTTGCGCTAGCGAAAGTTTAGCTGCTGTATCTTGTAAATCATTTTGCAAACTTCCTATCTTTACATAACTGTTGATTCGTGCCTGCGCCAATAGATCTAAATTTTTTTCAGAATCTTGTAGTTTTAATTGCAATTGTTCTTGTAAATTTTTCCCTTTTAACTGATCATCAAGACTATCTTTTTGAGTTTTAAACTCTTGTCCGAGTTGCTTAGCTATATCAAGCATTTTTTTCTCAGCCGCAACACTAGCGTCAAGATCAGATAATGTTTTTTTAGTTTCGGTGTTTAAGTTTTTAAACGCCTCTGTTACTTTATCTAATGTTTCTTTGTCAAATGGTTGTGCTGCCATATAATATATAAATATGGCAACTATATTATTTTACACTAAAAAGGCTTATCTACTTTACCCGACTTTTTAGCAGGTTCTTTGTAACTATCACTTTCTTTGTTCTTTATATTTGCCAATTGAGCATAATAAAAATTGCGCAAAAATACAGGCAATTGATACGCAATTTGTACATTTACAGCTCCTTGCGAGAAGTAACTCAACTCAAATATTTGACTGTGAACTTGGACTCTGTATTCAGGACTCAGGCCAAAAAAACTGTACCGTCATCGGTACATCCATCCTTTCCACCTCACCACAGTGTTCACAAACAAAGTCGAAACCCATATCCAATTCAGGCGCAATTGTTTTAATATAGGCTCTCAACGCCATACTGTCCTTTGATAATAGTTCATTATCAACAAATTTATTGATAGCTGCTATATCAGGTTTTCCATCGATACTAATGATCAACTTCTTAAGTCTGGTGGTAACTTCAGCACTGGATTGTTTTTTAATCTTAGTTAAAGCCTTGATATCACGTTCAATACTTTCTTGATCGCCGGACGTAATTAGTTTAAATGTGATGCGTCTTTTACAGAACGGAAACTCAAATTCAAATTCATTGGCCCCTTTTTGAAACTTACTAAAATCTACTTCTTTTTCATTTAGTGTGCTTAAATCAATAAAGGTTTTGTTTTCATTATTACACTTTTTACACTCGATCTTTACAGGTCCGTATTTATCGCCATAGGCCAATCGTCTAGCAGCGATAAATAAAGCGTTTTTATCAATCATCAACAAATCTTGTGTGCGTACACCCGGTGTAACAATTAAGCCATCCAACAATTTATCTAATACAGTACCATTTTTGATGAAATTTTCATTGGTTAGAATATCTTCTTCCCTAGCTGTCATCATCTTCAATTCAATGGTTCCTTTGCTAAGGGGATTAGATTCATCATAAAAATAACCTTTTGATGGCAACTCAATTGTTTCGGCTGGATAACTCGTAGCTACAGGAGCAGTAGCTGTTGAATGTTGTTGTTTTAATTTTTGAATAATAATTTCGTCACTCATAACTTTATAACAATATATAGAACTTTATATAACTTTTTAGTTATTATATTTAAGTACTTGCTTGATGTTTTGCAGCATCATACATCGATTTTTTTGAATCCACTAGTTTTTTAGCATTTTTTAAAGAAATGTCTGCTGCAGCCTTTTCTTCTGGTGTTGTAGCAGCATCATACTTTTCATTTGCAACATTATATTTTTTTTCAGCGTCATCTAATTCAGCTTGTCTTTGTGCAACTAATGCTAAATTTGCTTTATGCGTTGCTGATTTAACTTTAGCTTCATCTTCTTTTAATATACCCACAATCAACTTCTTTAATAACTTCTTTTGCTTTTCAGTCAATTTACCGCTGGTATTACCCAACTTTTTATTTAATATATGATGTATCTTTGAATTATAAATTCCAAATAAATCTATAATAAATAATTTTTGTTGTTTTGGGGTTAGCATTGAATATTGAGATCTCAATTGACTTGCGCTTCTCGCAGGTAATCCTAATACTGTAAAATCTGTTGTTGGTACTGTAATCAAGTAACCGTGTTTAATTGCGGGTTCCAATTTACTTTCGTTTTTTGGCATTGGTTGTAAATACGAAGGAGATCCGTCTTTTTTGACAAAGCTCTTGAATCTAGGATCTTCAGCCATATCTTTTTGACTAACCGCAAAAATAATACTATCACGTTCAATATTGATTGGTATCTGATTTGATACACTTTGCAAGTTGTAGTTGTTCTTTACATTTAGTATTTTGTTGGCTGGTATGCCAGTTGCCATCATCATTTCTTTTTTTTCATCAAATGAAAAAGGTGATTTTGGCAATTTAACTACTCCTGTGGTTGTTATATATACATCATTACCACCAAATTTGGTGCTTAAATAGTTATATACACTTTTGTGACCGTTATGCCATGGGTGAAATCTTCCAGGAAATATTACGAATGTTTTTTTATTAAGTTGCATTTAAAATTCCTCTATTATTTTAGTTAAATACGTTTTATCAATATTATGTCGTTTACGAATATTTTCAATTGCTTTTATAAATCTGAGATTTTTAATATTGCCTATAATTTCTGGAGGTATTCTGTTTCTGAATCCATACCATATCGATACAGCGTGATCCAGATGGTGTGCATCTATTTTATCATTCAATCTACCACGTTTATCATAATTCTCCAATGATTGAATTGGCTGTAAACGTGTTATCATCCAAACATCGTTATTATATTTTTCCCATTCACTTAAATTACGTTTCCACTCTTCATATGAAATATTCAATTGTGATTCAATTGTACATTTTCTAATTTTTTCTCGCATTTCAATGGTTGATAATGATTTTTTTGTATTTTCTTTTATTTTTTTAAGTGTAAGATCGTTATGTTTTTTCCCATATCTGGGAGATTTAGTTCCAATTTTACCAAACATTGGATTACTAGCACCTATTTTTGAATTTTTTATTTTTTGACGAACTTCTCTTCTTTTTGATGGATTGTTTTCGCCAACCATATCTAATCTAGATTTACCATAAAACGGATGATTTTCTTTGATGTTAAATTGTGGATTATTTTCGCCTTTTTTAGAACAAGACTTACAAGTACTATTTTTTGCAATTGATCTATTTAGTTTAGATTTATTAACATAATTTAAAATTTTGCCGCAGCTAGGACAATTTTTTGTAAATTTGTTTATTTGCATATGTTAATAAATAGAAAACCCCACAAATAAATGTGGGGTTCTTTTTGATTTGGTAAAAATATTAATATTGAAGAATTGCGTAATCGTATGCAATTGATAGACTGATCATTTGAGCAGCACCATCATCGCTCCAATCCATTTCTTGGAAATCAGCGCTTACTATAAATGCACCTTTAAGTTGCCATTCTTCCACCTTGTCACCAACTGGACCAAGGACATTGATTGTCAGGTCTTTCTTATAAAAATCTTGATAACCGTCACGGCCAGTAACAGATTCGTGGTGTAAACGAACCCATTCCATTACAGCTTGAGCGCCAGATGGTACAATTGGATCATAAAGTTCCATACTGATTTCATCCCAAACACTCTTACCTTTGTAGTAAGATTTTACGTTGATGTGGTCAAGTTCTTTCTTAGCTTGTGTTAGCTTAGGGCGATTGACCTTTTTTATGATGAATGATGGAATACCATCAACGTAAAGAATAAATCGATTCTTTACTTTTGGTTCAAATGCCGTAGCGAATATTTCACTTGGATTTAGTAGTTCTGCCATATATTATATACCTTTCTTTATAATAAATATCAAAATTAAAAATTAATTTGATTTATTGTGATAATTTGTTAATATATATCTATGTATGAGCCAAAGGTAAATTATGAGCAGACCCAAAAATAATCCTGATTTTGTTGAAAAGGTGTGTGAAACTTGTGATATAAAGTATAAAATTTCTTTTTACAAGAGAAATACATCAACGTATTGTAGTAAACAGTGTTCAAATGCAAACGTAAAAGTTTTAAATAAAATGCGTGAATCACAGAAAAAAACGTATTTTAAAAAATATAACGGAATGCATCCAATGCAAACCGAAGAAACAAAGAAAAATTTTAAAAATGCTATCTTGGATAAATACGGCGTGGAATCTTATAGCAAGTTGGATGTATATAAACGTCAAGTTAAAAATACTAAATTAGAAAAATACGGATGTGAAAACTATAACAATATCGAGAAAATAAAATCCACTTGTCTTGAAAGATATGGTGTCGATAATGTTTTAAAGAATGTTGACATAAGAAAAAATATTGCGGAAAACCACAAAATAGAACGTTTTAGTTTTATTAAAGATTATTGTGATGTTAGAGGCATTTCTCCTTTGTTTACCGAATCGGAATATAGTGGTTACTTATATAAAAACAAATATAAGTTTTTATGCACCAAATGTAATAAAGTATTTGAAACAGATGTGTATAAATTGAGTCATATACTTTGTGGTTACTGTAATCCATTGGATAAGGACACACTTGAAAATGAAATATATCATTTTATTAAATCTATTGTAAACGACAATGTTGTTGTAAAAAGAAAAGATAGAACTGTGCTTAATGGCAAAGAATTGGATATCTATATACCCTCGGAAAATATAGCTATTGAATTTAATGGATTATATTGGCACAGTGAAAATGGCAATAACATTAAAAAATATTATCATTTAAACAAAAGTCGTAGCTGCACATCGAAAGGAATACGTTTAATACACATGTTTGAAAATGAGTGGATTCATAAAAAAGAAATTGTACAATCGGTGCTTCGATATTTGTTAAAATCTAAAATCAAAAAAATTTATGCACGTGATTGTGAATTACGACTGGTTGAAGAAAATGATAAAAACATTTTTTTGGAATCTAATCATTTACAAGGAAAAGATAAATCTTCTATAAAATATGGATTGTACTATAATGACGAGTTGGTTTCTCTGATGACATTTGTTAAATCAAGGTTTGATAAAAAAATACAATATGAAATGTATAGATATTGTAATAAATTAAACACATCTGTTATAGGCGCAGCATCAAGATTGTTTAAGCGGTTTATTAATGATCACTCTCCTAAAAGCATAATATCTTATAGTGATAAAAGATATTTTGATGGCATAGTGTATCAAGGTCTAGGTTTTAATTTCATTGAAAATACCACTCCAAATTATTGGTATATAAGTCCGGACTATAAAGTGTTATTTAATCGTATGACATTTCAAAAACATAAATTAAACAAATTGATAAATAACTTTGATTCAAATTTAACAGAATGGCAAAATATGCAGTTAAATGGTTATGATCGTATTTGGGATTGTGGTAACGGAAAATGGGTTTGGAATTCGGTATAATTTTTATATTGTACTCAAATTTTTATCTGTGATATTGGTTATAGTGTCTTTTAATTGATTAACATACCCAGTTGATCTCAAAAGTTTGAATACTAAGTTCTCGGTACTGTATTCACCACTCTTATCCAAACCAGCTTGGCGCATTTCATATAACCGCTTTACCAAACGTTTTAATTTATCTAAATCTTGTTCTTTTATAGCAGTATTAATAAACATTACATACTCTTTGTACTTCTTTGAAATAGCAGCTTTATCAACTTGTATATTTTCAACGTGTGGCTTTTTTACCCAAGCATTTTTAGTCAAACTATATACAGCTTGACTTCTATTAACTTCATTTACATCCTGAATATAAACTTCTACCGGATGATTTCCAATTCTAATATCATGCGAATCATTCCATTTGCTCTTCAATCCATCCACATAATTTTTTACAATTTCTTCGTTATCATCAATCTTAGAAAAATCTACAAGTAAATGTAAATCTATATCACTTGTTGGAGTCCAATTATATCCAGCGGTACTACCAAGAAAATATACATTCTCAAGGGGTACAGTCAAATCAGTATCTTTATAGAAAGTATTGGCTATAGTTAATAGTTTATTTAGTACTTCAGGCTTTATTGCATCTTCAGTTGCCCAAATCTCAGGATTTAAAATACTATTATAAATTCTATGCTTTTCTTTAATACCCAACATTTCTTTTAATTGATTAATAGTATCTATAGCATTTTTATGTAATATTGCTTTACCCCCAGCATTAATGAAATCATTTACATTATCTTCACGGTCATCTATTAAAATACTATCATTATTTGCAAACTTCGCTTTTAAATTTCTATGCGATACCAAATTAGCTTTAACATCTATCTTATTATTAGCTAACCATTGCTTTTTACCAACATAAGATAATTTACTAGGAGCATGACTTAATATTTCCAATGGTAAATTTTTTACAAAATTATAAAGTAACTTACCATCTTTCATCCAAGGCATTGTAGAATAATATTCAGGACAATTCTTATCAACAAATTTAAATCTATTTTTCTTGCCGTGTTCAACATCATAAGTTTCTACAGGCACACCACCACTATAACGCTTAAACTGTGATTCCCAATCACTTATCACACCGTCCATATCCAAATATATTTTATGTTTATTAGTAATCATTTATAATAAATAGTAGCATATCAAGCGCTTATCTTTAATTTAACTATCAATAATTTAGTATTATTTAATTAATATTTAAGAAACACTTAATTCAACAAGCGCTTGCTTTAGCTTATACTTTATATAAAACAAAAAGTCAAGACTATTAGTTATTTTAATTTGAGAATAATACTCTAACATATTTGCAATCATATAAAACATTATCATAACCAGGCGTAACAATTCTACAACTGGTAGTTGTTTGCGCAGATGGCCTTCTTGGTACCGCAATAAACATATTATTTATAGATTGACCTGGATTTTCATATTCAAATGTTGCAGTACCAGCTACTACGTAATTTGCATTTGCAAAAGCTGTGGTAAAATTAACTGTATAATCCCCAGTGCCATTATCAGTTATGGAACTTACATTGTTTGACGCATTTGGTGATATTCCAGATGTACCACTAGTGCCACCTCCATCAAAATGTACCCAAGCTTTAATACTAGATGTACCACTACTACCGCTAGTGCCTGGACTACCATTTGCGCCACTGGTGCCACTGGTGCCACTGGTGCCTGGACTACCATTTGCGCCACTGGTACCACTGGTGCCGCTTGCACCACTTGTTGATTTATATACTACGCCAGTAGTGTTGTCAACAGTTAAAAAGTAACCAGTTGCGTTACTGGTCAGACCTTCCAATTTAAGTGGTAAATTTGTAGAAGATCCACTCACATGCAGTTTATTAACAGGACTTGTTGTACCTATACCAACATTACCTCCATTTTGAATGGTCATTCTTGCACTCCAAGAAGAACCATTATATGTAGCAAATTGTATATCATTACTTAATGCAGTTGCTGGGGTGCTTAATCCAATTGCCGCTGCATATGTTGGTGTAGAATCTTTATAGAATTCTAAATGTCCTCCTTGACTTATAATATTTGCAAATCCTCCTGTGCCATTTATTCTAACACCAGTAACACTATTTACATTCACTTGTAATTTA
>SXGQ01784077.1_pt1 | contig 61163 bp, 52 predicted proteins | sample 3178371 | NCBI WGS metagenome assembly SXGQ01 (sample SAMN11356859, study PRJNA531348) | freshwater metagenome | isolation source: freshwater sample F1-20 | place: China: Fuxian Lake, Yuxi | collected 2017-12-25
CACCATGCGGAGGAGCATGACGTCGCGCGTGCGCTCGCTGAAGGATGATGGCTCCAGGCCGATGCTGCGGAGCAGGAGGTCGCGCCACTCGGTGAAGCTGAACGCCTCGCGACCCTTGGCGAAGGCTTCGAGCACGTCGCGTTTGGAGAGCTGGATTTCACGCAGGCTCTCGATGCCGAAGGCGTGGCCGCCCTCTTCGGCGATCACGGGGTCGTAGTTCACATCAATCTCGGCGTAGAAGCCGCCGGTGAGCATGCGATCGTGTTTGTGAACCAGCTCGTCGCTGATGCGGACTTTGTTGAGGCGGAGGCTGGGCAGCTCGGCGACGAAGCAGTTGTTGTCGGCGTCGAGTTTGGCGCGCACGATGTCGATGAGTTTTACGCGGCCTTCGTCTTTAGCGCGGGCTTTGAAAAGCTCCTCCTCGCCCGCCCGGACGGTGCGGAGTTGGAGTTGTTTTTGCACCACGGCGAGGCCTTCCTGGATTTCGGACTCGCTGGTGCTGGCACAGTAGCGACCAAGCAGGAACTCGGCGACGTAGGTGGGCACGGGGTATTGGCCCTTGAAGCGGCGAACGAGGTCTTTGCGGACGAGGTAGCCGTCGAAGGCCTGGGCGGCGATGCGGTCGAGGTTGTCGAGTTCCATATCAGTTTTCTCCGATGTTGAGGGGATGTTTGAAGACGATTGCGCCGGTGGCGTCGGCGAGGACGAGCAGGACGGCGCTGCCGATAAGGTCGTCGCGCTCGACGAGGAGCGAGAGCACCCCGTCGGCGGGCACGGCCCGGTTGCGTTGCTCGGCGGCGAGCACGGAGGATTTGGCGTCGGCGGCTTTGGTGCGGAGGTCGGCGGTGAGGCCCTTGGCATTGGTCAGCTCGGCACTGAGGCGCAGGCCTTTCCACTTGGCCGATTTGAGCGCAACGCGAGCGGTCGGAGCGGCGGCTCCTTTGATGTCGAGCACGGGGAGCAAGGCCTCTTGTAAGGTCAGGCCGCCGTGGGAGTATTCCAGCCCCTCGACGAAGCAGGCGATGCCGGGTGCGAGCACCATCGGTAGAGAGTTTTCCCAAAACCACGGCGTCTCCGGGTAGGCGTGCTGGGCACCGGCGGTCGGGGTGGCGCAGCGGCCCCACTTGGAGGTGGTGAGGTGTTTGGGCAGATCGAGCTTGGGCAGGCCGCCGGGCAGCATGAGCCATCCGTGATCGGTGAGGACGCGGATGCGTGTCCATCCGGCGGCGATGAGCGCGTCGATGCGGTGGGCGACATCGTCGATCTGCTCCTCGATGCGCCACGCGAGTTTCTTGCCCTCGTCGTGCCCGTGTTTGTCGAAGGCCCCGATTTCCGTCCACGCGCAGCGGGTGGGGTCGCCGGTTTCGTCGGGCTTGAGGTGGTCGAGGCCGAGGGTATCGAGCAGGTCGCGGAACCTCGCGGCGGTGAGGGTCTTTTTGCTGGCGGCCTCCACGGGCTCGAAGGCGACGGATTGGCCCTCGCCCGACAATTGCCCTGCCAAGGGTTTCCAGGCCGGTTTGGCGGTGGCGGTGACGGACGGAAGGGCGGCCCATTCGTGGGACATTTCCACTTTCACGCCCTGGGCTTGGATTTGCTGGGCGAGCAGGCAACCGAGGTCGTAGCGAAGGCCGTCCACAAACAAGAACAAGGTGCCGGCGGCGGGGACGAGCGAGCGCGCGGTGCTCGCGTTGCGATTGGGATAGGTGCTCGCGAGAGCTTGGGCGGCGTGGGCGAGCTGTTCGAGCCACGGGCGGTAAACGCCCCGCAGGGCGGCCCCGACTGCCTGCATGTCGGCGGGCTTGCGGGCCAGCGCGAGCGCGTGGAGCGCTGCGATGTCCACTTCCCAGCCCTTGCGAGCGTAGCCGAGGGCAAGGCCGGGCCAGTCTTGGCCTCCGGCAAACTCCGTCTCCGCCTGCACAAGCACGCGCAGGTAAGCAATGGCCTGGGCCAAGGGGGCGCGGCCGAGCTTGGCCCACACCCAGTTGCCGCGTGGTTCTTCCTGATCGGCGAGTTGGAGCAGGCGCGCGCGGGCTTGATCGAAAGGAAGTTGGGCGACGCCCTCCAAGGCTTGTCGAAGATCGTTTTCGCGCTGGTCGTTGACCGACGGGTAACTCTCTTTCTCAGCGGCGAAAAGATCGGGCGGAGACACCTTGGCGAGTAGTGTATCGACGCCGGCGTAGGTGGCGGGGGAATCGCCGTAGCGCTGCCAGACGGCGGCCCAAGGGCCGGCACCGGCGGCGAGTTTTTCGGCGGCGACGAGTTCGCCGTCTTTCTCGGGATCGAACCCGTAGGTATCGCGGGCGATGGCGCGGAAGCTCGACCACTCGGCGGCATCCCATTGCTGCCGCCAGAGGGCGGGCTGGCCCATCCAGCGGAGGAGCATCCGCACGGGATCATCGGCAACGAGGCTGCGGAAATCAGCCGCCTCCAGGCGACGCCCGGCGAGGCTGGAAACATCCGCCTCCAAGACTTTGCCGAGGCTGGAGAGCAAGGCGCGGCCGGTCTCGGCATCGCGGGCGAGATCGAGGGCAAGACCGCCGTCGGCGGAGCCGAGGAAGGCGGAGGGCGTCCAATCCTTGCCGTTTTTCTGGAGCCAAAACTCGCCCTCGAATTGCACCGCGTAGAGGTGGCGGGCGCTGGCCGGGCAATCGCCCGCGCTACGGAAAGCGGTGCGAGGCACGCCGGGCAGGTAGAGGATGGGGATGTCCTTGGCGGCCGGAGGCAGGGCGGGAATCTGGGCGCGAAGGAAGGCGGCGGGGCCGGTGCGGGCATCGGCGGCGTAATCGCCCAAGGTGAAGAGACGCGGATGGACGGCGCGGAGGCGGGCGATGACGGGTTCCCACAGGCGCTCGCCGTCGGGCCAGAGAATGGCGCGCGGGGCGACGACATCGTTGCCGTTGTGGTCGGCGCAGATCGCGAGCGAGTGGAGCAGTTGGTCGAGGACGGTCATGCAGTAAGTGATTATCCGATGTATCCGGTTCCTTTACATTTTCCGCAATCGGGGTTGCCGCCGCAGCTGCAACTCCGGAATGAGCTGCTCGGCTGCCGCTTTGAGGTTAGGGGTAATTGCGGGACTCCAATAGGGGCTCCGTGCAGAACGACTGGCGGTATTATACCGCACCCTCCGATTGCGGTAGCGATTCTCTCCAGCTTTTCCCCGCCTTGTGCCCAAGGCACAAAATGAATCTTCTTTTTATCTGAGACGAGTGGCGGAGCGTCGGGCGACGATACAGTTGCGAAGCAGGCACCAAGTTTTTGCAGCTGCTCCACCAAGATCGGAACCTGGGAACCGCCGCCAGTCAGATAGACAACAGACACCCGGCCATCGCGAAGCGGTTGATCTACTTGGCGCCAGATGGCCAAGGCGAAATCCTCGATCAGTTTGTCAATGATTGCCGCGTCGTGATCGCCGCCGATTTCGCGGCGCTGCGTGCCAAACATGATCGCATAAGGTTCGCGGGCGAAAATCGTCCGCTTAATCTCTTCTTTGAATTGGAAGCTAGCGGCAGAAAAGTTGGCGTTGTATTTCTTTCCGAGCTGATCCCAGAGAGGTTCAGTAAGGTAAGTGTGGGCACCTATCTCGTAACTCTTTTGGCTGATTTTTTTGAGCCCGTCGCCCGCAGCGTCAGCGTCGAGTGAAAAAATAAGGACGGCTAGATCCGTGGTAAACGAGCCCACATCAAGAATGGCCACCCGTAGCTCGCTCGGCCCATTACTCGACAAGGCATGTCGTCGCGCTGACTGAATGTAGGACGAGTTAAAGCCATACATCCGCATGAAATCCACACCGTGAGATTTGGTGCCGATATTGTAGTGATTCTTCCCGCGCGTCATGAGGCCGAGCGCGTTGGCGTGCGGTTCGGTGCAAACCTCGATCTTCATTTTCCAACCGGCGAGTTTCATGCATTGACGCATGACATCAGCCAGTTGCTCGAAGTCGTCGAAAGCGGGCACCATCACCCGGACGTGCAGGTGTTGCATGTCCTGCATCGCGGTTTCGATCCGATCTTTCAGCCAGCGGAAAAACGCCTCGGCGATGATGATGGAGCGAGCGGTGGTTGCGTTGTTGTCGCGGTTAAAAAGCGATGCCTTCCAGTTGGTAAAGACCTCCATGCCTTCACTCGGATTCAAACCCGCCGCTTCCGGGCCGAAAACCCACGGCTTGTCCTGTCGGCCGGTTGCGATCGCCAAAGTGGGAACCAAGGCCAGTTCATCCATGAGCATCGACTGAGCGGTTTCCTCATGCTGGCCGAGTTTGGATTGCAGCATTTCCCGACGGTAGCCCACCTTGGTGTAGGTGGAGCCGAAATCTATGCTAAGGACGGCGGGAAAGTTCATGGCTGGTTCAATCCACTTTTTTCACCTGGGCGCGGATGATGGGCCGTTGGTTGAACTGCCAGCCGGAGGTCACGGCCATCGCCGTATCGTCGGGTAGCAAACCGCTGGTGATATCTTCGTGCATCAGCGGTGCGAAGACTACCGGATTGCCCGGTTCGGCGATTTTACGGAGACCGAGGTTAAAGCCCAACGCCTCCAACGCGCCAACGTCGCCGCCTGCGCGTGCCGTTTCTTCGTAAGCGAGGGCCCAACGGCGTGCGCCATCCGTGGTGAGGTAGGTGCCACTTTGCTCCGACGGACGGCCTAGGTGCTCGGGTGCCCAAGTTGCCTGGAGCAACTTTGGGTCGCGTGTCGTGTTACGCAGGGTGTCGGTGATTTCGCTGATTTTCCCCACGGTAGCCTGACCGGCTTCTGAAAGATGGGGAGCTAGGAGCAGGCCGGAAAGCAGTCGGGCCAATTCGCCGCAAAACGTGCGGCGGGACGCGGCGGAGGGCGATGAACTGTCTTCAAATAGCAAACCCACAAAGGCGGCCAAGGGTAGCTTCGAGTGCTTGGACTGAGCGACTGATCCAAGAGAATCCAACACAAGTAGCCTAACGGCGGGTCGGCTTCGGAGCACCCGAACGAGAGTTTTTAATAACTGTCCGTCCTCGCCTATGGCCGCCAGCACGCCCTCCAAATGCTTCCCTTTAGGATCAGTTTTTAGGTAGGCCAACAGCACCTCACCTAGGACTAGCTTAGGGGTTGGGAGCGCGAGATGTTCCAGCAGGGCTCGGAACAGCGGAGCAAGCTTGATGGGGGCCACGTTGCCGAGGAGCCAATGGGTGCCGACTCCACCGATAGTGTCGGCAGTTGTGGACAGATAGTAGCCGCAGAGCGCATCAGCCGGGATGTCGGCTTTTTTCCGCCACGTCTCCACGCTCCCGGCGTCTGGAAGTTCTTGAGCGATCTTTTCAACCGGTAGCTTTGCGGTTAACGGAAGGCTAAGCTTGGCGATAAAAGCGGCAGTCTTTGAGCAGCCCTTTGCGCTAATCTCGCCGATTTGCTTCCACCATCCTTCGGGCAAAGCATCGGCAGGGGTCGTCAAAAGTTGGGCAAGGTCGTCCAGCCAGACCGGCTTATCTGGGCCTTCAATCTCGGCTTTAATGCCCGAGAGCGCAGCAAGTAGTTTTTCGTGGGCGGCAACTGGGGCCGGAAACGTAGGCGCGAGCTTCAGCCAGCCGACTAACTTTGCATCAAGGTTCTTCATCAAGGTGTGGCGCTAGAGGTAGTAACTATTTGGCGCGTGCGGCGCGTTTGGTGGCGAGGGTGAGGTGGGTGGTGTTCCAGCGGGTGCCGACGGGGTCTTTGCCACCCTTCGGGTCGGTGCCGGGGTCTCCTTCGCACCAGAACCACGGGTAGTCGGCGCGGGGGCGTTCGGGCTCGGTGCCGCGGTCGCTTTCTTTGAGCTTCAACGGGATGGTGCGGAAGACGCCCGCGCCTTTTTTGCCGACGTCACCGGCCAGCAGGAAGGGGCGGATGTTTTGGCGGATGCCGGCGTTGAGGTCGGGAGTCCAGCCGAGGGGTTGCTCGCGCAGGGCTTTCCAGCGGACGAAGATGTCGAGCGGGGCCTCGCCGGTGAGGATGGCCTTGAGCTTGTCTTGCAGTGCCTGGGCAGCACCGAGGCGGGCGGCGGCACCGGGTTTGTCGGCCTTGGCGTCGTCGGCTTGTTGGCGGATCCATTCACCGAGGTAGCTGAAGGTCAGCTTTTCGAGGGTGGCGTGGTCGAGGCGGTGGTAATTGACGAGGACGTGGAAGCCGTCCTTGAGCCCGTCCCACAGATGCCAGACGAAGGGGCGATCTTGGAAGAGGGCGCAGTGTTGCTCAAACGCTTCGTCGCGCAGCCACTCTTCTAGGGTCTTTGATTTGCTTCCTTTGGAACCGGCGGCGGCAATGAGGGCGCGCTCGTCGTAGGTCCCGAGGGCGGCGGCGAGCAGGTGGCGGAGGCGGGCGGCGGCGGGGGGCTCGCGGTTGATGGGCGGGAGGCAGACGATGCCGTCGGCGTCAGCAAAGGCTTCGAGGCTGTCGGCATCGAGGGCCGGGCAGTCGGGAAAACTGCTGCCGGTCTGGCGCGGCCAGCGGTAGCCGAGCAGGCGGGCGAGCGCGACGTGGAGCGGTTGGTCGGAACCCTTCGGGTGTCCGTTAAAGAGCCATTGCGTGGGGTCGCTGGAATAGGGCTTGGGCAGGCCTTGAGGGTATTTTTCGGCGGCGATCTTTTGCCAGTGGGCGAGGTCGAAGGGGACTTTGACCAATGTCGAATTTGTAACCATCATTTTCTGATCAAGCTTACGAACCTCGACAGAGAAAATATCAGATGATGCAAAGGCTAGTATTGCAGCTAGATCATGGGTTTTTCGAGGAATAATAACAGCAACCGACTTATCGAATAATTCACCAGCGTATGATGATGCCTTCAAGGTGTTTACCAACGATACCGAAACCCCTTTTTTTCCCCAAGCTTCACGCCCGCGATAGTCCTGATTATGGCCCTGTCGGCGCTCCCCTTCTGTCATCCCATAAACACGTTTTTGTGTGGCATCCCACGAAACAATACTTTGCCTTCCACCTGAGCCTTCCGCATCAGCTGAGGCTGTTTGCATATATGCCCAGTTCATCAGTAGCCTTGGTTGCTCAAAAAACTGACGAACATAATGCGGAGCATCACAAGTGCCTAGACCAAGCAGGGAAATGGCTACCTTATCGAGCCTTATGCATTGTTCTGAGTTTTCTAACCCAATTCGTGAATCAGGATTCAATAACTGACTTTGCTGATTAATACTAAGGGGCGATCCATTCTTTAAAACGTAAGACTTTTCTTGAGCACCGTCGGCATTGGAGGCGTCAGTCCCCAAGAAGCTGCCGCTTTTGCTGGATCGAACATTTGTTAGTGCGAGGAGTGCAACGTTTACAACCTCACCTCCTATAGTCTCGAAGGCACCTGAGCCTAACCGAGCAACGCAGTCCCATGTTAGGTCGGTTAAGAGTGTCTTGCGCAGCCCGGAATAGCTACCGAGAAAGAGCCAATTTTGTGGAGTGACGAGAACGGTGCTGCCGCTATTTTTTGCACAGAAAGCAACGCAGCGCTCTACAAAACAAGTGGCGAGGTCGGCCTTGGCCTCGGGGTGGACGCGTTCGCAGTAATCTTTGAGGACTTCGTCCTGTTTGCCGCGCCCGAGGTAGGGCACGTTGGTCGCGACCAAGATGAATTGCCCAGCGAGCAATTCGGCTGCTTTGGCGAGGCCGCGCGCTGTGACGGCCATCTCGCGGGCGGTGTCGTCGGCGGTGGCCGGAGCGAGGGCTTTTTCGACCAAGGGGCGCAGTTCGTCAAACCCGGCGGTGAGCAGGTCGCCGCCATTGGCGTGCGGGTTGATCAGGCTACCGAGCACGGGGGCGTCCTCGAAGAGTTTGTAAAGCCGGGCCATGCCGCGCTGGAGTTTTTCGTCTTCACCCGCGAGGGCGACCCATTCGGCCTGGGTGGTGTGGGGGGCGAGGCCGGAGCAGGCGAGATGCAGGGCGGGCAGGTGCTGGTATCCGGCGAGTTTCCAGGCTGCAAGGGCGAGGTTGAAGGCGGCGATCTGGGTGCAGCGTTCGTCGAGTTCGAGGCCGTGGAGGTTGTCGCGCAGCACGGCAGCGACGGCGGCGACGGCGGAGAGGTTTTCCTCCTCGACGCGCAGGCGGACGAGGAGCGGCAGGGCAAAGACGAGGAAGTGACCGCTGCCCATGCTGGGATCGAGCATGGTGAGCGCGCGGGCGGTGCGCGGCCAGCCGGGGAAGGTGCCGGCGGCGGGAACCCAAGCTGGGCTTGGGGATTTGAGATTTGAAATTTCGGATTTGAGAGCGGAGGACGGAGCGGACGTGACGGGCGCGGGGACGAAGCGGAGGTAAGTCCAGTCGATGCCGGGGGCTCCGTTTTTGGGCGGGAGAGAGACGGCGGCGCGGGCGGCGGTTTCGGTGGCAATCACGGACGGCTGCGGAGAGCCGTCCCTACCTAGGGCTTTGCCGGCCCACCAGGCGCCGAGGGTGTTATGCAGCAGGAACTCCACCATGTAATCCTCAGTGAAGAGCTGGGTGACGGGGGACAGCTCGGCGGCACCGATCTTTTTGCCGGACTTGTTGACCTCTTCTTTGCGCTGGGCTTGCCAGAATTGATACGTCCAGCCGAGGGAATCGTCGGCGGTAAAGACGGCGCTCGGCAGACCATCGAGCAGCTTGCGCAGGGCGACCTGACCCTCGGGCGCGAAGGCGAGATCGAGCACCGGATCGTCGGCGCGGAAGACGCCGGGAAGCGTCTTGCCTGCGAAGCGGCAGGCGAGGTCGAAGCCATCCTTGGCCCCCAGCTCGGACGCGAGTTCATCGCACTCCTCGACCGTGACGGACGTGGGCGCGCCGCCCGCATCGTCGGGAATGAGGAGGAGGTGGTTTTCGGTGAGGAAGCGGGTGAAGAGCAGGCGGTGCCAATGCTCGTAGGCGGTGTGCTCGACGAGGCGGGTGAGTTCCTGCGAACCATCGGACGCACGGGCGTCGCCAAGGGCCTTGCCGCGAGCGCGGAGGGCGGCGCGGAGTTTGCGCTTGGGCTCATCCATGTGCCCGCGGGCCTGGCGCTCGTGGACGGCGAGGTTTTCCAGCGCGGCGCGGGCGGCACGCTCGGCGGCTTCTCGCGCGTCCTTGGTGACGCGGGCGAGGTCGTTGCGAAGTTCGCGGGAAAGGGAGGGCATCTGGAAGAAAAGTAGCGAGTAGCGGGTAGTGAGTAGCGAGTAGGGCGGAGGGGACGGAGGGCGGCTCAGGGGTCGAGGGCGTCGGGCTTTTGCAGGGATTTCTTGTCTTCCGAGGCGAGGCGGCGCTCGACTTTTTTAACATCCTCGGCGGGCGGGAGCGTCTCGGGACGAATGCCGCGTTCGAGCAGGGTGCGGCGGACGGCCTCGTTATTGGTGATGTGTTCGTGGGAGATGGCCCCCTCGCTGTTCAGGCCATGCTGGCGGGCATTGAAAATAGTGATCTCGGTCGCGAAATCCTTGGCCTTGAGAATAATCGTGGGCGCGAAATCGGCGAGCGGGCGGTTGTCGGGCACCTTCCACTGGGCTTTCATGGCCTGGGTGGTTTTGCCGAAGAGGGCTTGGTCGCCTTTGCTACGGATGAGGGCGAAGTTGTCGTTGCCGCCGGTCTGTTCGTAAATGACTTGGGAGAGCTCCTTTTCGGTGGAGCTGAGTTTGCGCCGGGCCGCGAGGCGCTCGGCTGCCAGAAGCCGCTGCTCGATCAACTCGGCGCGGCGGGTCTGGATCGCGAAATAGGTCTGGGCGAAGGCGATTTCCTGCTTCTGCGAGTCACCGTTTTGGGCGATGAGGTAGCAGGCGTAGCGGGTAAGCATGAGGTCGGGGACCTCTTTCTCCGCACCTTTCGGCATCTGGATCGTTTTCCCGACGTCGGCAAAATGATCGGACACTTGATGGCCAGAGACTTCGCAAGCGGTCTTGGCCTTGGAGACGACGTTGAGAAAGTTGTCCCATTTGGCGTAGCCGAGGAGGTGCTGGAGGTCGCGGGCGAGCCAAAACTCGACCCCGGCATCGGTCTGCTGGGCGTGGCCCTCGAACGTGCCCGTGAGGGAAAGGATTTGGTCGGTGTTCATCTAAAGAAAATGGGGGGAGCGGTTATGGGGCCATTGATACGGAGGGAGCAGATGAAGAAGGGGCGAGGTCACAGGATAACCGGGCCGTCTTTGAGACTGGCCTCGATGGTGGTGCGGGCTTGGGCGAGCCAAGCGTCGAGATCGGCGGTCGTGCGGATGGTTGCGCCGGAGAGCGAGACGCGGCGGGCCTTGGGCTCCAGCTCCTTCACGGCAGCGGCGAGGGCGCGGTCGAACTGCGCGCCGAGGGCGTCGGTGTGGGCCGCCCAAGTGGCCAAGGGGCAAACGCTGAGGGCCGAGAGGAGTTCGTCGTCGGTGCCGGTGGCGGGGGCCGGGCGCTCCTGCACGCCGGCGGCGGCGAGGAGGTTGGCTTGCTTGGCCGGGGCGAGCTTGGCCCAAGTGGCGTCGGCGGCGAGGCGGGCGTGGCCGTCGCTCAGGGCATCGGCGTAATCATCGGCGGCGGTGGCGAGGGCGGTGCGAAGGGCCTCGCCGAGGGCCTTCGCGACGGGGGCGACGGAGTCGGGATCGTCGAGCAAGGAGCGGTTGGTGCGGATGGCGGCGAGGGTATTGGCCCAATCGTGGGTGGGCAGGCTACCGGCGGCGCAGCCGAGGAGGCGCTCAGTGCGGTCGAAGACGGGGCGGCGGAGGGCGATGGCCTCGGCAGTTTTTTTCCACGCGGCGAGGTCGGTCTTTAGGGCCTCGGCTTGGTTGAAAAGCTCCTGAAGTAGTTCGTTGCCGGACTTGCTTTCGAGGGCCTGCAAGGCGGTGAGCGGCGGGATGGCGGGCGCGGGCGCATCGCCCCCGGCGGCGCGAGCGAGGGCGACGGCGGTGGTGAGGAAGAGGCCGGCGTCGGCGAGTTCGTTGCCGGGCTTGGCGGCGAGGCCGGCGGCGGCGTAAAGCTTGCGCAGGGCGATCTTCTGGGCGGCCCCGAGGACGGGTTGCTCGACGCGGTAATCGGCGAGGCCGAGTTTTTTGATGTCGGAATCGGCGGCGGTGAGCAGCGCGCCCTGCAAGCGGGCGCTGAGGTGGTTGCTCACCAGCAAGGCGGTGAGGACGGCGTCGATGGCATCCTGCGGCCAGCCGTAGGGGACGCCGGTGAACTGCTTGCGGATGTCGGTGCCCTTCCGGCCCGCGCCGACGTAGTCGATGAGGGCCTTGGCGACGGGGTGGTTTTGCACGTCGCCGGTGTGGCCGGCGTATTGGAGAGCGTTGGGCGCGCCGTCCTTGGCCTTGGTGCGGACGGTGGGCCAGTTGGCGGAGTCGGCGATGGCGAACTTGGAGTAAAGGCGGGCGAGCACATCATCCCCGGCGGCCTCTACGGCGGAGCGCAGCTCGACGATGGTTTGCTCCTGTCCGCCGGAGAGGAAGAGGCGGGCGTGGCGCACGATGCTGGAAGCGAAGTCGGAGGTCTTTTGGGCCTCGTTGGCCTGGCGGCTGAGAATGGAGCGGCGGGCCTCCTTCCCTTCGTTGGTGGTGGGACTGCCCTTGAAGTGGAGCGTCTGCTCGGCGGCTTGGCCGGAAGCGATGGCCTGTTTCAGCTCCTCGGCCTGGGACTTGGGGATGAAGAGGTGGAGCGTGGCGTCCTCGGTGCTGCGCTGTTTGATGTCGTTGAGGACGGTGGCCTGAGTCTCGGTGAACTCGTCGCGAATCCAGAGGGTGATGCCGTCGGAGGCGGGAGGATTATCCGAACCGATGTGCAGGATGACGCGGCGCTTTTCCTTGGCGGCACCGTGGTTGATCATCAGTCCGGAGAAAAGATCGGTGAGCACCTGCGTGAAAAGCTGGCGGCGCTGGGCGTCGATGAGGGTGACGTCGTTGATGACGGCGGAGCGACGCTTGCGGAACTCGCCTTCCCAGGATGCGCCCTCGGTGGTTTGCAGGCGGTATTCGCCATCGACCTCCATAAGGACGCCGTCCTCGACCAGCTTGGCGAGGAGGCCGGGGATCTGTTGGCGTAGCTGCGTGCTGCCGACGAGAAGATCGTCCACCAACAAATCGGCGAGGTGCTCGGCCTCGGCGCGGACGCCGATATCGGTGCCGCTCTCGCGCGGGAGCTTGTTGATGAGAAAGACCAAGGCGCAGACACGACGGCGGAGCTTGCCCTCGGGCTTTTTGACCTGCTCGTCGATGATTTCCTGAAAACGCTTCTGCATCTCGCCGGTCTGGACGAGATCGGTGGCGAGCTGTTCGTAGATGAAGTCGGCAGGGACGACCGCGCCAAGAGGGCGGTCGGCGTAGGCGCGGCAAGCCTCGTGGACGACGCGGAGCTGGGTGCGCATCTGCGCAGTGGTGCCGGTGGGATCGACGCTGTGGAGCACGCGTTCCCAGAAACGGCGACGCACGGGCAAGAGCGGGAAGTCGGCGACGTAGGCGGTGTGATCCTCGCTGAGGGTGCCGATCTTGGACGCCTTGAGCTGGCGGGTGATCTCGCCCTCGTGCTTGGAGACGAGCGCCTGGACGGAGGACTTGGCGTCTTCCTTCTTCTGGAGAACGACGGTGCGGACGACCTTTTCGACGTCGTTGTCGCGGAGGTGAACTTTTATGGAGTAGCGCCCCATGAGCTTTTGCAGGGCCTGCACGCTATCGCTGAGGGCGCTCTGGCCGGTGCCGATAAACATAACGCGGCTGCCAAGCTGTTTGCTGCACGCCTCGGTGACCTCCTGGATGTCGAGGGCGAGGTCGGGGCGGCCGTCCACGAACTGCTGAACCTCGTCGAGCACGACGAGGGTGCAAGGGAGCTTGCCGCCGTTGCCGAGGGCGAGGCGGATGAGCCCCAGCATTTCGTCAATGCCGACGTCGTCCACGTTGGGGTATTCGGCGCGGAGCATGGGGCCGACCTTGGACGTGTCGCCGATGTGTGGATACAGTTTGATGTAGGCCTTGGCGATAGCGGCGGAGGAGTAGAGCTTGGCGACCTCCTCGTTGAAATCCTTGCCGATGGCGGCGACCTCGGCGCGCATCTCGTCGAGCTTACCATCGCGGCGGAGGTGAAGGCAGAACTTGGCGTAGGGGTATTCGCGGCGCAGTCCGATGGAGGCAAAAATGATCGAGAGCAGGCGCATGCGCACGCTGCCCTTGTCGGCTTTCAAGGTGCCGCCGGCGGCATGGAGGCCATTGTGCTTTTTGCCGAGGGTGGAGACCTCTTTCAGCAAGGCGGCGACATCGTCGGGGAGCGTAGCGAGGCTGCGGGCGGTGTTGCCATCGCCGAAATCGAAGTCCGTCCAGAGGTAGCGGAGCACCTTGACGAGGTGGGATTTGCCGGAGCCGTAGAAGCCGCTGACCCAGACGGCCTTTTGCTCGGGCGAGGAAAAGTTGGTGAGATAGCCCTCGATGATGCGAACCAGACCGGTGCGGTATTCCCCATCGCAGACAAACGACTGAAGCTCGTAGCGGAGCGTCGTCAGGTCGGTGGTGTTGTTGCTGGAAACGCCCTCGTTGAGGAGCTGCCAACCGAGGGGGTCTTTGTGGAAGATTTCGCGGGTCTGGAGGGACATGACAGGTGATAAAATGGGTTAGCGATCCGATACGATGGGGGTGGCGAGGTAGTCCCAACCGGCGCGGGCGGAGAGGAAGTGATAGACGTTGTTTTCGCGCTCGCCGGGGAAGAAGAGGAGCAGGTAGCCGGGGATGGCGCGCTCCACGGCGTCGAGGAGCTGGGAGACTTCCAGCAGATCGAACAACTCCATGAGGCCGGAGACGGCGACGACGGTGCGCTCGGGGGTCGGGAGCTTGGCGACCTCGTCTTTGATGAGGGTGCCGAGGCGTTCCTTCCACTGAGAGACGGCGTAAAGTTCGATGTCTTGCGGGTTGGCGAACCAGTCAGCCAGTTCGTCGGGATCTTGGGCGGTAAACCATTCCGAAAGGCGGCCGTGGAGGTCGATCAGGTGCCAGGCGTAACCGGCCTCGCGCGTGGAAAGTTCAAACTCTTGAAGGCGGTGCTGAAGGCGGCGTTCATCCTCCGGCGGATAGACGGCGAACCAGATGCGCTGCGCGGCGGCCTTGTTGGGGTTGAGCGGCAACGAGACGTGACGGCGGTAGTTGTGGAGAAGCTGGTTAATCCGTGACATCGGCGAAGGTGAGTTCGTGGGGCGTGAGGAGCGGAGAGAAGTCGAGTTCAACGACGCCGCCCGCCTGCTTAAAGCCGAGGAGGCCACGGGCGGAGGCAATCGAGAGCAGACTGGGAACGAGGCCGAGCTGAGCGGTGGCGAGTTCGGCAAACTCGGACGTGAGCAGGCGCTGGCCGCGCAGACCGGCGAGGTAGCCGGCGAGCATGGCGTAGCCGACCGCGACCGGGCGCGCGGTTGGGTGGGAACGGTGTTTCTTGATACGGCCAATGAGGTGGCCGGCGGATGTCCAGGACGCGGAAGTGTTTTGTGCGATGGATTTGAGTGAGGCGGGGCTAAAACGTTCGGGAAACGCAGAGCCGAGATAAGCCTCCATGCGCTCGCGTGGTAGGTGCTCGCCCAAGGATAGCGTGCGGATGAGGCCAAAGCTGGTGCGGAGCTGTGGGTCGCGGCAGAACACGCAAACGAGAGCGATGGTGGGCAGCGATGCAGGATCGAGCACAGCGAGTTTGCGCAGGACGCGGAAGAGAGCCTTGCCGGAGTCTAGACCGTAAAGCTCGACGAGGTGCTTGTAGCTCTTGATGCGGCTGGAAGTGGTGGGCTTGCCCAGGATGTTTTCCTTGGTGATGGCCGCGTCAATTTCCGGGAGTGTGGCGGCGGGTCGGGTTTGGGCTAAGACAAGCGCCAACTCGTCCAACATCATCGTGCGCGAAAGCAGGCCACCGCTCAGTGCGGAGCGAAAACCGAGGGCATTGCGGCGCGGTGTAATAAGGGCATCAATTTGGGCCAGCGCTGAGCATACTTGTGGATAGGCAACTTCCATAGGGCTGATGCAAGGTGTCTGCCATTCCGATGAGGGGGCAATCACTGGTTTTCTAGTGCCCCGTTTCTCCGCATAAGTGAAATTGGCGATAAAAAATTGCCTAACTACGGAGAGATAATTTCGACCTGACTGCAACCTCCAGCGCCTTTGGTGACTTTAATCTGAGTGGAAATGCGCTCCTGCATCGCGGGGACGTGGGAGATGACACCGATGGTTTTACCGGTGGATTGGAGGCCCTCCAAGGCCGCCATCGCGGTTTCCAAAGTGTCGCCATCCAAGGATCCGAAGCCTTCGTCGATGAAGAGTGAGTCGATCCGGGTGTTGCCGCTCGCTAGCTCGGAAAGCCCCAGAGCGAGGGCCAGACTGGCGAGGAAGCTCTCGCCGCCGGACAGGCTCTGCATTGGGCGTGGGGCGTCGGCCTGGTAGTGATCGATAATTTTCAGTTCTAAGTCATCCGCTTCATCGCCGGTGGCGCGGCGGATCGAGTAGCGCGGATTGAGCTGTTTGAGGTGGCGGTTCGCCAAGACGGTGAGGCGCTCCAAAGTAAGCCCTTGGGCGAATCGGGCGAACAGCGAGCCGTCGGCCGAGCCTATGAGAGCCCGTAGTTTGTCCCAACGGGCAAACTCACGATGCGCGGCTTCGATCTGAACCGTAAAGGCGGCCTGCCGGGCGCGTTGATCGTCGTCGTTCTTTAAAATCGCGCGCACCGCGCCGAGGGAGCTTTGCAGGGTGTTGCGCTCGCCTTCGCTCGTGGCGTGCTCCGATTGAAGGGCGGCCAGATTTGGCGCATCGATGCCGGCCGACGGCGGCAGAGCGACGCGTCGGGCTGCCAAGCCGGTGGCCTGAGTGTCGAGCGCTACGCGGCGCGTGCTTAGGTTTTCACGCCGGTCGGTGTGGGCCTTAGCGTCGACCGGGGAAAGAATCGAGCTGCGCAGTTCCGAATCGGAAGTGAAGCCGGCGGCGGTGGCGGCGCGGCTGAGACGCTCGACCAGCGCGGCGTGTTCCGCGGTGCGGCCCGTGATGGCCATTTGAAGGCGAGTCTTCTCTTGGGTCGCGGTCGTGTGCGCTTGGCGAGTCGCCTCGGTCGTGGCTTGGGCCAGGGTCACGGCTTCTCGCAGGCGCTTCAGCGTGGCCTCGGCCTCGCGCTGTGCTTCGGCGACGACGCCGGTCCCGAATTTGTCCTTCCGGTTGGCTTCCTGCTTGCTGACGTCTGCTTGTGCGCGGGTGAGCGTGTCCTTCGCGGCCGCGGCCGCTACTTTCTCGGTTGCGAGCTGTTGACCTAGAGCGTCGCACTTTGCCTTTCGCGCGCTGAGATCGGTGGCGCACTTTGACTCCTCGGCTTTGCGCGAGGTGTAGCTGGCGACGCGGGTTTTCAGTTCGCCGAGCAAGGCCGGCACGGCGGCAAGCTCGGTGGCAACCTGACCAAATGGGGCGACCCATTGCCCGAAGGCTGCCTGCTCGGTAACGCAGGTCTTGCGGTGCTCGGTGAGGGTCGTTTCGAGGGCGGGCAGTTGCGCCTGCGCCTGCGTGGTGAGCGCCTTTTGCTGGGTGATTTCGCTCTTGGTCCGATCGAGTTCGGTTTGGGCCGTTTGTTGATCGAGCTTGGCTTTACGCAGTGCGTCCTCCGCCGCGCGGAATGCGGTCACTTGCTGGCCGCGCCGAGCTTCCTCGGATTGGGCGGTCGCGCACTGGGCGGCCAAAAGCGAATCGTTGTCGAACTGGTCGGCTAGGCCGAAGGGCGTTGCGGCGCTGCTCCACGCCGTGAGGAGTGCGGCCACGGTGCTCTGGTGTTTCGTCTGCTCGCCGGCCAAGCGTTTTTGGTCGCCGAGGAGGACGCTGTACCGCTTATCCGCGGCGTTGAAAGTGTTCTGCGCTTTGCTCGTGGCGGCCTCGGCAACGGAGACTTGGCGACGAATTGTTTCCAACTCGGCGGAAGGCTGGGCGCCGGACTCGGCATAGGGGTGGTGCAACGAACCGCAGAGCGGGCAGGGGGCATCGGCCTTCAACTCAGCGCGGTGCCCATCGAGCGACTGCACTCTCTCGGCGAGAGCCAACGTGGTGCGGTGGGAGTTGAGGAGATTCGTCGCAGCTTCGAGCTGCTGCTTGAGTTTTTCGAGGAGAGCCGTCGAGGCCGCCAAATCGGTATCGGTTTGGGTCGCTTGCTTCGTGCAGGCGGCGAGCTCGCTCTTGGCTGTGCGCAGACGCTGGGCTTCGGCTGATAGTTTTTCCAAGGCGAGACGGCGTTCGCGAGTTTGGTCGCGGTGTTCCTCGATCTCGCGCAGCGAAAGCTTGTCGCCAACGGCCTCCAGCGCGCGGCCTGTGGCCTCGACCGCGTCTGTTTGCGTTTTCAATGCGGCATCGAGTGGGGGCAATTTGCCCTCGGAAGCGCGCACTGAGGCGAGGAGCTGCTCAACCTCCTTTTGGCGCAGATTGAAATCATCCCGGGCCTTTGCGGCCGACTTATCGCTCGCCTCCCAACGGGCATGGGCGGCTTGGATCTCGGGGAGTTGAACGGCGAGGGTGGCATCGCCGGCGTGAGCGGCCAGCCAGGCGGTGACGGTGGTGTGGGCCTCGGTCGAGGCTTGCAGGGCGGCCTGCTCTTTCGCGAGCGATCCGGCCAAGTTCACGACATTCTGCTCCAAGCCGGCGTGGTGCGTGGTGGTTTGGCGCAGGGCCTCCCGGGCGGTGGCGAGGACCTTGTCGAGTTCGGTCACTTCGTGCCACAGCACCTGAAGCGCGGCAATGCGGCGCTCATCGGTGGTCAGGGCGGTCTTGGCCTGCTCCGCCGTGGCTTCAGCGACCTGCAAGCGCTGGGCGAGGGCGGGGAAAGTGATCTCCAGCGCGCGGAGCGCGGTTTGATCCTTGGTGGTCTCCGTTTCGAGCCGATTGATGGATGTAATCTCGGCGATGAACGCGGCCGCCTTTTCATGGCGCTGAAGTTGGGCCAGCGCCGGTTCGGCAGCGCTTGCGGCGGTCGCGTGCTCGGCTTGCTCGATGGCGAGTTGCCGGCCGGCCTTTTCGATTTCGAGCCACGTCTGGGCGTCGTTCGTGCGTTTCGCGAGATCTTGCAGGAGGGTGGCAAGGGCGGTGAGGCGTTGGGCGTTTGCCGACAACGTGGCTTCGTGCTTCTGGCGATCTTCCGAGGTCAGCACGGCGACGGCCGCGTGCGTGCTAAGGAGGGCGGTGTGGGCTTGCTCCGCCTTAGTCGCCCTTTGGTAAGCAGCGCGGGAGATCTCTTCGTAGATGAAAGTGCCGGTGACCTGCTGGAGGAGTTCGGTGCGTTCCTTGGGCCCTGCTTTCAAGAAGGCGGCGAATTCGCCTTGCGCGAGCAGGACCGAGCGCAGGAAGCGGTCGTAGTCGAGACCGGTGAGTTCGAGGATCTTCGCATCGGCGTCTCGGATGCTCTCTGCGATGATCGCCTCACCCGGGAGTGCGACCACGCTACGTTTGGCCGGCTGAACTTTGCCGTCGGGCTTTTTCCGGGCGCGCTGGAGCTGCCAGACGCTGCGGAACGTGCCGGCGGCGCAGGAGAAATCGACCTCGGCCGAACATTCGCCGGATTGCCGGCTCATCACATCCTCGGGATTGGAGGTCGAGCCGTAGCGGGCCGCGCGGCCGTAAAGCGCGAGGGTGATCGCATCCAAGATCGTGGACTTTCCGGCGCCCGTCGGCCCGGTGATCGCGAACAGACCGGAGTTGGCCAAGGGGGACTTGGTGAAATCAACTTCGTTTGAGCCCTGCAGTGAGTTCAGGTTGATAAGCTGGAGGCGTAGGATCTTCATCGTGCGGCCTCCGCGGGAATGCTGGCATCGGTGTCGTGCAGACCGCTCATCAGCTCGGTGAAGGTTTCGACGAGGGCACGACCCTCGGGTAAATTGGGATCGATCTTTTCGCGGTGGAGGCGCTCGGCAAAAACCTCGTCGGGGCGAAGATCGCTAAGCGAAGATGACGAGTCGGTATCAGCCTGCGCCGTGCTGTTGGGGTCCAGCGGGGGTGGGAGCACTTTGAGCACTTCGAGCCGAAGCGTTTTCGTCGCTTCGCGGACTTGGCGGGCAATATCGGGATGGCTGCGGCAATCGGAAACGGTGAGCTCCACCCACGGGACGAGGGCGTCGCCTGCAGGACTTTGGTCGGGGGCAAGGTCGGCTGCGATTGAGGCGGCGGTGGTCGTGCGCCGCAGGAGGGGGCGAAAGAGAGGGACGGGAATTGCGCGCTGTGTGAGGGCACCGTCTTTGAGGTCGATCACCCGGATTTCTTTGGCCAAGTCGACTTCGTCGAAACTGAGCGGGATGGGCGAGCCGGCGTAGCGCACGAATTCGTTGCCACCGACACTCTGTGGCCGGTGGATGTGCCCCAACGCCGTGTAGGCAAAACCGTTGAAGCAACGGGAGTCGATGGCCCCGAGATTGCCAATGTGGATCGTCCTTTCGCTCGAGCTGGAGCTGCTGCCCAGAGTGGTGAGGTGGCCGGTCCCGATGATCGGGCGTCCGCGCGCCTGCGCTTGGGCGAGGGAGAAGATGCGGCGGTAGTGATCCGTGATGCCTTGGCGGGTGGCGGCGGCGACTTCGTCGGCCGATTGCCCGGCGGCGGCGGTGCGCACGTCGCGGTCGCGCAAATAGGGCACGCCGCAAACGACGAATTCATCCAGTTCCAACACGGCTTCGGCGGGATCAGCTGGTGGGCTGGCGACGATCGTAACGGCGATGGCACGCAACACATCTTGGGGCGCCTGCAAATTCGCGGGCGAATCATGATTCCCGCCGAGAATCAGCGTGCGACAACCGACGGACGTGAGGCGGCTGAGAAAGGTGTAGTAGAGGTTGAGCGCCTCCTGCGGTGGCGAGGCGACGTCGAAGATATCGCCGGCGACAATCAAGAGATCGGGCCGCAACTCGGCCAATTGGAGCAGCAGCCAATCGAGGAATTTTTTCTGTTCCGGCAGTCGATCGTGATCAATGAGCCGTGCGCCTAGGTGCCAGTCTGCGGTGTGGACGATGCGGGTCATGGTCGGTGAGCGGAGTGAGTGGAGGGCAATGCCGGGAGTCCAATATCTTAATTGAACGGGTAAACCAAAGGCTGGGGGAGGGAGGGGGGGGAGCCGAAGCCAATCAAGCGCCTTTCCCTGCATTCCCGGCTGCAACCGGACGATAGCATATTGCGACGCCGACCAGAGGCGGGATCGGCTCCCTATTTCTCACCGGCTAGATAATTTCAGTTTAGCTTCAGGTTGAGGCTCCAGCTAATCCTGGCCCGCCGTTGCGGAACAAATTGCCCGCGCGGCTCAGCAGAGGCTAGTCTCCGGAAGAAGGAAGCCGCAGTGCCATTGCTCGAACTCCAATTTTTTTGTTGTCCACATAAATGATCGCAGATGTCTGGGTACCGACGAACCGTTCTGCAGTCACCCCTGTTCTCCAACAACTATGCCAGCGATCTCCTTCACCTTCGCCGGAAAAGCTTTTTCCTGTGAACTGTCGCGCAAGGTAACTAAGGATGATCTGTACGGACGATTAAAGAAGCTCACAATCAAAGGTGATGATGTGCTAGCTCGCGGATATCTGACTGACGATGGCCGCTGCGTTCCGGCTTCCTCAATTTCCAATAGTCGTATCGACCAAGAGGGTACGCCGGTCGAAAAAGAAGAGGTCCTTTACGACGGTAAAGTATGCGAGGCTCTCCCCTCTTCTTTTGAAGAACCTGCCACTATCGAACTGGCTCCACTGACTTCACTGGCGAGCTTTTGTGTCACCGACGTTTATCCTCTCGAAGGCTCGGCTTTAGAAAAGGGCCTTTATTCAACTTGGTTTTCCTACCGTAAGTCACCTGAGCGGAAGGAGGCCTTTGTCCTATCCAAAGCCGGCGGAGTTTTTCTCCTGGTCGGCTACGCAAAAAACAGCCCGCTAGTAGGACAGATTGTACCCTACGAGCTTTTCGATGCCGAAGGGGCTAGTGGTGACGAGGAGGATGATGAAATGGACTTCGCGATGATGTGACTTAAGAGCAATGACAACGACCATCCATCTCGAATACGACGGCAAGGCTGCGCGTCTACCGCTTCAATCTCCCAAGCGGGCCAAAACGTTACCGACCGTTCAGCGGCGCACGCCTGCCGGCCTCGTTAATAATGTCCGCATCTTCAACGCGGCTAAGAAAATCGATCCGAACCATCTCACGGCCGACCTCATCGCCTCCGCTGATTCAGAATTGGACCTTTCTATGGCTGGAACGCTAGCCGATCCCGATCTTTTATCCACGGCTTTCCTCGATCAGAGGGGGCAAGTGATTCGTGATTTTGAGCAAATCGAGGTTGTTCTCGCACCAGACGGTACAGAGAAGGAACGCCGACCGCGCACCGACCGCGCGGCCAACATCAATGATGTGCGTCCCATCAAGGTCGGCAAGTTCATGCCGGTTGATGAGGCTCTAACCAGCTTCGTTTTCCGTGGCGTCTATCAGATCGTTCATGAGGACGGACTCGGCCATGATTTCTTGCGCGGGCTGGCCGAAAAACTGGAGAAGGACAAATCCGTCGCCTTGCTCGGCGCGGGTCCAAAAGGAAATCAACCCCTCGTCCTGCGAGAGAGTGGCAGCCCATACCGCGCTTTTCTCCACGGTGAGACCGGTAAAAACGGCACCTACCGACTCCTCGTACTCCTCTCGAACCAGGAGCTCAAACTGCCAACCTGAAGCCATGGTCATCGATAAATCCAAATTCGTGAAGAAGTCGGGCGACTATGCTATCGCCCAAACCGACGGTATCGCCGACCCCTTACTTCTGGGCACTGGGACCAAATACGAGGAATCGCTAAGCCGATCCTTCAAAGCGGTGACCCCCGCCGAAATTTCGACGCGCTTCGGCGGAGTAAAACGCCTGCATTGGTCGGAAAAATACGATGGGGAGGGCACGCTGCTTTTTTACGACGAGAAAGTGGACACCGTCGCATTCGCCGCGCCTTCGGGACGTGCTCGTACCGGTATGAAGGCACTTATAGAAGTTGCCGGAGCTCTCAAAGCTAACGGCATCAAAAAGGCTCTTTTCAGGGGCGAGATCTATTTGCCCGCCGCAAAAGGTAATCAACGTCACAGTATTGCCGACGTTACGCGTGCCTCTTTTTCCACCGAGCAAGGGGCTGCCGACAAACTTGCTCTAGCGCTGTACGACGTCCTCATGCTCGACGGCAAGGATCACCGTGACGATGGCGGCGGGTTCGACGAGGAGTGGGCTAAGCTGGGCGAGATTTTTGGCGAAGACCATGCCAAGCCCGTGCACCGCGCCCGAGGTGGATGGTGCTCGGGCGATGAATTAGCTGAGATAATCGATAAAGTTCTAGCCAGTGGCGGCGAAGGGATCGTGGTCCGGCACGAAAAGGAGCGCGATTACGCCAAGATCAAACCTCGCCTGACGATTGACGCCGTCATCATAGGCTACGTCGAAGGATCCTTCGAAGGAAAGATTGGCACGCGCACCCTGCTGGTTGGGCTGAACTACCCGGTTAGTGGCGACACGAGCATTTTTCAGACTCTAGCGCGGATCGGCTCAGGTATCGACGACAAGATGGCGGTCGATTTATTGGATCGACTCAAAAGCTTGAAGGTGGAGGCGCCACTGTTGCTCAACGATTCTGACGGCCGAGAGATTCACTTCGTTAAACCCGAGATCGTTGTCGAGATCGCAGGGGAGGACTGGATCCGCAATCGCCCGGATGGACGATCTGTACGGACCCAGGCATATAGCTGGGACGCCAAAAAAGGCGCTTGGAGCTATGCCGGTAAGGCCGAGTGCCCACGCCTAAATTTCCCCGCCTTCAGCAAATTGAGAGAGGACAAAAACGTAAAAGATGGAGGCTCAAGAATCTCGCAGGCCCTTGAAACTGCGGTGCCACCAACCAAACCTTCGGTCTCAATAGAGGCTGAGGTTGTCGAGCGTCAGGTCTACCGCAAAGGCAAGGATGCGGTGCGTAAATTTGTTCTGGCCAAGCGTGGCGGGGAAGACGTCATCCCCTACGTATTCTGTTTCACTGACTACTCGGCCGGCCGGAAAGAACCGCTCAAAGTTACGACCGAGTACGCCTACACCGAAGTCCGAGCCAGAGCTTTATTTGACGGATGCATCGCAGAAAATGTCAAAAAGGGCTGGGAAAAGGTTCCTTAAAATTGGGCATTTTAAACATCCCGGACTCGATCCCCTGAGGTTGCCCGCTATTTATGTTTAAAATCATTAAAGGCGTATGAACGCATCTCTCACAGAGGAAATCGCTAAAGCATTTCGGAACGACCCGTACTCATCCGACCTTTCTACATTTGCATTTATAGAGGACGTCGCCTCCCAAGTACTGGGTGGGTACGAAGGAGACCTTAACCTTAAGGGCTTAATAAGCCTGAGCGATGCCTCCGCCAAGGCACTGGCCCTTCATCAAGGAGACCTCAACCTCAACGGCTTAACAAGCCTGAGCGATGCCTCCGCCAAGGCACTGGCCCGGCACAGAGGTGATCGCCTGACCCTCAACGGGCTTACAAGCCTGAGTGACACTGCAGCGAGGGCGTTGTCGCAGCACGCGGGCGGACAGCTTGAATGCGAGGGCCTGAAAAGTCTCAGCGACTCTGCCGCCAAAGCCCTTGCGCTGTATCAAGGGCGCTTTCTTCTCCTCAACGGTCTCACGAGCCTGAGCGACGCTGCTGCCAAAGGCCTCGCACGGCGTAAGGGAATACTTGAACTCAACGGGCTGACAAGTCTGAGCCACTCCGCTGCCAAAGCGCTGGCGCAGATCACACTGCGGCCCGACCAAAAGGAGGACGGTATGGATTTCGGGCTCGTGTTAAACGGGCTGACAAGTCTAGGCGATGCCGCCGCCGCGGCGCTTGCCCTTCATCAAGGCGACTTCCTTCTCCTCAACGGTCTCACAAGCCTGAGCGATGCTGCTGCCAAGGCCCTAGCACGGCACAAGGGGAAACTTGAGCTTAATGGTCTGGGGAGTCTGAGCGACGCCGCCGCTAAGGCGCTGGGTGGGCACAAGGGAGAACTTTACCTGAACGGCCTGACAAGTCTGAGTGACGCTGCGGTCGAAGCGGTAGCCGGGCATGAAGGAGATCTTTGGCTCCACGGCCTTACAAGTATCAGCGACGACGGCTCTAGGGCGCTTTTTGGGCGCAGTGGAGGCCTTTTCTTGGACGGCTTAACCAGCCTGAGCGACGCTGCCGCCAAGGCGATAGGGGAAAAATCAGGAGAATATTTTTTGGTTAACCTCAACGGTCTCACGAGCCTGAGTGACGCCGCTGCAAAGGCGATGGGCGCGCTCAAAGGACAACTCAATCTCAACGGCCTGATGAACCTTAGTGATGCCTCGGCCGAGGCTTTAGGCGGGCATGAAGGAAATCTCTGCCTCAACGGACTCACGAGCCTCAGTGATGCCGCCGCCATGTCGTTGGCCCGGCATGGATCTCGGGAGTGGACTCAGCGGTTTGGGGAAATCAGCATTCGATATACCGGAAGCCTCGATCTCAACGGTCTGGGGAGTCTGAGCGACGCCGCCGCTAAGGCGCTGGGTGGGCACAGGGGAGAACTTAACCTGAACGGCCTGACAAGTCTGAGCGACACCGCCGCCCAGACTCTAGGTGGACACGAAGGACGTCTTTGCCTCAACGGTCTAACGAGTCTGAGCGATCACGCCGCAGAGGGCCTCGGTCGCCGACGCGGAGCGGAGCTCGAGTGGAAAATATTCGCACGGCAGAACCTGCTACGAGAGGTTACTTTGGCGGCAAGGGTAAAAGCAGAGGTGGAGGCAAGGATGCGGGCTGATGAAAGCGCACCATTTAAAGCTCCTGGTATCCACCCTCGTGGCTCATCTCCCGTGTCCGAAACCGCGCCAGCAATTCTCACGGAGGAAATTGCTCGGCGGTTCTTAGCTGGCGACGAGATTGATCTTAGCAGATTTTCCCGGATTGAGACAGAAGCCGCGGCGGTTTTGGCCAAGTATCCGCAAGAACTTTTCCTAGATGGGCTTACTAACCTGAGCGTCGCTACAGCAGCCTTACTGGGCGAACATACGGGTGATCTTCACTTAAACGGCCTTACAAGGCTGAGCCCAGCTACCGCTGCGTTTCTGGGTCGGCGCCTGAAACCACGCGACCGTATTTACCTAAATGGACTGAGCTGTGTGGGTGATGGTGTTGCGGCAGGCTTAGCTGGACGAGCGCGAGTCGTTGATGGAGATTTGCGGAGCTTTAGCTTCAATCCCTTCGGTCGCGACCGCACGATAGAGCTGCGTTCTGTTCAAGACATAGATGCAGTCGATGCTCTCAATCTTATCAGCAGCTTCTACAGCGTCTCGCTCGGTCTGAAGAACCTAAACGACATTATTGCTTTAAATCTTGGGCAGCATCAGGGCAAACTTTTTCTAAACAGCCTAGAAAACCTCACTGAAAGCGCTGCGCGGTGTTTATTTTGTAGTTTTCGCCAAAAGGATCACTGGCAGCTAAGGGTTTCGCTAAATGGCCTTAAAAGCCTAAGCAATGAATTGGCCGCAGCAATTTGCGAGCCGCCCGAAAGCTCCGATGCTTCAAAGGGTCCGTCACCGCATCTTTCGCTGGACGGATTGACCAGCTTAGGGGATGGCGCTGCTGCATCTCTGGGGAAGCTCAAAAATACGGTACTAAGTCTGAATGGCTTGACTGATCTCAGCGACGGAGTTGCCGCATACTTGGCGAAGATGGAAGGGCATTCTAAGCTCTCACTACGTGGTTTGACCAGCGTCAGCAAAGTCGCCGCTGCGGAGCTACTTCGATATGAACGCGATCATTCGGGTTTTCTTGAGATCGACTTCAGCTGGCTTACAACGATCAGCGACGATATCGCTAGGATGTTTAGAGTGTATGGAGCCAACCGACGGTTGAACGGTCTGACCAGCCTAAGCGTACCCGCAGCAGAAGGACTAGTCGCTGATAAATACCGCCATGATCATTACCACCCACACGGAATACAGCTAAACGGGCTGAAAAGCCTTTGCGCCGAAGTTGCCGAGGTTTTCGGTCGCATGGATTGTGGTTCAGTTTATTTCAACGGATTGCGCGAAATCAGCCCCGAAGCTGCTGCCGCACTTTCTAGAACACGTGCAGTCATCCACCTAGGCGGCTTAACAAACCTTCCAGAAGAAGTTGCTGCTACTTTAGGGAAGGTGCGAGAAGTGCACTTAAATGGAGTCACACATCTGTGCAGAGAGTCGGCCGCTGGCTTGATGCGCCAAGGTCAACTCAGGGCAGGGGAGGGTGAATCACTCCGGGACTTTCGGTCCAGATGCGGCCATAACACTCGTACACTTGGGCTGACAAGCCTCAGTGCCGAGGTTGCTGAGGTTCTTGCGGAATCCTCTGTGGACTTGTTCTTCACCCAGCTGAGTCACCTCAGCGATGATGCGGCTGCGGCTTTAGCTAAGCACGATGGCAGACTAGGCTTTTATAAATTGACGGACCACCTGAGCGCCACTGCCGCGGCGGCTTTGGCACGGCACAAATTTAATTATACGGAAAAATTGGAATATGATCATCATGCGTACGTCTTCGTCGAAGATGCTTACAAGCTGAGCCCTAAGGTTGCAAAGGCGCTTGGGAAGCACAAAAATTCACCCCACCCGCCGGAGTATCTTTAATACCTTCGAACCCGCTGCGAGAGTAGTCCGGGAGATCAGTAAAGGCGCAACTCACTCCACCAGATGATACTGGATTGGTTGCGAGCCATCGACGCTCAGCATTAATTTAATAACATATTTATGGAGTCGTCAAAAAACCTTCAGCCTCAGATGTTGCAAAATATAAAAGGACTAATAGCGGACAATAATAGCGCTTCATTTGAATCAGCATTTCAATATTTGAAGTCAATTGGCGCAGATGACGATCTATGGATTTCGATGTTGAGTGTATCACGAATTCGTAAGCTACTTTCGATTAAGGACCCTAAGACTACTAATTGTTTACTGGAAATTGCGGCCAGCAGTAATCGCATGACCGATCACTTTAAGCCTATATTAAATGATCCTAAAAATAAATATCGTGATCAATTCAGCCATCTTACGTATATTTCTCCGATTGCGGCTCGAGCTTTTTTACGGGAAGGCCCGGGAATATATCTACCAGGGTTATCTGAACTAGATGACGATACAGCCCAAATACTTGCAAATTCTAGAGCATTTTAAATTAAACTATAGCCATAAGTTTTAATTCATGCACGGTGAAGGAATGAAAACACTGTCGCTGGATTTAAGGGAGCGGATCGTGGGGGCCTGTGATGAGAAGCAGGGGACGAGGGAGGAGATTGCACGGCGCTTTCGGGTGTCGCTCGGCATGGTGAAGAAGCTGCTCCAGCAGCGGAGCAAAACGCAGGACCTCGGCGACCGGCATCGTTTTTCGGGTCGGAAGGCGAAGGTACTGCCGATCTATCGTGAGCGACTCGAAAAACTGGTCGCCGCCGAGCCGGACCTGACCCTGGCGCAGATCAAGGCCCGGCTGTCGATGAGCTGCACCGTTCCGGCGGTGCATTACGCTCTGCTCGCGCTGGGGCTGACATATAAAAAAAGACGCTCCACGCGGCCGAACAAAACCGGCCCGATGTCGCCGCCGCTCGGCAACAGTGGAAGTCGGAACAAAGCCGCTTCGAGGCGAGCCGGCTCGTCTTCATCGACGAATCGGCGGCCAAGACAAACATGACGCGCCTGCGCGGGCGAGCCCCGCGCGGCCAGCGTCTGGTGGCGAGCTGTCCGCACGGCCATTGGCAAACCACCACGATGATCTCCTCCGTCCGCTTGGACGGCACGAACGCCTGCATGACCATCGAAGGGGCGACCAACACCGAGGTCTTCCAAGCCTACGTGAGGGAAATCCTCGTGCCGACCCTGCGCTCCGGCGACATCGTCGTGCTGGACAATCTCGGGGCCCACAAAAATGAGGCCACCCTCGCTCTGATCTCCGCCGCCGGTGCGCAAACCCGGTTTCTGCCCGCCTACTCGCCCGATCTGAACCCCATCGAATTGATGTGGAGCAAGGTCAAAGCTCTCTTGCGCGCAGCCGAAGCACGCTCCGAGTCCACCCTCCTGCAGGCGATCGCCCAAGCCCTCGCCGCCGTCACGGCCAACGACGCCAAAGGTTGGTTTGCCCACTGTGGCTATAGTTTAATTTAAAATGCTCTAGCAGAGACTTCGATAGTCTTGACGGACTACTGCGATTGAATAGCAATCGGGGGCATCTTGCGTTAGCGCACAAGCTATCTCAGAAATACTCACTCAGTTTACATTCTTTAGTTGAATTAACCGACGACGCTGCTGCCGCTTTGTCTAAATATAGGGGTGATAGCATAAGCCTTCCCAACCTAAAGACGCTCGGCGGCAGCCCGGGGTACGTGGCTCTGGCTTCTACCATCGCACATGACCATTCATTCACAACTTATTTAAGTGGATTAACCACACTAGCAATTCCTGCTGCAAGGCAGTTGGTCGATCATCGGCACCCATTGGTGCTAGGCCTCACGGAACTCACTGAAGAATTAGCTTCAATTTTGTCTAAACACAAGGGTGGCAAACTAGTACTACCACTACGCTCACTATCAGCTAGCGCCGCAGGTGCATTAGCAGAGTATCCGGGGGAGTTGCACTTGAACTCTGTAACTGAACTTTCTACGGAAGCGGCTTTAATGCTAGCTAAGCATAAAGGGAAGTTATGTTTGGATGGCATTGAAACAATATCGCATGATGCAGCATGCGCCCTTGCGGAATCTGATGTCGAAATTATTGGCATGCGTAGCCTTATATATCTAGATGACAGTGATTCGCATATAGGTCTAGCTGCTAAATTAGTTAAAAATAACGAATATCTTTCTTTACTAAATTTAAAATCTATTTCGGAAAAAATCGCGTATATCCTAATTAAATGCAGAGGATCATTATATTTAGATGGCCTGCATGAACTCTCGGATGGGGTCGCGGCAGCCTTAGCTTTACATGAAGGGGAGCTAAGTCTCAAAGGACTCAGTCGACTGGAGGATACTCCCGGGCATATCGCGCTGGCACAGAGGGCCGCACTAGGGAGTATATCTATAGACGGAATCGTTGAGCTATCCGTACTGTGCGCGGAAGCATTAGCTAGGAGAAGCTATGTTTCACTACCTGCATTGAAATCACTTCATAAGGGTGTGGCAGTCGCGTTAAGCGCAACCGCGAACCTTCGCCTGGAAGGCCTAAGAGAACTTTCCGATACCGACGCAATCGCACTAGGTATGATCAAAGGAGAAAATCTGACTCCAGCGGCAAAAGGCGGTCAACTATATCGAACAGCACCGGATTTGAACTTGGCCGGATTAAAGGAATTATCAGATGAGGGCGTTGCTTCATTGGTTAAATTCCAACCTGAGATTTGCTTAACAATAGGACTGGAAAAACTATCGGTAGATGCCGCTAAAGCTTTATCGAAATACCACCAAGGCGCTCTCATTCTTTCTGCAATAACTTATTTAGACCGTGAGGTAGCCAGTATTTTATCTAAACATGTTGGATCTATCGATATGCCTGCTTTGGAGGAGGCCGAAGATGCGGTGGCAAGCGAATTAGCGCAATCTGCGAAGCTGAAGCTTACTGGCCTTAAGAGACTTAATGATTCGCCTGGCAATTATGCTCTAGCCGCCAGTTTGGTGCGCTGGACGGAGAATAGATATATCCTTCCTCTACCCAAATTGATTCAGCTATCTGAATTAGCTGCTATAGAACTATCCCGCCTACCATCCAATCAATTGATAGTTCCAGATGAGACACTTGATGTAATACGCAAGGCGCGCCGTGCGCCAAAGGGCTAGTCTGTTTTATTTACGCCTTCAAGTAAATCCACTGCTTCTAGAATTACCCCCATGGCCCATATATTTTTAAGCCAGTTGGTAAAGATAGATTCTTGGGTTGAAGGATGCCTACAAAAACAAGCCAGAAACAGATCGTGGTTGACCCTCAGGTGCCTTCCCATTTCCCGAAAACGACTCTGCGGGGGCCGCCTTTAGTCTTGTCAGGCCCCATGAAATTAGTCCAACTTTCGATAGAGGATCTCCTGAAACCCCCTTCGAGAAATGACCATACAAGAAGCTAATCAAATAATCCAAGAAGTGATCGACTCAGGCGAAGCTCTCGACACGCAAATTGATCTTAGCGAACTCACAAGTGCAGTTGGTCTGGAGCTGCCCGAAGAAATTGGAACTCTCAATCTTGGTGGCCTGACAAGCGCAGAAGGCCTGAATTTGCCGAAACTTATCACTGGCGAGCTCTACCTTTACGGCCTGACGAGTGCTGTGGGGTTGAAGCTGCCTAACGTCGGAGATAGCCTCTTTCTTAACGGCCTGACAAGCGCTGTGGGCCTGACGCTGCCCGAAAGCGTCGGAGCCCTTGAACTAAACAGTTTGACGAGCGCCGTGGGTTTGACACTGCCCGACTCTATAGCGGGCGGTCTCGAGCTCAACGGCTTGACGAGCGCAGAGGGTTTGACGCTACCTCATGACTTTGAGGGAACTATCGCGCTTAATGGTCTCCTGACCGCAGAAGGTTTGATCCTGCCAAGCAAGCCCGAGCGTGTCTCCCTAGACGGTCTGCTGACCGCGGAGGGTTTGATCCTACCGAGTCAGGTCGGGACGGTCGACCTAAACGGCCTTACGACTGGAGTGCATCTGAGCCTGCCGGAAGACTTCAGTGGATATCTCATGCTCGCAGGACTGCCGCTTACTGAGAAAGAGTCACTTCGTAAACGTTACCCGAATCTCGCGGATAAAATTAAATGAAGATTTACGTTTTACGCACAAATTCAGTGAGTGAGTTTTTGCCCCGAGATGAGTTCAGTTTAGCTTCAGGTTGAGGCTCCAGCTAATCCTGATCCTTCTCCGGGCGCAGTCGGAGCGGTGAAGGGGAACGGGTGATCGCCTTCCATCCACCATGCTGATCTCGGATACCAGGCGGGGCTGGCGGGAATCTTGAGCTGCGCTACGACCCACTTAACGGTCGAAAAGCGCGGTTGCTTGTTTTCGGCGAGTCGGATCTCCGTGATGACCCAAGGGGCTTCGCTGTTCTCGCGCTCAACCATGACGGTAGCCCTTTCGGGGAAAGTCAGCCGATAAAAAAACTTCGATCCGCTCAGCACGTCTTTGATCTGCCAGCGCTGCCCGGCGCACGTGCCCTGCTCGCGGCCCTCTTTCACGAGATCGCCCACGCAGTTGATTGGCTCCAGGTTTTTGACCCCCGGCAGCGGAGCAGAGGGGAAACCCGTTTCATCATACTCGTCTATTTTAGGGGCCCGCTTGCTCCCATAGCGCATGAGATTGGCCATGGATTCAAACTCCCCAATCGAACGCAATCGCTGCAACCGTCCGCCCCCGTGGCAATGCTCCTCATGGTAAACCCGCAGTTGCCAAAGGAACAATTGAATCTCGCGGTTGGTCTTTGGGGTATTCAGTTCCTCTTTCGCGGCAATTTGGGTCAGAAGCGAAGGAGTGAGAAACGGCCAGTAGTGTTCGTTTTTCAACAACCGAACCAAGCCGCTACCCAGTCTTCTCAGATGGGGCAGGCAGTGGCCGAAGACCGGTTCGGATAGTGCCTTCGCCAAGGAAAGCAGTGAGTCGCAATCAATGAGTTTCGTCGGCAGTTTCCTCAAGAAACGCCACACGGCATCGGTCGCCGGGAGATTGCATTTCTCAAGAATGGCCACGCGTCTGCGATTGGAGAGTTTCTTGAGTTCACTGATCGGCAGTTCATCAGTTTTCCACCGATTGACGCGTACCGCCAGCGCGATGAAAACTGCGGGATTAGCCCACGATAGGCCGATCATTTCGGGGCATGCCGCTAGCAGACGAAAAGCGGCGATAATTTGGCCCCCAAAACGCTTGGCCGCGACCCGTTGCTCGCTCGGAATATTCCGTTGGAAATCAACCCAGTGATCAATGTAACGCCCCTTCATTTTCAAGCCAACTCCCTGATAGTCGTCCATCACCCACGGCATGTATTCCTGACCGGTCGCACGTTCACACCAAGCATCACCGGGGAGGGAACGCAGGCATTTGATCGGCGAGAGACCGATCGGTAAGATGGGCAAAGGACAGACGTAACCTTCGATTTTGAAGGCGGAGAGAATCTTTGCCGTAGCCTCGACGCAGGGCGTCCAAACGCCGGACGCAGTCATCTCGCACGAGGCGAGCTGCGGCCATGGGCCGAGGCAATACCCGGACGAAGGACCAATTGCGAAGAACGTCCTGTTCCGGTAGATCCGTTTGAATTTCGGCAGTGGGACGCCGATCAAATATTCGTTGTCTTCAGCCATGCTGGGGAGTCGAGCGGCTTCCGACCAACCTCACGTCAAATTGGGTTCTCAACCACTCCATGCCGGCATCAACGGAGTCAAACTCGACCCAGCCGACGTAACCGGAGCCGCCGTGTCGTTTGCTATGCCCACGGGGGCTCGATTGGAATTGGGGAAGCCCTTTGATTCGAGTAAGAGGGCCCTTTCTAGCACTGATTGTCCCTTGGCAGTCGATCACGCCAAGGTTGCGTCCCCCGACAATATCCTCGCCGATTTTCCAGTAATTGGCTTCTTCCCTTAGATAGATTTTCTGCATGTTGGTCTGGCTCGTAATCATAGTTTTCTACTTTAGCTGATCTGCCCGGACAAATTACGTCCGCATGAAAAAATGGTCATAGCGGCTGAAGTACCTAGCGACCTGCCGGACCGCAACCAACGCCCAAGCCCACCTCCCTCCATGGCAGTCGGCCAAGCTGCAGATTCATACAACGGCAGCCTTTAGTTGAAAGCCCGTGCGCCTCGGGTGCTTTGTGCGGGCGAGCTCGCGCCAATTGGGCGGGATCGACCAATTCGCTCAGGTGCAAAGCCCGGGCCTTGATCACGCCCAGTCGGTGTTGGGCGAATTCGATACTACCCAAAGTCCCGTCGGTTAGATTGTAAATCTGACCCGCCGCGGCGAATTGCTGATCCCGAAAAATACTCCATGCCTGCTGGGCTTTGCGCAGGTCGCGCCGCACCGAGGCGGGCACCTGCTCTGCGGCCACGATTACCATGATGAGCCGGTCGATCTCTCGGGCCCAATGCTCGTAAACGGTGTCGTAGGCCGCGATGATTTCCAGGGTGCTGAAAGCGCGCTCCCGTCTACTTTGCAGGAGAAGATCGAGGGGATGGCGGTCTTCGCAACCGGCAAGAACCGGAAATTGCACTCCGGATGCCGGATCGATGAGGACCACGCCCGTGGGCTCGGAATAGGTGAGCAGGAGGGGACGTCCGGTCGGCCACAGCTCCACCTGTTCCCACCCGTTTTCGCCATAGACCACCTGGAGCTGACGACCGTCCTGCAACCACACCATCGCAGGATCATGGTTTTCGAGGTAGTGCACCGGCTCGGTGAAAAGCCACTCGGCCGAGGTAGATCGTGGCGGAGAGTCCGCCGTGACGTGGGCACAGCCGGCAAGCAGGAAGCCAAATGCAAGAAGAGAGCCTCGATAGAGTATTATCATAAGGTGCTTCAAAAGCTCTCGCCCAGTGCGAACAGGAAAAACTCGAGCTGTTCGGCCGTCATGCCGCCTGCCTGTGCAATGGCCGCCATCCTGGTTAGATAGTCTTCGTAGCGGTGATGTGCGTTGGCGTAGGCGAGCCCGTGCAGTCGCCCGAGTTCCACCCAGCGTCCACCGTCTACCACCCGCAGGATTCTCTGATCCAATACGAGCGCGGGCCGCCCTGAAAACGTCTGCCCGAAGAAACACGCCAGCTTTGAAATCGTCGAAATCCCCAGCCCTCCGATCGCGTGGAGCTGAGCGTAATAGTCCGCCCACGCTAGTCCCGGTTGGCTCGCCGCCGCGGCGATCTGCGGTAGGTTTTCCAGCCAGCGGCGATGCAGGTCACCCCGCGCTCCCGAGGGGTAGCCCCACAGTAAAATCGCCAGACACCGCGTCGTCACCGTCACCTGCGGTGCGTCGTGCAACCAATGCCGGGAAATGCGAATTGTCGCCTGACCAGCGAAGAGCGCGTGGTGCTCGGCGAGGCGACCCGCTGCTTCGCAGAACGGGAGCCAAAAAGCGGCTTCGACCTCGACCGAATGCTCGGAGACGGGAATTGAGCGGATGAGTTGCTGGATGGGGGGATGATTCAGGTATGGCATAGATTTCGCCCCTAGTATATTCTTCCACTCACCCATCGCGTGGGGGAGTGAAGTATGTATCTTCGCCGCCATGAAATTGCCGATACGCACCGACAAGAAGCCCACTAAAGTCGCCCTCGCGCGTCTCCTCAAGATCCACGATCAACTCAACGAAGCCGCCCGGGGCCGGCGCAAAGTCAATTGCTCCACGCTCGCCGCCGATCTCAACACCACCGCCAAAACAATCCAGCGCGACATCTCCTACCTGCGCGACCAGCTTAAGCTTCCCATTGAATACGACTTCGGCGAGCGAGCGTTTAGCTACCGGGATGCCGATACGCCTTTCCCTCTCGGGCACAACCTCAGCCAAGACGAACGCATCGCCCTCGTCGTGGCCCGCCAATCGCTGGATGTTTTCGAAGGTGTGAATTTCGGCGCGGAACTACGCTCGGCCTTCGACAAAATAACCGGCGGCCTGCTCGGCGAAAGCGGCGACTTCATGGAGCAATCGCTCGACCGCTTCATCTCCGTGCGCACGCCCGGTGCGAGTCGCGTCGACGCCAAAGTCTTTCGGGCCGTCCGCGTCGCGCTCCTCGACGGGCGCGAGCTGCGCCTCGAATATCAGGCCAAAGGGCGCCCGGCATTCACACCTCGCCGGCTGCACCCCCTTCATCTCGCCTGTATCGCAAACCGATGGGTGCTCGTCGCCCTCGACGCCGACAAGTCTGAAACCCGCACCTACATCCTCGCCCGCTGTCGTAATCCTATCGTAACGCAGAAGAAGTTTCAGCGTCCCACCAACTTTGATCCCGTGGCGCATCTCGGCACGTCCTTCGGCGTCCTGACGGGGAGCGGCACGATCATCGTGAAACTGCGAATCAGCACTGCCGGCGCGCACCACATCATCGAGCGCCGATGGCATGACACGCAGCGCGAAACCAATCTGCCCGGCGGCGCGGTCGAGGTGACCTTCGCCCTGAGCGACCTGAATGATGTCACGCGGTGGATTCTCGGCTTCGGCTCGGACGTCGAAGTCATAGAGCCCGCCGAGCTGCGTGTAGCCATCGCCGCCGAAGGCACCAAGATGGCGCAGCGCAATGCCCCCTGACGCTCCCCATGCCCAGCCCCGCGTTGATCTCGTCGACAAGCGCGATCCGTCGCGCGCCTTCGCCCGCACGAAGGAATTGCTCGAGGCCGCCCCCAATATCACTCCCCCGCTCCCACTCGGCGAAGCCGATGGCGACGACGACACCATCACCGAGCGGACACCCATGCGCGTCGAGTTGCAGGTAGGCGGCGAACCACGGGTGGGCGTGGAGGGTGGTGGATGAGCGGCTCTGGCGCCATCCGCATCTACCAAGACCTGATCTTCCGCCTAGAAGTCGACCCGCAATTCCGCGAAAACCGTCGTCGTCTGCTCCTCCAATACTGCAAACTCGACACCGCAGCGATGGTGATGAGCTGGAGGCATTAGAGCGAGCGCGAGGGTGGCGAAATCACCCAGTGAAGTCATGATATGAGCAACAGTGACTGGCGAAGCTTTGTTCAGACGACGACCACACAATTCTTCGCAGCATCAAAACTGATACATATGGCACACCCAACACCCAACACCCGAAACCAAGCGTGATTGTACCCTGTGATGCTCCCGTAGCCGTTCCAGCGACAATTGAAAGCGGTGCCTCCAAGCTCTAAGGAAACGGGAGTATTCCTTGGAATCCGGCCCCTAATCAAAACGATTCCATTTGCTGCCGCAAAGCTTTGCTCAACGACTTTGCCTGCGAAGCAACCTGAGGCAATATCCGCTGCGTTGACAGCACGCCCACCGGCCATCGCCCTGGCATTTTTCGCTGCTGGCCGGGTTTTCGGCGGACCGATTCGTTGACCAGCTAAACTTGTCGGCGGGGGTGGATTGGAGGCCAAGGGACACGGCTGCTTAAGAGAGCCGCCTCCATTTGAGCACACGCAATTCCACGGTTTTCTTACGCTTCTATTTTTAATCCACGCGAAAACAGCCATGTCCACAGAACCGGCATTCCAAAGTTGCCCAGTGCTTGTCAAAATGCCGGAGGCATTCAGCGCTGCTGCTTTCGCGGAGCAATCCGAACAGTATGTGACGTAATCTGCTGGCGAATTCCTATATCCGCAATTCAGGCAAACTAAGGCGTCAAGAACACCGCACAAATCAGGACGGAGCATCCGGAGTTGCTTCGACCCAAAAGATATTCCTAAACCGTGAAGACTAACGATTTGGTTAATTGCACCGAGAATGTTTCCAACCGCTAAGTTGCCGATCGCCGCATTCACTATTGCGAGGCGAGTAGCCGGCAAATTGTTAGCAGCGCTCAATACATTAGCTGCAATGGATGGCCCGCGGCCGCCGCCCCAATAGCAAACTTGCTGAATAAAATGCGGGAGCATGGGGCCCCGCGCAGCAGGCCCGGTTGCAAGCAAACCCGCACCAAGTGCCTCGACTGCATGCGTCGTTGGAACATGATTTAGGTGGCAAGCGTGGAAGCATGGATAGCAATGCAGAGGAATTATTGGGAGGGGCATGGGGTATGATTTGTTATGAGTTTGAACCTTTGCTTGAAAGGAAGTCTGTCGACGAAACAAGCGGACCCGAATTTGGTGCTATAAAACTCTCAACGCGGCGGCGCAACGAATGCGAAGCAAAACGTCCGTTCTCGGCACGCACGCCAACCCACGGTGCTCCATCCACCACGCCCCATCCGGATGCCACGACGGTGCCGCCGGGACGCCGAGTGCGTCAGTGACAGCCTGGAGTGTCGCGCGCCGGGGGATCGCGTTGTCGTAGGCGCGCAGCTCCGTAATCCGCCAGCCGTAGTCTTTTCCCTCGAAACGCAAATGCTCGACCATTGCCGTGCAGCGCTCGGGCTCGAGGACTCGATAAAAGAAAGCGCTGCGCCGACCTACCATGCGGATGAAATCTCCGCTGCCGCAGCAATTGTGCATCCGTGTCTCTTCCTCGATGAGCGCCTCCGCGGACGTGATCGGCACAACATCTGTCGTCCCGGCGAAAGGCGGCGCCGGAAATGGATGCAACACCGTCGGTGCGTCCAAGCCGTGCAACCAAAGCGGTAAACCCGGCAGCCCTTTGATTTCGGCCTCACTGCGAAAGACGCGAGCCTTAGCTGCACCGCGCCGCACTTGCCGATGAAACCAATGCAAACGGCGCAGGCTTTCCGGCATAAGCCAACTCACCCAGCGCCCCGCAAGGTCGGACAACTCTTCATCTTCGCCGACTTCGGCGATTCGATGAAGATCGGCCAATAGATGCCCCGACACATAGGGCCAAAGTGTTTCATCCTCCAAAAGGTCGGCGGCATGTCGGTCGAGGGGCGCAAAATGCCGCAACCACCGCGCCACCGGCGGATAGCTCAGCGCGCGCCCGAGCGTGCGCAGCCGCCGCGTGCACACGTCTTCGGGCGGCAGTTTCCGAAACAACCTCCTCGCCGACTCGGATGCCGCGAGGCCGCGCCGGGCGAGGATATCCCGTTGCGGTCCGCGGAGCATCCGCAGCATATCGTCCCGCAATTCGGGCCGGCTCGTCGGCGCGTCGAAGTGACAGGCGAGTTCGAAAAATACCGCCGGATTTTCCTCCGCCAGCACCGCCGCCTCCGGCACCACGGCAAGCAACCGGAGAATCGCGATGGGATTTCTGCGAAACCGCATCGCGACCGCGCCAATTTTGTTCGGGATCGCTTTCTCAAACTCCCTCCACTGCTCATCCACGCGGCAAAACGCCTTTTGCTCCAATTCGTCGGTAGCATCGCTGAACAACCCTGGCATGACACCTTGCCCGGTTTCCATCTCGCAGAGTAGTCCGTCCCGTAGCCCGTAGCGCAGCTTCGGCACGCGGTAAGCCGCGAACACTTGATTGGCCGCACGGGCATCGGGTTCCCACACCGCGCCCTCGAACGCGTATTTCTGAGCCGACGCCAGTTCGGGCCATCGCGTCAGACGATAGGACCTGAAACCGCGCGTGCAGGACAGGATTCCAGCCCGCGATGCGCGCGGCAGGCCTGCGTTGAGCCGATCAAAACGGAGACTGCGGTTAAGCATGAAAACTAAGTTGAGCGATTGAGCGAAGTTCGGCGCCAAGTGTAGTCATGCGGTCAGACATCTAGGTGCAGCCGTGCGAAAACCCTCCCGATTCGGAAAGCTCACCTTGCATTTTTGGTCTACGGGTATGCCGCCACTTTGCAGCGCCTGGGGCTCGCCTCACCGCGGGCCGCCGTTCGCCCGAAACCAAGAAATAATTCTCCTCACCCCTAAATTGTTAGAGGAGCCATGCGACGATTAGGGCGATGAAAACAACAAACCCAATAGCAATTGAGAATCCTAAAATGAGCGTCGTTTCCGAGTCGTCGCGACGAGCTACGATGAACGGGAAACCGGTGATCGAAGTCGAAGCCAAGAGCATTATAAACTTCGCGAGCAACTTTTCCCATAAATTTCTATGTGATGGACTTACGTTTTCATCCGGATCGGCCTGTGCCTACAGCTGTGCCTTCTGCTACGTGCCCGATTTGATGCGAAAAAATCCTCATCGGATCGCAAATCCCGAGGACCACGAAAAGCATGTCATCCGGCGGCTTCGGCCGGTCGAAGTGCTGCGAGGGCAGCTTCTTTTTAAGAACGGGAAACCCAAATTCAGCGATCCGGCCGATCAGAGGGTGATCTATGCGAGTCCGTTGGTCGATGTGGCGGCGAACATGGACTTGGTGCGGGAGACGATTGAAATCTGTCGGACGATTTTGGAGTTAACCGGGTGGCATATCCGGTTGCTGTCGAAGTCGAATTTACTTCCGAAGGTGGCGGAAGCGTTGGGGGATTTTCGGGATCGGATGATCTTCGGGGTGTCGACCGGGACCCTCGACGACGAGTTGGCGAGAGCCTACGAACAAGGGGCGCCGAAGGTCTCGAAACGGATCGAATCGTTGCGGTGGTTGCAGGAAAACGGGTTTCGGACCTTCGGGATGATCTGTCCGTCGTTGCCGTTGCGCGATGCGGCGGCTTACCGGGATTTTGCGGAAAACTGTGCGAAGGAGCTGCGAACGGAGCGGTGCGAACATGTGTGGGCGGAGGTGATCAACGTGCGGGGCGAATCGATGATTCGGACGTGTGCGGCGTTGCGGGAAGCGGGCTTTCTGGACGAGGCCAACCGGCTCGAAAGGGTGAGCACCGACAAGATCGCGTGGGAGGACTACGCGAGGCAAACCTTCGAGGCTCATGCGACAATTTATGAAAACCAACCGGGTAAACTCCGGTTTCTTCAGTATGTGAACAAGGCGAGCCAACCTTACTGGGAAGCGCGGAAATCCGCGGGCGCCGTCTTACTGTGAGCGGTCGACCGGGGAGCAATCAACGACGGTAGGAACCGTGGGCGAGCGCCAGCTCCAAGGCGAGCTGGCGCCAGCCTCGTTTGTGATAGTCCGCCGCGGGGCCGTCAGGCTCGCCGCGCAGTGAAGCGCGCACCTCGGCCAAGTAATCGCGCCCGGTCGAGTCATACCGATAGAGGTCTGCGTAGAGGGCGGCGTAGCGGGCCGAGGTTTTGGGCAGCTGATCGCGCGTGATCAGCCTTTGGTAGGCGAGGATTTTGCAGGCGCACGCCACGCACTCGCCATGGGTGGTGCGCATCGCATCGATGGCCTGCATCCAGCCCGCCATTTCCTCGGCCGGCAGGCGCCGGAGCGCGGGATAGAGCCGGTTGAAGTCGGCCATCCCGGCCCCGCCAGCTCGAAAAGCGTGGGGGGAGTGCTCCGCCTTCTGGTTGTTGATGAGGCGACGAATCGTGGCGTTTGTCATAGTGGTGAAGGCGGACCTTGGCTGAGGCTGTGGGCAGAGCTGGGGCTTCTTAGATCGTGCGTTTGTAGGTGCCGCTTAAGGCGTAGATGCGAACCCGGCCGTCGGGCATGGCGACGTGGACTTCTTCGCCTTGCAGGACGGCGGATTTGGCCCCGGACGCGATGGGGCGGATAAAGGTGCCGTTACTGTGATGAAGGCGCACTTGGCCGGCAGAGACTTTGATCACGGAGGAGGTGGCGGGCATGGGAATCATCACCCTTGGCGTGGGCCCTCAACCGGCGCGGAATGCGGAGGTGTTGAGATGGAGCCAGTGGTGTGGCCGCATCCTAGTGGATACGGTCAGACTTTTGGGGGGTGAGTGAGAAACTTGGTTTCCTCTCGCCGTTTGAATTGACGGCTTACTGATCGCCGAGAGGAATCGCGCACATCTGGCCGAATCTTCCCAAAATGGTGAGTTTGCGCCGGATAAAGATTGTGCCGGGTAGGACCGTAAATGTCTCAGCCGATGCGGTATGTTGTCTCGCAAATCCACTACGGCTCGCCGCGGCTAAGTTGGGAGAGCCATCGCCCTTTCGGTAATCAGGCTTGTGCCCCTAAGCCTTGAGTGCTGGGTTCCGGCGCGTGGATCATCCCCGACACGAAACGGAACGCTGGTTTGCGGACAACGTTCAGCCCCACGGTCCGATGTTGCGAGGGTGGTTACAGAGTCGATTTCCCGAACTTGCACCCGACCTCGACGATATTGTGCAAGAGGCGTACGTGCGGGTACTCGCGGCGAAAGCAAAGGGAAAACTGCAAACACCGAAGGCGTTTTTTTTCGCGATCGCCCGCAACCTTGCCATCGACCATGTTCGCCACCGGCAGTTGGCGCGACTGGAGTCTTTAGAGGGTAATGCCGAGTTTTCCGTCTTGGAAGATAATGACAACGTCGCTGAAACCGCGGCCCGCAACCATGAGATCGAAATCATGACAGAAGCGCTCCAGTCTTTGCCAGAACGCTGTCGTCAGATCATGACCCTGCGAAACGTCTACGGAATTTCACAGAAGGACGTCGCAGCACGACTGGGGATTTCCGTCCGTACGGTAGAAGCCCAAGTCACGATCGGAATTCGGCGTTGCACGGAATTCGTGCGGCACAAGCAACGGGTTCCGTCCCGATGACGATCCCCCGCCCAAACCCCGATCCGAATAGTGATCGTGACGCGGCGGAATGGGTCGCGCGAATCGATCGCGGGCTAACGGCGCGCGAGCAGGATGCGTTCTTCCTCTGGCTCGCCGCGGATCCGCGCCATGGCGACAGCTTGACCGAACACCGCGCCACTCAGCGCAGCCTGCAATTGCTCGCGCAATGGCGGCCCGAACACGGGGCCCAACCCAATCCTGATTTACTGGCGCCACCAGCGACGAATTCCACGCAACCGCATCTGCTCCGGCGGACTTGGTTCATCGGACTGGCTGCGGCCGCCACCGTGATGATTGGAGCAAGTTTTGTTTCGTGGGATTTTCTGGTCCCGTCTGCCGCTCCAACCGCCGAGTTGCGAGCGGAGGGAGGCGAGCATCGACGCATGTTATTGAGCGACGGTTCAACGATCGATCTCCGTGGCCATGCCCGCGTAAACGTGCACTACACCATAGCGGAACGGCGGATTGTGTTGGTGGAAGGATCAGCGCACTTCGTCGTCGCCCCTAATCCGCAACGTCCTTTTTTTGTGGAGACAGAAGGCGCCGCGGTGCGAGCCTTGGGCACCGCATTTAATGTACACCTGAATCCAAACGGGGTCGAAGTTCTTGTCACTCATGGGACGGTCGCCGTTTCAATCCGGCCGGTTCGAGAGACTCTTGCCGTCGCCGCTGCTCCAATCGGTGAATCCCGAACGGCTGTGGCCCAAGCCGGTCATCGCGTGACGATCGCAACCACGATCGGAAATGCCGCCGAGCCTGTCGTGTCCGCCTTCGAGCCCAGCGACCACCGTCGTCTGGCGGCCTCGCAGTCATTCGGCCCCCGCCATCTCGAGTTTACCGATGCTCCGCTTGCATCGGTCGTGGCCGAGCTCAACCGCGACAATCGCGTTAAAATCATCATCGCGGATCCAGTGCTAGCCGCCCTGCCGATTGGAGCGTCGCTACAGTCCGACAATGTGGACGGCTTCATTCGCTTACTGGAGCGGCGCTTCCGTGTGGCCGTTGAACGCATGGATGACACCACGCTGGTTTTGCGCGGAGCCCGCTAGACCGGAGTAGGCGGGCATTCAACGGGTGAGCGAATGGATGCTTAGGCTGCCACGTCTGGAGCTGGAACACTCCATCATGGCTCATTTGCTGTAACCAAAAAATACAGAAAGCGCCGGCGAATGAATCGGAAGTTCACCGCTGTCATTTCAGTCGGGTCGCAATGCAGTCGAATGGCTTTCTGTCACTTTTCCGGCAATGAGCGGAGATTGTTTTAGGGGTCCGCGACCGTAAAATCGTCCTAGTAGGAGCTATGCCCCTTTTACCCCTCCCTTGCACCATGTCCTTTTCGCGTTTTTGGGCCTTTCTCGCCTTTGTGAGTGCGGCGGTGATCGCGTCGGCCGCCGATTCCGCGCGGTCCTTTAACATTCCTGCGGGTGACGCCGGGGAGGCGCTCCGCCAATTCGCCCAGCAAGCGGGCCGACAAGTGTTGTTTCCGGCGCAGGAAGTGCGAGGGATCCGGACTGCTCCCGTGCGAGGTGAGCTCAGTGTTAACGATGGCATGGCGCGACTGCTCGCGGGCACGGGGTTGACCAGTGCTTTTGACGATGCGAGCGGCACATTTGCCGTTTCTCGCGACGAGAGGCCGATCGCGGCCGCCGAACCGTCCAACCTTGCTGGACGTGGCGCACCCGGAATCATCGAAGGTCGAGTCCAGAACGCCACCACGGGCGAATATTTGGAACGCGCCCGTATACAAATCGACGGTACCAATCTGGAAACGTTTACCGACGCCGATGGCTACTATCGTATCACGCGGGTAACACCGGGGGAAGCTGGGCTCCAAGTTTTCTTCACCGGCCTGCCACCAGCGACCGTCCGTGTCACCGTCGGGCCCGGTGCCACCGTCCAGCAAGATGTGGTCTTTAATCGGCCGGGCACGACCACCTCCGATGGCACCGTGAAACTGAACGCGTTCGTGGTCGGCACATCCCGTGAAATGGCGGCGTCGGCCATCGCCATCAACGAACAACGATTCGCGCCCAATATCAAAACAGTGCTTTCCACCGACGAATTTGGTTTCGTGGCCGAAGGCAATGCAGCCGACTTCCTGAAATTCCTTCCCGGTATCACCATTGAAAACTCCGGGGGAAACGCCCGCGATGTCTCAATTAACGGCGTGCCCTCCGCCAACGTCCCAATCACACTCGACGGTTTCGGCGTCGCCAGTGCGGGTGTGGGCGACACGAACACGGGTCGGGCGGTGGCGATGGATATGATGTCAGTGAACAATCTGGCGCGTATCGAAGTCGAATACTCGCCAACTCCCGAATCCCAAGGGGCCGCCCTCGCCGGTACGGTGAACATGGTTCCTCGAAGCGCATTCGAACGGGCCAAACCGGTGCTGAATGTGAGTTCTTTCATGGTGATGCGCAGCACCGAACCTGATTTCAAGAAGACGTCCGGCCCCCGCATCTCGCCCTCACGCAAAGTTGATCCTGGTTTCGAATTCTCTTATGTAGCGCCGGTAAACAAGCGCTTCGGCTTCACCCTTTCAGGCGGAACCTCAACCAACTTTTCACCCGAGCCGCTGTCGCAGACGACATGGCGGGGGCTCAGTGCAGCCACGAATGCCAACTTTCCGGAGACGACGGCGGATCGACCCTATCTGACCAGCTATCTCTACCGCGACGGCACCAAAGTCACGACCCGCAATTCGCTTGGGGCCAGCGTTGATTTAAAACTTACCCGCAACGACCGCGTCACGTTCGGTTACCAGTATTCCTATTTTCACTTATATGCTTCGAATCAAGGTTTGACCTTCGCCATGAACCGCGTGCTTCCGGGGGATTTCAGTCTTCTGTCGACGCGGAGTGCCCCCGGGCAGGCTGAACTCCAAGCCACGAATCTCATCCGCGACCGCCATAACCGCACGCATACGCCCACTTTCGTCTGGCGCCATGACGGCCCCATTTGGAAAGGTGATCTCGGTTTGGGCTATTCCCACTCCACGAATCGCAATCGCGATATCGACAAAGGTCTCTTCAACACCGCGACGGGGTTTCGCCGCAATCTCACCATCGCCTTTGATGGAATGCTGGAGGAACGGCCCGACCGTATCACCGTGATTGATAACGCCACCGGCGTAATCATCGATCCCTACGCTATCACCGGCAAGACCTTCGACACCGCGGGTGCGGTCCAAAATGATACCCATGACGTTCAGCGCACGGCTTACCTGAATGTTGCGAGGGACTTTTATGGACAAATTCCACTGAAGCTGAAGACCGGCCTTCATCTGCGCCAATCATCCCGGGACAATCGCAATAAAAACTCGCAATACACCTTTCTCGGGCCCGATGGGAACGCTGCGACCGGTGAGCCGGCCGCCCCGTTTCTCGACGCGGTGTACGCCCAGCGGCCGGGCTCCTACGGTTTGCCCGCGATCCAGGGAATCAGCAATGCCCTCGCTTGGCAGTATTATCGGGCGAACCCCAGCCAGTTCAGTTTCAACGCCAATAACGAGTATCGTTCAGTCGTCTCTTCCTCGAAAAATGCCCAGGAGCTCATCACCGCCGCGTATTTGCGCGTGGATGCGGCTTTCATCGAGCGTCGCCTGAAACTCGTCGGCGGCCTTCGAGCCGAACAAACGAACATCGAGGCTGAAGGCCCACTCACGGACCCAACGCGGAATTTCCGACTCAACGCGCAAGGAGTCCGGGTGCCGATCGTCGGCAACACCAACTCACTGGAGTACTCGCAACTCACCTTCATTGAGCGCGGTGCCCGGGCGGAAAAAGAATACCTGCGTCTCTTTCCTAGCCTCAACGCCAGCTATAACATCCGCGACAACCTCATTGCCCGCGCCGCCGTTTATCGCTCCGTCGGACGACCCAACTTCAATCAGTACGCGGGAGGCGTTTCCCTCCCCGATGCCGAATCTATTCCCTCTCAAACCAATCGTATCGTCGTGAATAATGTCGGGATCAAAGCCTGGAGCGCAGATACATTGAATGTCCGACTCGAATATTACTTCCAGGGAGTCGGCCAGATATCCCTGAATGCCTTTCGCCGTGACTTTGAGAATTTCTTTGGCGGCACCCGCTTTGCCGCCACGCCGGCCTTTCTGGGCCTTTATGATATTGAGCCCGAGGTCTACGGCGACTTCGACGTGGAGACTCAATATAATGTACCCGGCACTGTCCGCATGGAGGGTTCTAGTCTGAACTATCGCCAAGCGCTGACGTTTCTCCCCGGCTGGGCCCGGGGCGTGCAAGTATTCGCCAATGTATCGAGCCAGCGCCGCACGGGCGCGCTCGTCGGCGATTCTGGTTTCAATTTCTTCCCCCGCAGCGGCAACTGGGGAATAAGTCTGACACGCGAAAAGTTTTCCGCGCGTCTCAACTGGAATTACCGGGGACTGCGGCGTGGCGCCACCACGACGGGAGTAGGTATTCCGTCCCAAACCTACACTTGGCTGCCCGAACGACTGACGCTCGACGCCCAAGCGGAGTATAACCTTTCAAAGCGCTTTGCCCTCTTTGCCAGCATGCGCAACGCGGCGAACGAACCCGAGGACACCTTGATCTATAACGACGCTACACCCGGTGTTGCGCGCTTCCGTAATCGGACTGATTACGGCTCGCTTTGGACCATCGGTGTCCGCGGCACGTTCTGAAGCTCCAGCTTGTCGGCCGTTTCGCGCTTATGACTCTACGCCCCGCCTTCGTCTTGATGCTGTTGGTAATCCTGTCCGGTTGCCCTGCAGCCACCGCCGCCGCCCCAGCGAAGCCTAATGTTCTCTTCATCGCGATCGATGACCAAAACGACTGGGTGGGACCGCTGGCCGGTCATCCGTTGGTTAAGACTCCGCATCTTGACCGACTCGCCGCGCGCGGCACCACGCTCTTCAATGCGCACTGCCAGTCGCCGCTGTGCAATCCATCGCGCACGAGCTTGATGTTGAGCCTGCGGCCGACCACCACGGGAATTTACGGACTGGCCCCCTGGTTTCGCACCCTCGACGCGTGGAAGGATCGCGTTTCGTTGCCCCAGCATTTCAAGGCGAACGGTTACCGGACGCTTACCACTGGAAAAATCTATCATGGGCCCGCAGGTGGTCCGCAAAGCCGGGGCCAGGAATTTGACCTTTGGGGACCAGGAGGCGGAATTGGCGCCAGGCCCGAAAAGCGCCTGATCCCCGAGACCCCGGGCAAACACCCGGCGATGGACTGGGGCGTGTTTCCGCACAACGACAAGGACAAGGGGGATTATCAGGTGGCGAGTTGGGCCGTTGAACAACTTCAAGCCGCACCGCAGGACCAACCCTTCTTTCTGGCGGTCGGTTTCTTTCTCCCGCACGTACCCTGTTTCATCACGCAAAAATGGTATGATCTCTACCCGGGGGACGACAGCATCCTGCCGCCCATCCGCGCTGACGATCGCAATGACACCCCGCGTTTCTCCTGGTACACTCACTGGGATCTCCCGGAACCCAGATTGAAATGGGTGCAGGAGAATCACCAATGGCAAAACCTCGTCCGCTCGTATCTTGCCTCAACCAGTTTTATCGATGCCCAAGTCGGACGCGTGCTCGCGGCCCTCGACACCGCTGGACTGGCAGACAACACCGTGGTCGTCCTTTGGAGTGACCACGGTTTCCACCTCGGCGAGAAAAGTATCACCGGCAAGAATACACTCTGGGAACGATCGACTCGCGTGCCCTTGATCTTTGCCGGACCCGGGGTCGCGAAAGGAGCACGGTCGATGCAACCCGCCGAATTGCTCGATATCTATCCAACCCTAGCGGAGCTCTGCGGTTTGCCTGCCCGATCGGACCTGGAAGGGATTAGTCTCGTCCCGCAGCTACAAAACGCGAATGCCACACGCTCGCGTCCCGCGATCACATCACATAACCAGGGTAATCACGGGATTCGGACGGAACGGTGGCGGTATATTCGCTATGCGGACGGGACGGAAGAACTCTACGACATCCCCCAAGACCCGAACGAGTGGACCAATCTCGCGAGCGACGCGCGTTTCAGCAGCGTCCTCGCCGAACATCGTCGCTGGTTGCCCCGCATCGACGCAGATCCCGCTCGAGGAAGCGCGAATCGCGTCCTCACCTACGACCCCGCGACCGACACTGCCAAATGGGAGGGCACGTTGGTGCGACGCAGCGATCCGATCCCCGGTCTGCAATAGCGGCGACGAGATATGTAAGGAGACCGGGCAATTAAACGGGCTGCACGTTACCCTCGACTCCGTTTTGATCTAGTCCATCCCCCTTTCGCTCCCTGTAGCAGAATTGATTGAGGCCGCACTTCTGTCGGAGTCACCTGATCACCATCAGTCGGCCATGGTCGAGGTGAAGATTTCTGGCGTTTTGGAGGAGATCATCGAAGCGGTGCGATTCGCTGCATTTCATCATATGCCCCACGATCCGCTCCCTCAAATCCAGCGACCGTATTTTCATTCTGTCACCGAGCCCTTCCCCATTTCACTTTGAGAGTTTCAGTAACCTATAGCCAGTAATTCCGAGCGCGTTCAAAAACTACCACTATTCAAAATCTCGTGCGGCCCGGGAAGACCTGAACCACTTTTCGATCGCCCGTCCATCGTCGGTCAAAGGCTCGATGGTCCCGTGTGCGGTCCTGCCCTCAACGTGGGTAATGATCGCCTCAAACTTCCGTAAATTCAGAAAGAAGTCAGGCTTCCTGGTCGGCTTCTCCTCGGTGGTCTCCGACATCGTCAGATCGCCGTGGTGGTTGAAACTGCGTGAGACCTTTTTCTTGTCGAAGGTGACGAACTGTTTCGAAGCCGTCTCGCGGCCGTGCGCGTCTTTGATCGCATGAATGATATGGGTCCCGATGTTGGCGAAAATTGTATCCACCTTCGACTGATCCTGAATGTTTGGCTTCGCCGAGCTGTAGCTTTGCATGGCGTAGATCAGGAAGGCTCCGGCACCCCGGACTTTGTCGATCGCCTTATGGTCGGCTAGGCCCTCTTCGCTGCCCAAAAGGCTGTTCTGCGCCTCGTCGATAATCAGCCCACGCTTGGGCAAATGCGCGATGGCGAAACGTGAATTCGGCAAATCGTAGCGGCGAAACGTGTCGAAGAAAAACCAGAGCTTTAGGAACGCATGGATGTAGGAGCGGCTGGTAAGATAAAGTTGGGGAATCGAAGGGACGATGATCCGGCAATTATCCACTTCCCGCAGGTCGAAATTCGGGTCTTGGGACGAGAAAACATGGGCCACGTTTTCCGCCGCATAAGGCAAAAGATAGTTCTCCGCGGTTGAAAGGACGCCGTCTTTCTGGCCGGCGGACTTTTCGTCGAGACTTTCCCAGTAGTCGACGACCGATCGCGCTTTGTTGATCGGTGCAACGTTGCGTTTGATGGTATCGACAATGAGGCGGTGGAGTGCCGGGTCGGAGACAAAAGTGTGGGCGGCTTCAAGGGTGACCGGATGGCCTGCGAGCACGAGTGCTTCAAACACCTTGGTGATCACCGCCCGGCCTTGGGTTTTGAAAAAAGCGTTGTCGGTTTTCTGCCCTTGGCTGACCGCCACATCGATGACCAGTTGAGCGTAGGTTTCCCACGGAACGGAACGGTCTCCGATCAAGTTTATGCGGACGGGAGGACTGTCCATCAAGGCGGCCTCGGCCGGGAGCGGCACCCGCAGCACGGTGAGGCGTTCCTCCTTGCCGAGCGCAGTCCAGACACCGGTCAGAAGCTGGTGGAAATCGCCCTTTTCATCGAGCACGATGGCGCCCCATTTCTGGTCGTTCTTGGCCATCTGAATCAGAATCGATTTAAGCGCGCCGAGCGTCTTCCCACACCCGGATCGGCCGATGATGATGATGTGGGCGCAAATGTCGTCCCAGGAGAACGCCACCCCGAGGAGTTTGAAGACCGCGTTCGATCCGTCACCGGTCGCGTCACTGGCCGCGAAGTAACTCCACGCGAGCAGGGCGCCAACCACACCGAAAAAACCGGCGAGCACAGGTAAGTCGAAGATGAGACCGAAGCAGAGTCCGACCAGACAGCAGGCGAGCGCCGCCTTGGTGCTTTCCTTCGTCATGGCGCGGATTGCAGACCAAGTGGCGGTTACGCCCGCGTTCGCGCCGCCCGGGGCTTGGTGGCCCCGATCAGGCGAAGGTATTTTTTAACCTCGCCCAAAGTAACGTCGGCGACGCCTGCGGCTTTCAACTCGGCGACGATATCGGAGAAGGTGAGTCGATATTTACGCCGCAGGGTGGTGATGGCTTCCCGGAGTGGATGGAAGCGGTGACTGGAGGCGGGATCGTCGAGCTGAGCTTTCAATTCATGCAGGCGATTTTCGATGCTCACCAGAACCGTGGGCGGAAGTGCTTTTGTCATCATTTAGTAATTTACTAAACGAAAGAGACGAGTCAAGACTGGCCGAATGAAGACGAGCGAATGCGAGGTTCCGGCCCCGGCGAATGCCGTTCGGGTGCCGCGCGATTCTGTTACGTGCCAACGTAAGGGGATATGTGTCTACCCCTCCACGGAACGAACGCAGTGAGTTTCGTAAAAGGCTTCCGTCCACTTTATGCTGTCGCCTAAAACCCAGAAGAATCTGACGAACGCCAAGGCCTACTTCGCTGAGCATCTGAGCGTCGGGGACTACTACGATCAGGGGAAGAAAGTCACCGGGCAATGGCACGGCATCGCGGCGGAAACCCTCGGCCTCACGGGTAAGGTCAACCAAGAGGAGTTCATTCGGCTCTGTGAAGGCCAACACCCGACCACGGGGGAAACGCTCACCCTCCGGCGGAACGAGTCGCGGATGGAAGACGGGAAAAGCGTCGCGAATCGGAGAGTGTTTTACGATTTCATGTTCGCCCCGCCAAAGAGCGTCTCGCTCGTCGCCCTGATCACCGACCGACAGTTGGTGGACGCGCATGAAGCTGCGGTTGCGGCCGCGTTCCGTGAGTTGGAAAAATACGCGAGAACCCGCGTTCGAAAAAAAGGCAAAAACGAGGATCGGGTAACCGCCAATTTGGCGGCCGCATTTTTTCGGCACGAAACGAGCCGGCTCCAGGACCCGCAACTTCACACTCACGCGATTGTGTTCAACGCGACCCACGACGCGGTTGAAGACAAATGGAAGGCACTTCAGGCGGAGGATATGTATCAGGCGCGCGAACTCGTCGACGCCGTTTACAACGCCGAATTGTGCCGCGCGGCGGTGAAACTGGGTTACAAAATCGAGCTGCGGGGAAAATCGTTTGAAATCGCCGGAGTGTCGCGGGAATTGGTCGAAAAATTCTCGAAACGGCGGATGACTATCGACGCCGAAGCGCGCGCGGTTTTAGCCGAAATAAAAGGCAAAGAATCGGACTTGCCCCGGATTCGGGACCAGATCGCGCACGAACATCGTAATCGAAAGATAAAAGACGGGACGCCTGAACAAATGGCGCAGCGCTGGTTAGGCGAAATGACCGCCGCCGAACGCAACGCCCTGCAGAGCCTAAAAAGTGCCGGAATCGGCGAGGGTGCGAACGCCGCAAACGTGACCGCACAGGCAGCGGTAAAGCTCGCGGAACGGTTGGTGTTCGAGCGGGACAGTGTCGTGGCCCGGCGGAAGATTGAGCACACCGCTTTGATGCGGACCTTGGGCTCGGGCGTAACCCTTGATGACGTGCGGGCGGCCATGAGCGAAAGCGACCTGATCGCCGGGCGGGATGGCACGCAGTTGACCTCGCGGGACACGCTGCGGGCTGAAAATGAAGTGATTGAATTCGTTCGGGCGACGCGCGGCCATCGGCACCCCCTGAATCGCAACTTCGAGGTCGAAAAAAGCGGGCTGGCCGGCGAGCAGGCGGAAGCAATTCGGACGCTATGCGCGAGCAGGGACGGCGTCGCCCTGTTTCGCGGGGCCGCCGGAACCGGGAAAACGCATACGCTCAAAGTTCTATGCGAGGCGGTGAAGCAATCGGGCAAACCTCTGTTCGTGATTGTGCCTCAAGCGGCGCAGGCGCGCGACATGGCGCGCGAAGGTATGGCCGCGCAAACCGTGGCCCGGTTCTTGACCGCGCCGGAACTCCCGGCGGAAGCCGTGGTGTTGCTCGATGAAGGCGGACAGGTGAGCACGAAGCAGATGGTCGCGATCATGAACAAGGTTCGGGCCGTGGGCGGACGGATCGTCGTGTCCGGAGACACCCGGCAACACGGCGCGGTCGAAGCGTCGGACGCGCTGATCGCGATCGAAAAGCACACGGGACTGCGGTCGGCGGAAATCAAGACCGTGCGACGGCAAAATCCGGAGCTCGCGCGAACGCAGGATGAGCGGAAGCGAATCGTTTCGTATCGCACGGCGGTCGAAGAAGCGTCCGCGGGTAAGGTTCGCGAGTCGTTCGAGCGGTTGAAAGGAATGGGAGCGGTGACGGAGGTGGCCGAAGGCAAATTGATCGAGTCCACCGTTGCGGCCTACGCGCTGGCCGAGACCGACGGGGGCCAGGTACTGGCCGTCACCCAAACCCGCGCGGTTGCGAGTGACGTAAATGCCGCCCTTGCGGCGCGCTTGGAAGTCGAGGGGAGGGTGACGAAAGCGCGGGACCTGGATTGCTGGGTGGTTAAGGACATGCTGAAAGCGGAGAAAGACGACGCCCGCAGCTACCACGTCGGCGACGAAATCATCTTCAACGCGAATTACGGAAAACATAAGAAAGGCGAAGTCGCGAAGGTCGCAAAAATAACGGGTGACGCGTTGGTGTTGGAGCGGCGAGGTGACGAGGTGAAAAGCCGACGAATCGGCTTCAAACACGCGGAACGGTGGACGGTGGTGGAACACCAAACGCTGCGAATCGGGATCGGTTCGACGCTGCAGCTGAAGGCGAACCTTCGTTCGCGGGAAGGGCGGCAGGCGGTGAACGGGGAGCTGGTGAAAGTCGTATCCATTCGGCGCGATGGGGCTCTTGTGGTCGTAGACGACAAGGGCGCACATAAGACGATTGAGCCCAATCAACGCCTCTTGAACCTCGGCTATTGCATCACCTCCTACGGAGCGCAGGGCAAGACCGTGGACACGGTGATCCTGGCTGATGCCGGGAGCACGGTGGCAACGCACGCCAAAGAGTGGTATGTCTCGATCTCGCGGGCGCGGCGAGGGATCGCGGTCGTGACAGAGGATCTGGACGGCCTCAGCGAGCGGATTCGGGCCGATAAGACCCGCACGCTTGCGGTTGAACTGGAAACGAACGCGCCAAATGGGGCGCCGCGAAACGAACCGGCGAACCGGCTGAGTGCGGGCATGAGTAGGGCGGTGAACGAAGCCTATTTGCGGCTGCAGCAAATCGGGGTTTTCGGCCGCAGACTCGCGGCGCACGTGCGCCGGCGAAAACTTGAAACCAAACAAACTTTATGGCCCACCAACCGACGCTAAGAGAACTCGCTGAAAAGAAAGCGGCCGATCCGACGGCCGACCAAGGCAACGCGAACCAGTCGGTTCGGATCGAAGACGAGCAAAGTTTCGGCTTCGATGTGACGCAGCTCGGCGGCGGGATGCAGGGATTTTGTTATCACCATCTGATGACGGTGGATTTCATCCCGGCGGCCGAGGCGCGCGACCCCGACAAGATTTTGGTGACGATGTGGGCGCACATAGGAGAAATCACCGGTTACCGGCTCCGGGCCTTGGCCCATGGGTTCGCCCGGGGCCGTGGCCTGAGTATCGAGGTGAAGGAGGAAAAAAGCGCGGAAGCGTATTCCGCAGCGGATCCGTTTGTGTTCGGCGCTGTCTTTAAGGTGCGGAAGAAAGAGCGCGGGGAGGCAGGGAGGCCGACGGAAGGGCCGGGGGACCCGCCGGATTTTCCGGGAGCGCGGGACGTTGATCCCGACACGTTCAACGACCGGCCGGCGAGCGGGTGAGCCCGCGCCGCCGTCGCTGGTCGTTCTAGCTTGCGCCAACTGGTAGGTCTAGTCGGCGCCTTACGCCCTCCACCAGAAGAAGGGGTTAGTCGTCGAGCAGCGCGGCGAGTTTCCCCCGAACCTCTCCGATCGTGTCCTCGTCTGCATGTCCTGCTCGTTCCATACGCCGCGCGCGCCAATCGATGCTCCGGACGTGGTCCGACAGCACGACCCCGCTCAGCGGGCCCCCAGACGGAAGCGCCACCTCGAACGGATACCCTTTTGCTTGGCTTGTGATGGGGCAAGCCAGCGCCAACCCCGTCCTCCGGTTGTAGCTCTCCGGCGAGAGGATGAGTGCGGGACGCCGTCCGGCCTGTTCGTGGCCCGCCTGAGGATTAAAATCCAACCAGACCAAATCGCCGCGCCGGGGTATGGGTCCGGCGCTCACCAGACCTCCCTGCCGACGGGTTGGCCCCAAATATCCCCGGTCGGGGTGTTGGCGGGAGTTACTTTGGCGACCAGTTTTTTCAGATCGAAGCGTTTTCGGCGGCGAACTGGAGTCAGCACCAACCGACCGGCATCGACCTGCAAATCGAGTTCGGAGCCGTGGGCCAAAGCCACATCCCGGGCCACGGGCGCGGGAATACGGAACCCCAAACTGTTGCCCCAAAGCTGAGCGGTTATTTTCATGCGTGTATAAACAATGTATAAACGCGGTGGGTCAACCGGGAAATCGGGCGCACGTATTTTCCCTCTCCCATCGCGCCGCCCTGCTGCCGCCGACAAGACCTACGCCGCGCTTTTTCGCTGGGTTCGCAAACACGTGGTCGGGTTTCAATTGCAGGCAAACGGCTATCGCCGACGACTGAACGTTCAAGCGTGCAAGTGGAATCGGGTGTCGTGCGGCCGTCATGCAGGGGCGTACCTGTCCGATGACCATCGCCGTAGTGATTCGAGGGATTTGAACCGCCGCGCTCTGCGGACGGTCGGACGGGACTCAATCAGTAGCAGAAACGGGTGGCTCGCGCAGGCGTCGCGCCAGCTCGCGGCGTCCGGACATCAGACGCTCGACCGACAGTTCCTGATCGTTGTATCGGTAGAAGATCAGATGGACCTCGAAGGGCGGGCGAACGCGAAAAGAGCGCAACCCATGGAGGGCAGGCTGTCGAAAATGACGAAGCCGCCCCAAGCCGGGATGGGCGGCGAGTTCCTCCAAGGCGCACCACACCGCGTCGAGGTATCTCCGCGCGACCGTTTCACCCGCTTCAACGAGATACCACTGGTATTGGTGGTCGAAATCGCCCAGGAAATCGTCCGCGCGCCGGAGCAAACGACTCATGCGCTGCGACGCAATCGATGCTCGCGCAGCGCCCGTTCCGCCACGGCTTCAAGATCGGCTTTGATGAGCGGTGAGTGCGGCCCTTGAACAGCCTTAAGTAACTCCGTTTCCAGCTCTGGGCTGTCCTCCTCCAAGTCGAGGGCCTTTTCGTCCAGCCAAATTCGCAACCGCGCCTGCTCCTCGTGATCGAGTTGCAGGATGGCTTCTTGGACTGCAGACAGCTTCGTCATCAGGAGAAACCTATTCAGCAAGCGCGGACGGGCAATCGGAAAATCTAGCGGCGTCCTCGCGGGATTCGGCGAGCTGACGGGCGTGCGAGCGAATCGCTTCGCGCTGGAGTTTTTCCGCCCGATGCCATTGCCAGGCGCAGAAGGCGGCTAGGGCGAGGAACGCGCCGCCGAACACGAAGCCGGCCGAGGTATTCGCCCCCGACAATTCGCCGGCGGCGAAGAGCGGGGGCAAGAGGACGGGCATGCGGCGATTGGAGCCCGGACGCGGATTCAGCTCACTCAAACCGATAATTGGTTGGGGGCGGGGGTGCGGGAAGGGGGCGATGAGCGATACGCGACAAGCTGTAAGCTGAAAGGCGGGAGCGCGGGACGTTGATCCCGACACGTTCAACGACCGGCCGGCGAGCGGGTGAGGCCTGACCCGGAGCCCATAATCGAGTTAAATTAGTAATATTATCTTGCGAGCATAATATTGCTAATTTAGCTATTAACCATGGATCCGATCTACAATCCCTACGCTCCAGGAGCGGGCTCACCGCCGCCGGAACTAGCTGGTCGCGATGAGCTGATCGAAACCGCCCGGGTAGCCTTGGAGCGAACCCGCCTGCGTTTTCCCGCCAAAAGCCTGATGCTTGTCGGCCTGCGTGGCGTCGGTAAAACCGTGCTGCTGGATCACATCCGCGAACGCGCGGAGCAGTCCGGCATCCAGACCATCCGTATCGAAGCGCCCGAACGGCGCTCGCTGCCCGCGCTACTGGCCCCTCAACTCCGGCAGGCCCTCCTCAGACTTTCGCGGCAGGAAAAGGCTCGTGATCTCGCCCAGCGCGGGTTGCGCGCCTTGGCCGGTTTTGCCAAGGCTCTGAAGGTCAAATACGAGGATATCGAGGTGGGCCTGGATCTTGATCCTGAGCCCGGCTTGGCGGACAACGGCGATCTTGAGCACGACCTGCAGGACCTACTGGACGTCGCGGGTGCGGCGGCCGGGGCGGCGGGGACGGCGCTCGCGCTGTTTATCGACGAACTCCAGTATGTGGAGGAGGAGGAACTGGCCGCCCTCATCACCGCGCTGCACCGTTCGGCGCAACGCCGCCATCCGGTGGTGCTGGTGGGGGCGGGCCTTCCCCAGCTTCGTGGTCGGATGGGGCGGGCGAAGTCCTACGCCGAACGGCTCTTCGATTTCCCTAAGATCGGACCGCTCCTCGCGCCGGCGGCTCGCCAAGCGCTGGAGAAACCCGCCGCCAGCCAAAACGTGATTTTCGAGGAATCGGCTTTGGGTCTCATCATAAAGGAAACCCAAGGCTATCCCTACTTTTTGCAGGAGTGGGGCAAGCACTCCTGGGATGCCGCCGACGCCTCACCGATAACGGTGCAAGACGTCGCGGTAGCCTCGATCACTGCGATTGCGGCGCTCGATGAAAGTTTCTTTCGTGTCCGTTTTGATCGACTCACGCCGTCGGAAAAACGCTACCTCCGCGCCATGGCCGAACTCGGTGCCGGTCCACATCGCTCCGGCGATATCGCCGAGGTGCTTGGTCGGCCCGTGAACTCGTTTGGTCCGACGCGAAATCAACTCATCGCCAAGGGCATGATTTGGAGCCCCAACCACGGCGACACGGCCTTTACGGTCCCGCTTTTCGACGCGTTCATGCATCGCATCATGCCGACCGACGATTGGAAATCCATCTAGTCGCAAAGCACCATGGCGCCTCCCCTCCGCAAGCGCCCGCCCCGCCGAGACTGTTACGCTAAGCTCCGGGCATAATGTCCCACCACCGCTGATTCTCGAAGCAGAGATCCGCTTGGGCCACCATGTTCGAGCCGTCGCCAGGGAAATTCACGCTTCGCCGAGTTCGGTTTGCCTTGTGCCGCGAGATTCCGGCCGGACGCCGACCATCCCGGAGATTCACTGGTGGAGTGGTTAAGCCGCGACGATTTCCAATCTGACTTTGCAGCCGAGTGCCATGGCCGTGCGTGAGAGCGTGGTCAGGGTGATGGACGTATTTTCCTCATCGAGGACGCGGCTAACCGCGGCCCGACTTGTGCCCAAGGCTTCAGCGAGCTTGGACACGCTGATGTGCCGACGTTTCATCTGCCTTGCGAGGGCGGCAGCAATGACCTTTTTCAAGGCCGCTGCTTCGACCTCTTCGTAGATGCCTTCTTCGCGAAGAAATTCGTCGAAGTTACTTCCGATGTGCTGATTGTTTTTGGACTTCAAGTTTTCTCCTTTTGGCTAAATCGAGTTCGTGGTCTGGGGTCGCGCGTGTCTTTTTAATAAAACCATGCAGGAGGATGACCATTCCGTCGTGCACGAAGAATAGTGTTCGTGCGATTCGGGAGGGCAGCCGCGAACGGACTTCCCAGAGACCATTTCCGAGGGAATCCACGAGCGGCAGACCCAGCGGCCAGCCATACTGCACTGCTTTTATATCACTGCCGACCTGCTTGCGTTCGCCTTCCGGCAGTGCCTTCAACCACTCACGCACCGGCTCGTTGCCAGCGGTGGTGCGGTAGAAAGCGCACGGTAGCGGGCGCGGTAATGACATCGTCCATGGGTGCCTCAAAAAAGATTCACCGTCAAGCTGCGCTCGGATCGAAATGTGCTTTTGCAAACCCGCACGATTTTGCCGTTGTCAGTTTCCACCTAGCCGGTGGCCCGCTCCAGCGCCTGAATGCTCGGCTTTTCATCCACGCTGATCACCAGTGCTTTTTCCGGCGGATTTAAATACAGCGCGATAATATCGGCCGCCTTCGCCGCGAACTGCTTGTCCGTGCTCACACCCCACGAGCGCTGACGCTCCAGGCAGACACCCTCCTTGCGCGAATTGCCGCCAAACCGGATGCACGGCTACTTTTAAGGGCCTCCGACCAGGCCGTTACCTTCGCAACAATCCGGCGGATACCGTCAACTCTCGGTTCGACCGGGTCTAGCCTGGTGCTCCCCCCCTCCCTCCATCCCGCCGTCATAGCATCCGGGGGGAACCGGCGCCGTTCTCGCGCCGGGGGCGGAGCCCCGTAGGGAGCCGAGGGGACACCTCCCCTCGTAACCAATCACCGTGGGCGACTGCCAGCTGGTTATCGCCACAGGCCTGGGCGAGCGCAGGCGAGCGCTGGAACAATTCCGGCCGTGAGGCCGGCATCAGCGCCCGGCGGGCGGTGACGCCCGCCGCCGAGGCGCGGGCGCGAAGCGGAGAGAGGAGGGTGAGAACGGAGGCCGGAGTCGGCGAAGGCGTGAGCGCGGCAAGGCCACCGGTGTCGCGACCTGGCCCTTGGACAGGGCGTGACCTCGCGAAGGGTCGCGCCCGGGCGACGCCTCGCGAGAGGCGGCCGTGAGCGCGGAGCCGAAGCCGTCTCCGGCCGCAGCGAGCATCCGACGGAACGAAACGCCGCGGCTGCGCCGCACGTTACGGCGAGCGCAAGCGAGCGCGGGCAGAATTCCGGCCGTGAGGCCGGCGTGCGGGGCGTTGCGGGGAGACCCCGCTAGAAAGGGGAGGGCGAGACGCAGACTCGGCCGGGGGGAAAGGCGTTTCCCCCGCGAGGGAACAAGCCGAACGCTTGAAAAGGCAGGCCGACGAGAGACGTTAATTTTTCCCGGCGAAGGAGAATTCGGCCCAGACCGGCAAATGATCGGAAATCACCGGTGAGGAGACGGAGCGATCAACCCCCCAACGGGAGGAGAAACGGCGAACCAAAGGATCACCGATGACCACGATGCGGTCATGAGCCTGACGATGGCGAGAGTCGGCGAACGTGGTATCCTCGGAATCCGGGACGATCCAAAGAAAAGGCAAAGCTGCGGCGCGCAGGGGAGCGAGTTCGGAGGGATCGATGTAAGTTTTACCGGCGTTGAAATCGCCGAGCACGATGACGCCGAGTTCGCCCGAGAAATGATCGGCGGCCCAGCGGGCGGCCGGGCCCAGCGCGGCGATTTCACGGCGGACGCCGGGTTTTTCGGCCTCGGTGTGGATGGTAAGCAGCACAAAAGAGTCCGGCGAGGAGCGGGCGCGGAACTGAGCGGCGAAAGGCTCGCGGACAAAAGCGTCCTGAGGATCGGGATAGAGCAGGCCGGAACCCAACGAAACGACCGTCGCCGTATTGTAGAAGAAAGCATACTGTTCCTTTTGACCGGACGTGGCGGTCGTGCCGGAGGTCGGACTGACCAAAAATTGGTAAGTGGGACCGCCGCTCTGATTGATGAAGGCAAGGAGGGCGGAGACGGCGGCAGAGGAACCGCCGGTGACTGCTTGGACGGCGATCAGATCGTAACGGCGAAGGATCGAGGCGAGTTCGGGGCCGACGCCGGGCTTGGCGAGTTTGTTGACGGAAAGATTTTGGATATTGAACGAAGCGATCGTCAGCGTCGGCGCCGGGGCGCGGAGGATTTCTGCAGTGGAGGAAAACGGGGCCGCCGCCGGAGCGCGCCGCGTTTCGTCGGTAGGAGCGGGCGGCGAGGCGGTCTGGCACGAAGCAAGAAAAACAAGGCAGAGCGAAAAGACGGCCGCGAAACCGAGCAGAGGCCGGCGAAGGAGTGGTTTCATGGGGTGAGGAGCGGGACGGTGGTCACGTTCGAGTAGCGGGTCTCGCGCGGAGGCGAAGGGCCGGCACGCTGGACTCCGCCGGCACGATCACAGAGACATACGCTGGTCCGTGGAGATGTCGCGGCGCCGCGCAAGGTCGGGAACGAGCGAGGAGGCCGGTGCGTGCCAAGTGTGGGAAGCGATCGAGGCGGACGCATTTTCTGCGGCAAGCCGGACCTCGGGATGAGGCGAAAGAAGGAGCTGAGGAGAAACAATCGAATTGAAAGAGAGGCCGAGGGTCTTGGCTGAGTCTGCCGCTTGGGGAGAGGCAAGAGCGGCGCTCGTTTTATCGAGCAAAGACACAAGGGCGGTGGCGGGCTTCTCGCCGGCCAAGACGGCGGCATGAAGACCATGGAGCCGCTCGCGCAAGCTGGGGAGTAAAGCGGCGACGGCGAGAGAATCGGAAAGCGGCGGAGTGGCGGTGCCGGCAAACGCAGAAAGCTTCTCCAGCAAGACCAAGTGAGGGCTGACGGATGCGGCAGGGGAAACGGTCGCAGGAAAAGAAGCGGGCTGGGGCGAAACAGCGGGCAGGCCGAGCCGGGGCATCTGATGGTAATATGCAGCGCGAATCCGAGCGACGGGAGACTCCGCGAATTCAGGGGGCAGGAGGGAGGCAAAATCGATGCGTTCAGCTTGGAGGGTAGGCGCGATGCGCTTGTCGGCAAGAAGGGCAAAGGCCCGCGAAAAAATCTTGGCCGCCGAAACCTCGGTCTGCGGCGAAGCGATCGCTTCAGCGTGAATCTGGGTCAAGAAGTGGGGCAGACAACGGGCGACTAGCTGGAGATGGCGACGATCGTGGCGCAAGGGCGGACCGGTTTGATCGAGGTCACGAACACAGACCGCTTTGGCCTTAAGCATGGCGATCGGGTCCAACGTGCGGTAATTCACGCCATCAAGCGTAACGGTCGCAACGGCGGTGAGGTCCGCCTTGTCGAGACCCATAACAGAGTGGAGCACCTCAACCAACAGCTTCCGACCATCTGGAGCCAAGCCAAAGGCGCGGGCACGGATAGATTCGCCAAACGCCCAAATCGGAGTCTTCGTGAAAGTCTAGGCAGGGAGCTTTGCGAGGAAGGCCAGCACGGATGGATTTGCCAAGACGTCGAGATCGACGCTTGAAAATTCCGCACGAGCAGAGACGGGACTCGAGTCGGCAAGAAAGGTAATGGCCCAAAGATTTACCGCCTGACCGCCGACCACGACAGGTTGGGCCGCACTCGCACAGAAGACGCGGTAATCGTGAGGATAGGTCGGATTAGACGACAAGTTTGCGACCCTGATAGTGGGTCATCTTCGCATCGCCCAGACGGACATTGGAATGACCGAAAAGGGCCATATCCTGACGCAGACATTCGGCCGCGCGACCCTGGGCCGAGTAACGGGCGACTTCGGCGCGACTTTCGGCGTGGATCAATTCCGCTTCACGGACAGCCGCCTTGTAAGCGAGATGTTGCGAGCGTAAACCGGCGAAAAATTTGAAGATCCCAAACATGAGTTAAAGCTGCGTGCGCAAGAGGGAAGGTCAACTTCAAGAAAGCGACTAGCTGAGGGATGGGCTCGAAATTGGGGCCAGCGATATAGCGGTGATAAGCTTCCGGAGGCTGCGGAGCGTCGCGGCTCATTCTCCGCGCGCTTTAGCGGCCGCGGCAAGGCGTGCAACTGTAGGATGAGTAAAACGGCCAAACAGAATGGTCATTTTTCCGGGGGGCAGAAAAGAATTCTCGCGAGTGATTTGAGCGGGATCGACGCCTGCGGCAACGCGGGCCGAATCGTAGGCGCGAAGCTGGCCCTTGTAGTGGGCGAGCGAAGCCACAGTCAGACGCTTCGGGGCTCGGGGAGCTTTGAGGCTATGTGACAGGACGCGAAGTAGGGCGGTCATGGGGCGGTCATGGGTGGAGAGTCAATTGAGACAGGATTGGCCTTGGGAGACAAACCGGGCTAAGACAGTTGGGAAAGAGAAAGGCGGCCGGGGAATCCCGGCCGCCCGTTGGGGCGAAGGTTATTCGCGCGAGTCGGATTTCGAAGCCGCGAGCTGTTCGAAGATGAACGTATGGGCTTGGTCGGCGACCTTGGCGACGAGCGGGAGGTCATCTCGGCCGAAGCTGTTGGTGTCGTGGAA
>SXGQ01221984.1_pt1 | contig 61141 bp, 51 predicted proteins | sample 3178371 | NCBI WGS metagenome assembly SXGQ01 (sample SAMN11356859, study PRJNA531348) | freshwater metagenome | isolation source: freshwater sample F1-20 | place: China: Fuxian Lake, Yuxi | collected 2017-12-25
TGGTGGATCTAGATGCTGCTTTTGGTATTGGAAGTAATGCCGAGATTCTTGCTGAAGTAGTTGGCGCGCTAGATGTCAAAGTGGAACTCTCTGGTGGAATTCGAGACAACGAATCTCTTGAGCGCGCGTTAGCCACCGGATGCGCTCGAATCAATCTAGGAACTGCGGCATTAGAAAATCCTGATTGGACCGCACAAGTTATTGCTAAGCATGGAGAAAAAATTGCTGTAGGACTAGATGTTCGTGGCCACACTTTGGCTGCGCGTGGTTGGACTACTGAAGGCGGAAATCTTTTTGAAACGATTGAGAGATTAGACCGTGATGGATGCGCACGTTATGTATTAACAGATGTCGCAAAAGATGGAACTTTGATGGGTCCAAATATTAATTTATTAAAAGAAGTTGCCGCAGCAACCAATCGTCCAATTATTGCAAGCGGTGGAGTTTCATCATTAGGTGATCTGGAATCACTTCGAGAGTTAACTGCAATGGGAGTCGAAGGTGCAATTGTTGGGAAAGCTCTTTATGCGGGTGCATTTACTTTAAGTGAAGCGTTAGCGAAAGTAAGTAAATAGTGAATCCCTCTATACGAATAATTCCGTGTTTAGATGTAACGGAAGGCAGAGTTGTAAAGGGTATTAATTTTACAAATCTGCAAGATGCAGGTGATCCAGTTGAGATGGCTAGAGTTTATGGCCTCGAAGGTGCAGATGAATTAACTTTCCTGGATGTCAGCGCTAGCACAGGAAATCGTCAGACTACATATGATGTTGTTAGCAGCACCGCTGAACAAGTTTTTATCCCTTTAACTGTCGGTGGAGGAGTACGAACAGTTGCTGATGTTGATAAATTACTAAGGGCTGGCGCAGACAAGATTTCAGTAAACACCGCAGCAATTCAAAGGCCTGAGTTGCTGAGCGAGATCACACATCAATTTGGAGCCCAAGTTCTAGTTTTGTCTGTCGATGCCAGACGTGGCGCAACTTCAAGTGCTTTTGAACTTACAACTCATGGAGGAACGCAAGGTACTGGAATTGATGCAATTGAATGGGTGAAGAAAGCTTGTGATTTGGGTGTTGGAGAAATTTTGCTTAATTCGATGGATGCTGATGGCACGCGGGCAGGGTATGACCTAGAGATGATTCAAGTAATGCGTCCCCATATTTCGACCCCCTTGATTGCTAGTGGCGGTGCGGGTGCGCTTGAGGATTTTGCTCGAGCCATCGATGCAGGAGCGGATGCACTTCTGGCGGCTAGTGTTTTTCATTTTGGGGTCTATCGGATTTCGCAAGTTAAAGATTTCTTACGCTCCGCTGGATACCTGATTCGCTGAACGGCAAATGCACGATTGGCCATAAATAGGGGAGAATAGCCGGATGAATATTTCCGCTGATCTAGCGAATTTACTTGACCGCGAAAATGGCCTTGTGGCTGTAGTGGTCCAAGAAGATGAAAGCAATGAAGTTTTAATGCTTGCGTGGATGAACCGTCAAGCACTTGAACAGAGCTTGGAAAGCCATCAAGCTACTTACTGGAGTAGAAGTAGAAATGAACTGTGGGTTAAAGGTGCAACATCTGGAAATACTCAAGAGGTAGTTTCTGCATCATTAGATTGTGACGGCGACGCCATTTTACTTCGTGTGAATCAAAAGGGCGGCGCATGTCATACCGGTTCGCACTCATGCTTCTCAAACGAGATTGAGATTTGATTATGAATTTAGAAGAGTTTCGCGAATTAGCCAAAAATTTTAATGTTATTCCGGTAACGCGCAAACTTTTGGCAGATGGTGAAACAGCATTATCTTTGTATCGAAAATTGGCACAAGAGCGCCCCGGAACTTTTTTACTTGAATCTGCTGAGAATGGAAAAATTTGGTCAAGGTATTCATTTATCGGAGTAAACAGCCACGCAACACTAACTGAGGAAAATGGATTATCAGTTTGGAAAGGAACAAAACCTGCAGGCGCACCAGAAGGTATAGATCCACTTGAAGCATTAAGAATAACAACTTCTCATTTAACAAGCGCTGAGGTTTCCGGATTACCTCCTTTGACGAGCGGATTGGTTGGTTACCTTGGTTATGACGCAGTAAGAAGAATGGAGAAGCTGCCAAATTTAGCCAAAGATGACTTACATCTTCCAGAGATGGCTTTTCAATTGATTTCAGATTTAGCGGTGTTTGATCATTCCGAAGGAACCGTTTTACTTGTTGCAAATGCCATAAATTGGGATGGAAGCAGCGAGCGAGTAGATCAAGCTTGGGAAAATGCAATTGAGCGCATTGAGAAAATGCATAAAGATTTATTGGCTCCTTTGTCTGGACAAATTGATACCGTCGGCGAAAAAAGTAAAGCTGATTTTGTTCGAGCGACTTCATCAGCAGATTTCAGAAAAAATGTTGAATTAATAAAAGAAGAGATTAGATCTGGCGAGGCATTTCAAGTTGTACTTTCGCAACGTTTTTCTACCCCTTGTGAAGCGAGTTCAATCGATGTATATCGAATGTTGCGCTTACACAATCCAAGTCCCTACATGTATCTGATCAGATTTCATGACGGCGTAGACATAGTCGGTTCTAGTCCAGAAGCGTTGATAAAAATCTCAGATCGCAAAGCCATGATTCACCCAATTGCCGGCACACGGCACAGAGGAATAAATGCAGAAGAAGATATTGAAATAGGCAATGAGTTGATCGCGGATCCAAAAGAACGCGCCGAACATTTAATGCTGGTCGATTTAGGACGTAATGATTTAGGTCGCGTTTGCAAAGCGGGTTCAGTGGAAGTAATCGAATTTATGAATGTTGAGCGGTACTCACATGTAATGCACATCGTTTCAACCGTCACAGGTGAACTCAATAATGAGATTTCAGTAGTTGATGCACTGGCAGCGGTGTTCCCAGCAGGAACTTTGTCTGGGGCTCCAAAACCTCGCGCTATGGAGATCATCGAAAAGTTAGAGCCGACAAGACGTGGGTTGTATGGCGGATGTATCGGTTACTTCGACTTCAGCGGCAACTTAGATACCGCAATTGCAATCCGGACCGCACTTATCAGAGATGGCATTGCATACGTCCAAGCAGGAGCTGGAATCGTTGCAGATTCAATTCCTGAGAATGAAGATGATGAGTGCTCAAACAAAGCCGCTGCGGTTCTGGGAGCGATCGCCTCGGCGAAGAATTTAGTGAAATAAATTGAAATATATTGCATTGGTTTTCAAAGGCATTTTTAGAGTCTTACGGAAAAGTGGTTCAAAAAAGCTTCCGGCTAAATACGAGCGTTCAGTCCAAGATCCTTGGCGTGCTTTGGACAAAGGAGTGGATCCAACCCTCTAGAATTGCGCTATATCAGTAGCCAGTAATTAATCACCGAGTAGGAGAGTCAAAATGGACAACAATCACGGTCATACAGTCGCTGCTTGGGTGACAACTATTTTGGCTATCTCAGGATCAACAGTTGCAAGTGTGGCTTTTGTAATAGCAAATGTGAACGTTGCAATTTTTGGAATTGCAGTCACGGTGCTGGCCCCGTTTGTTGGTTTAGTTCTACGTCAACTGGGATATGGCCAGAAAGCTAAACGGTAAAATTTTGAACGTACTAGATCAAATAATTGAAGGCGTACAAGAAGATTTAGCAGAACGTAAAAAGCGAGTTGGCTTAAATGAATTAATGGTCAAAATTTCTTCAGTAAATCCCGCTATTAATGTACTTCCTTCACTTCAAAGTTCAAAGTTATCGGTTATTGCTGAAGTAAAAAGATCATCACCAAGCAAGGGAGCGCTTGCAAAGATTTCAGACCCTGCAGAGTTAGCTCTTCGCTACCAAGCGGGAGGAGCTACAGCAGTTAGTGTCTTGACCGAGGGGCGGAAATTTGGCGGTTCACTTGCGGATCTAGATGCAGTTAGATCAGCCATTAATATCCCAATCTTACGTAAAGATTTTATGGTCGATGATTATCAAATTTTTGAATCCAGAGCTCATGGAGCAGATATTGTTTTGCTAATAGTTGCAGCATTGTCTGATCTGCAACTCAGCGAGTTCTATGCAATAGCAAAATCTCTTGGCATGCAGGTCTTAGTCGAAACTCATACTCTGGAAGAAGTTGAACGAGCGCTATCGCTAGATCCAGAAATTATCGGCGTAAATGCACGCGATTTAACTACATTAAAAATTGACTTAGGGGCCTTTGATAAATTAGCTAAGTCGATACCGGCCGGAAAAATTAAAGTAGCCGAATCTGGAATTAGCTCGGTGGCTGAAGTCATCTCTTATCGAAATAGCGGCGCCGAGGCGATACTGGTGGGAGAGGCGCTGGTGAAAGATGGAGACCCAGCCCAGATGATCCAGAACTTTATAAATCGCGCCGATACCCCGGATATCTCTAAGGTATAGCCATGAGCACCACAGCCGAAACCTCAAGTTCAACCAATTTATCCGGCTTTCCGCTGGGTCACTTTGGAGAGTACGGCGGCCGTTTTGTGCCGGAGGCATTAGTGGCAGCATTAGATGAACTTGCCCAGATGCATGCGCAAACTCAAGCTGACCCAACATTTATTGCAGAGTTGGATGAACTTCACCGTACATATTCAGGTAGGCCAAGCATCATCACGGAAGCAAAAAGATTCGCTTGCTATGCCGGCGGGGCAAGAATTATTTTAAAAAGAGAAGATTTAAATCACACCGGTTCACACAAGATAAACAATGTTTTAGGTCAGGCTCTTTTAACTAAAAGAATGGGCAAGAGTCGGGTCATTGCAGAAACTGGTGCCGGACAACATGGCGTTGCATCTGCAACTGCCGCGGCACTCATGGGACTTGAATGCGTTGTTTACATGGGTGAAGAAGACACCAAGCGTCAAGCTTTAAATGTTGCCCGAATGAAATTACTTGGGGCACAAGTTGTTCCGGTAACTTCAGGTTCGCGCACCCTAAAAGATGCGATAAATGAAGCAATGCGCGATTGGGTAACAAACGTTGTCGACACTCATTACATTTTAGGAACGGTGGCAGGACCACATCCATTTCCAACCATGGTTCGTGATTTCCACCGAATTATTGGCGATGAAGCCAGAGCTCAAGTTCTTGAATTAACTGGGAAACTTCCAGATGCCGTTCTTGCTTGTGTTGGTGGCGGCTCTAATGCAATTGGAATTTTTTATCCGTTCATCGAAGATGTATCTGTCAGGTTAATTGGACTCGAGGCTGGCGGTGACGGAATTGAAACCGGACGCCATGCGAGTGCGATTACTGGCGGAAGGCCTGGAGTTTTGCATGGTGCGCGTTCTTACATGCTTCAAGACAAAGATGGACAAACTCGTGAGTCACATTCAATTTCGGCAGGACTTGATTATCCCGGCGTAGGTCCGGAGCATGCATACCTACATGACATTGGGAGAGCAGAGTATCGACCAATCACCGACAAAGAAGCTATGGAAGCGTTCTCGCTTCTTTCTCGAACTGAGGGAATCATTCCAGCGATTGAAACCGCACATGCTTTAGCGGGTGCAATGAAAGTTGGTAATGAGTTAGGTCCAACAGCAACTTTGCTAATAAATCTAAGTGGTCGTGGCGATAAAGATGTTGAGACTGCGGCTAATTACTTTGAGAATCTGAAGATTTAATGAGCCATTTATCTCAAAGGCTCGCGCAGTTAAAAAGTGAAAATAGAGCCGCATTTATTGCCTATCTTCCAGCCGGGTTTCCAACCTTAGAAAAAAGCAAAGCGGCAATAGAAGTTTTAGTTAACAATGGCGCTGACATAATCGAAATTGGCTTTCCTTATAGCGACCCGATTATGGACGGCCCAATTATTCAAGAGGCAGCAGATACTGCGCTAGCAAATGGAGCAGGTGCTAAAGAAGTTTTAGAAATTTTGGAATTTACAACTAATCTAAATGTTCCGGCAGTTGTCATGACTTACTGGAATCCGATCGAGCAATATGGGATTGCCAAATTTGCGGATGCAATTAAATCTGCCAATGGCTCTGGTGTGATTACGCCTGATCTTTCACTTGAAGAAGCAAAGCCTTGGATTGATGAAAGCAATCGTGCAGGTATCGATAATATTTTCGTAGCCGCGCCAAGCTCTCTGCCTGAGCGCCTAAATCATGTTTCATCAGCATGTTCTGGATTTGTTTATGCAGCAAGTTTGATGGGCGTCACTGGAACCAGAACTAGCGTCTCTTCATCGGCAAAGGATTTAGTTTCACGGATTCGCGAATCCGTGAAAACTCCGGTGTGCGTCGGTCTGGGAGTCTCAACACCTGAGCACGCAAAAGAAGTTGCGTCCTATGCAGATGGCGTCATAGTTGGATCTGCATTAATCAAAGTTTTACTTGAGCAACCAGATTTTGAAACTGGTTTAAAAGAGTTGGCGGTTTTGACTAAAAGTTTAGCTGAGGGAATAAGACAAGCACGATGAAATTACCGGAATTCTTGACAGAAACTCGACTTAATTGGTTTGGATTATTTGCCCGATTAACTCTTGGCGGTGTCATATTTGTTGCAGGTGCGTTAAAAGTCACGACCCCTTATAAAGCAGCCGCAGCTATGCGAGCATATGAGTTATTGCCAATTAGCATTGCAAATGTATTTGGTGTTGCTCTTCCATGGTTTGAAGTTGGTTTAGGAGCATTGTTAATTTTAGGAGTAGTAACTCGTCTCTCAGCATTTTTTGCAGGATCTCTAATGATTTTGTTTATTCTGGCAATCTCTTCAGCGTGGGCTCGTGGTTTATCCATTGATTGCGGCTGCTTTGGCGGGGGCGGACAGGTCGAGCCCGGAGAAACCAAGTATTTGCAAGAGATAATACGCGATTTCGGACTAGCACTTTTAGGGGCTTATTTATATTGGCGACCACATACAAAGTGGGCTTTAGAGCCGGGGTCAAGGTAGTATTTGAGAATGGTTAATAACAAAGGCAAATCTTCAGGTGATCCAATTACACGCTGGTTAGTTATTGGAATGGTTGCGTTAGTTGTTGTCGTAGGAGCAGGTATTTCTATTTTTAATAATACGAGCAAGAAAACTGCGGTACTTCCAAATGCAGCTTCAGTAAAAGATGGTTATGGAATAGTTTTTAATGCCGATCTGACACCTGTAATTGACATCTGGGAAGATTTCCAATGCCCAAGTTGTAAAGTCTTTGAACAAACAAACGGTGATGCCATAAAAGCCTTGATAGTAGAAAAGAAAGCAAAAGTGGTTTTTCATCCACTTTCTTTCTTGGGACCAGAATCGGTTTTTGCAGCAAACGGCGCAGCTTGTGCGGCAGACCAAGAGAAATACCTTCAGTACAACTCTTTCATGTACGCAAACCAAGCAACTGAAAATTCTGGTGCTTGGAGTAACGAAGGCATAATCGCGACTGCGGCCGCAGCAGGCATAACAGGAGCCGAATTTGAAGCGTGTGTTAAGACCGGAAAATACTCTGACTGGGTCGTAAATGTTGGCAGTGAGGGTTCAAAGCAAAACGTCAATTCGACTCCAACTGTTCTCATTAATGGAAAAGAGATTGATCGAAAAACTGGTGCTTATTACTCTGCTCCAGAATTTATGAAGTTATTAGTTGCAGCTGGGATAAAGTAAAAATTTCGTGATTAATTGGGCTGCGATTCCTTCGCCCACTTTATCTGCGATAAATTTTGGCCCACTCACTTTTCATTTTTATGCTCTTTGCATCATCATCGGGATAGTGGTTGCGGTTCGAGTTGGAGATAAAAGATTTGTGAACCGTGGTGGAGACCTTGGTGATGTTGCAACAATTGCTTTTTGGTCGGTTCCTGCTGGAATTATTGGCGGCCGGATTTATCATGTTTTAACTTCTTGGGGGAGTTTTTCTTCACCTTTAGATGCGATCGCAATTTGGCGTGGTGGGTTAGGAATCTGGGGAGCTATCTCACTTGGCACCCTGGGTGCTTGGTTTGGATATAAATGGCTTTTACAAAGCAAACCACAACTTCCAACTTTTGGTATTTTCCTGGATGCACTGGCGCCCGGCGTCCTACTTGCACAAGCAGTTGGGCGATGGGGAAATTGGTTTAATGTGGAACTTTTTGGAAAACCATTAAGCGCTCCCTGGGCTTTAGAAGTTCCATTCGCTAGTCGACCAAATGGATTTGAATCATTTACAACATTCCACCCAACTTTTTTGTATGAATCTATTTGGTGTGTAGTTGTAGCCGTGCTCTTAATTAAGGCTGACAAAGCTGGATTTTTTGCCAGAACAAAAGCTGGCACTTTATTTATCGCTTACATCTCTCTGTACACCCTGGGACGAGGCTTAATCGAAATATTAAGGATTGATTCCAGTTCACAGATATTAGGAATGCGTTTGAATTTCTGGACCTCACTTTTAATTTTTCTAGCCTCGACCGCGTGGTTTCTACTGCGAAAAGTAGGACAAAAGAGATAACCTAGCCGTATGCCACTCCAAGAGGTTTACGCTAGAAATTTAGAGCACCGCACTCACCGTTCAGGATGGTTGCGTGCTGCGGTTCTTGGCGTAAATGATGGCTTAGTTTCAACTGCCAGTTTGATGATTGGTGTAGCTGCTGCACAAGCTGGAACAAATGCAATTGTGATTGCAGGTTTTGCCGGAATCGCAGCAGGTGCGATGTCAATGGCCGCGGGCGAATATGTCTCGGTTAGATCGCAAACAGATATTGAAGATGTTGACCGCAAAATTGAAGCTGATCATTTAGCGCTAGATCCCGAAGGTGAACTTGAGGAGTTAGCCGAAATTTATGTAGCGCGTGGATTATCAAAAGAGTTAGCTTTGCAAGTTGCCAAAAAGATGCATGATCATGATGCGCTAGCTGCACATTTACGAGATGAACTTGGCCAACATCACAGCACTAGGGCACGCCCTACTCAAGCAGCTTTGGCTTCAGCGGCAGCGTTTACTTTAGGTGGCCTCATCCCGATGATTGGGATGTTTGCTCCAACTCCTTCCGGGCGAACCACAACTATTGTGGCGATCACGTTGTTTGGACTTGTTGTGGCCGGAATTGTTGGGGCAAAAATTGCTGGAACTGGGCCTTTGCGTCCAACAGTGCGGATTCTGATCGGGGGATCTCTCGCAATGGCGGTTACCGCTGGAATTGGCCAATTAGTACATTTAACCATCTTGTAAGGTTCTGGAAATCGCAGGCTCGAAATTTTTCGGCTATGATTTTACTCAGGGCCAGCGCTGTCCCGCTTCGGAAGTGATTGTTTAAAACTCACAGAACCAAGTGAATCCAAGGGATAGGCGCAAACTTAATGGCAAGCATGAAAAGCAAATTCTCAAATTTCCCACCAGCATCTGGGTTGTACAACCCAGAAAATGAGCGGGATTCTTGTGGTGTTGCAATGGTTGCCACTCTGACCGGTAATGCCACTCACGAAATCGTCGCACAGGGATTAACCGCTTTGCGTAACTTGGAACATCGCGGTGCATCTGGTGCTGAACCAGACAGTGGAGATGGTGCCGGAATTCTGATCAAGATCCCAGATTTATTCTTGCGCGCTGTAACTAATTTTGATTTACCAAAGGTTGGGTCATATGCAGCGGGCACTGCATTCTTAGCCTCTGACGCACCAATTGCGCGGATCGAAGAGATTGCAATAGAAGAGGGTTTGAAAGTTCTTGGATGGCGCGACGTTCCAGTGAATTCTGCAATTCTCGGCAACACCGCAAAATCAGTTATGCCAATCTTCAAGCAACTCTTCGTATCAGGATTAAAAAATGAGAGCGAGTTAATTCTTGAACGCTTAGCTTTTGCACTTCGTAAAAGAGCAGAGCATGAACTAGCTGTCTATTTCCCATCTCTATCCTCAAGAACGCTGGTCTATAAGGGAATGCTAACTACTGGTCAGCTTGAAGAGTTTTTCCCGGACCTTTCAGATGAGCGTTTACATTCACCACTTGCTTTAGTGCACTCACGTTTTTCTACAAATACTTTCCCGTCATGGCCGCTTGCTCATCCATATCGCTACATCGCTCACAATGGTGAAATCAATACTGTTAAGGGAAATCGAAATTGGATGAAGGCACGTGAAAGTTTGCTTGAAAGCGATTTGATTCCTGGTGACTTGAGACGCTTGTTTCCGATTGTTGCTGATGGTGGATCTGACTCAGCTTCATTTGATGAAGTACTAGAACTGCTGTATCTAGGTGGGCGTTCATTGCCACATGCAATGTTGATGATGATTCCTGAAGCGTGGGAAAACAACACAACTATCTCGCAGAAGAAACGAGATTTTTATTCATTCCACTCAACATTAATGGAACCATGGGATGGACCTGCCTGCGTCACCTTTACTGATGGAAATCAAATTGGCGCAGTCTTAGATCGAAATGGCTTACGTCCATCTAGATATTGGGTAACAAAAGATGGATTAGTTGTTCTGGCGAGTGAAGTCGGCGTATTAGATTTCAAACCAGAAGATGTTGTGCGTAAAGGACGATTGCAACCTGGTCGCATGTTCCTAGTTGATATCGAGCAAGGTCGAATTGTCGAAGATGAAGAAATCAAAGATGGTTTGGCAAGTGCTGCTCCATATGGACAGTGGTTGCAATCTGGAATGGTGCGCCTAGAAGACTTACCTGCTCGCGAACACATTATTTATCCGCATTCTTCAGTTGTTAGAAGACAACGCGCATTTGGTTACACCGAAGAAGAGTTGCGAATAATTTTGGCTCCAATGGCAAAATCAGGGCTTGAGCCGCTTGGGTCAATGGGCTCGGATACCCCGATAGCTGTTTTATCTAAGCGCCCAAGATTGCTCTTTGATTATTTCGCGCAAATTTTCGCGCAAGTGACTAACCCACCACTTGATGCTATCCGTGAAGAATTAGTCACCAGCCTAGGATCTTCTCTGGGACCTGAACAAAATCTATTAGATCCAACTGCTGCTTCTTGTCGTCAGATTCAACTTCCATTTCCAGTTTTAGATAATGATGAGTTGGCAAAAATTATTCACGTCAATGCCGATGGAACTCAAGCAGGATTCGCATCACATGTTGTCCGGGGATTATTTCAAGTTTCAGAGGGTGGCGAAGGATTACGTGCGCGAATTGAAGAGATTCGACGTGAAGTTAGTGAAGCAATTAAAAATGGCGCACACATCATCGTCCTCTCCGATCGTGATGGAGATTCTGAAAACGCACCTATTCCTTCATTGTTATTAACATCAGCAATTCATCACCATTTAATCCGTGAAAAAACCCGCACCCAAGTTGGATTAGTTGTCGAAGCAGGAGATGTTCGCGAAGTTCATCATGTTGCACTTTTGGTTGGGTATGGAGCAGCAGCAGTTAATCCATATCTTGCTATGGAAAGCGTCGAAGATCTTGTGCACCAGGGAGTTATTAGTGGAGTTACCCCTGAAAAAGCGGTACGGAATTTAATCAAGGCTCTCGGAAAGGGAGTCTTGAAAGTTATGTCAAAAATGGGAATCTCGACAATTGCTTCCTACACCGGAGCTCAGGTTTTTGAAGCTGTTGGCTTGTCTCATGAGTTAATCGACCAGTACTTCTCAGGAACTACTTCTCGCCTTGGTGGAATTGATCTTGAAACTGTTGCTGACGAAGCTGTTGCACGACATCACATTGCCTATCCTCCTGGTGGGGAAATCCCAGGGGCTAAGAAACTTTTGACTGGTGGCGAGTATCAGTGGAGAAGAGATGGTGAACCACATCTCTTTGATCCTGAAACCGTATTCTTATTGCAGCATTCGACGAAAAATAAGCAATATGAAACCTTTAAAAAGTACACCACAAAAGTTGATGTTCGCACTAAAGATTTGATGACTTTGCGGGGTCTGTTTACGTTTAAAACTTCAAACAAAACTGCCATTTCAATTGATGAAGTAGAACCAATTTCAGAGATAGTTAAACGATTTTCGACTGGCGCCATGTCTTACGGATCTATCTCTCAAGAGGCGCATGAAACTCTAGCCATCGCGATGAATAGATTAGGTGGAAAATCCAATACTGGCGAAGGTGGGGAAGACCCAGAGCGCTACCTGAAAATCGCAAATGGAGATTCAAAGAGATCTGCAATTAAGCAGGTTGCAAGTGGACGTTTTGGCGTGACAAGTGAATACCTTGTGAACGCTGACGATATTCAAATCAAAATGGCTCAAGGTGCTAAGCCAGGAGAAGGTGGACAACTGCCTGGCCAAAAGGTTTATCCATGGATTGCAAAAACTAGGTATTCAACTCCTGGAGTTGGATTAATTTCACCTCCACCACACCATGACATTTACTCAATTGAAGATTTAGCGCAATTAATTCACGATTTAAAAAATGCAAATGACAAAGCACGCATTCATGTGAAATTAGTTGCCGAAGTTGGGGTAGGCACAGTCGCAGCCGGAGTTAGCAAAGCTCATGCTGACGTGGTCTTGATCTCGGGACATGACGGCGGAACCGGAGCATCTCCTCTTACTTCTTTGAAACACGCAGGAGCGCCTTGGGAGTTAGGACTTGCCGAAACTCAACAAACATTGATGTTAAATGGTTTGCGTGATCGCATTGTGGTTCAGGCAGATGGTCAACTCAAAACTGGACGCGATGTTGTAATAGCAGCATTGCTTGGTGCCGAAGAGTATGGATTTGCTACAGCGCCATTAGTGGTTTCAGGTTGCGTAATGATGCGCGTTTGTCACCTTGATACTTGCCCAGTCGGAGTGGCAACTCAAAATCCAAAATTACGTGAGAAATTTACTGGTAAGCCAGAGTTTGTAGAAACCTTCTTTGAATATATTGCGGAAGAGGTTCGTGAAATCTTAGCTTCCCTTGGTTTCAGAACTCTAGAGGAGGCAATTGGCCAAGTAGAGGCGCTAGAAACTAAAGCTGCTGTGGATCATTGGAAGGCAAGTGGCTTAGATCTTTCTCCACTTCTTGCCGAAGTGCCTGCCGGCCCAAGATTAAGTTCCATAACTCAGGATCATGGTTTGGATAAGGCCCTTGATAAAGAGTTAATTAAATTAGCCGCACCGGCTCTTGAGAATTCGACACCAGTTCGAATCGAGATGGCGGTAAGAAACGTTAACCGCACCGTTGGAACGATGCTTGGCTCTGAAATCACCAGACGTTTTGGTGGCGCAGGGTTACCAGAGGGAACGATCGATATCTCACTTCATGGTTCTGCTGGACAATCACTTGGAGCATTTATTCCAAAAGGATTATCAATCCGTCTATATGGTGATGCAAATGATTATGTAGGAAAAGGTTTATCTGGTGGCAAAGTAGTAGTTCGTCCAGATGAGAAAGCCACATTTGCGGCGAATGAGAATGTAATCGCCGGTAACGTAATTGGATATGGAGCAACGTTCGGTGAAATTTTCATCAGTGGAATCGTTGGCGAGCGATTCTGTGTTCGAAATTCAGGCGCAACAGCTGTTGTTGAAGGCGTTGGAGACCATGCATGTGAATACATGACCGGTGGAAATGTCGTTATTTTAGGAAAGACCGGCAGAAATATTGCAGCGGGAATGTCTGGAGGAAGAATATTTATCCTTGATTTAGATCAAGCTTTAGTTAATGGTGAGATGGTGGATGTGCTTGTAATGCCAGAATCTCAAAAAGAAGTAGTTCGGAAGATCATTTCAAACCATTTTGTCGAAACCGGCTCACTAATTGCAAAAGAGCTACTGGATGATTGGAAATCTGGCAGCGATCGTATTTCTATGGTGATGCCAAGGGATTACGCGCGCGTGCTTTCTGCAATGGACCGTGCAGAAGCAGAGGGTTTGCCACGTGAAACTTATGTAATGGAGGTATCAAATGGGTAATCAAACTGGTTTCATGCAAACTGAACGTCAATTACCAGCCAGACGTCCAGTTGATGTACGGATTCGGGATTGGAAAGAGGTTTATGAAGAACAGCCTTTTGAAGATTTACAAAAACAAGCTGGCCGTTGCATGGATTGCGGTATTCCGTTTTGTCACCAAGGTTGCCCGCTCGGAAATCTGATTCCAGAGTGGAATGATTTGATCTGGCGCGGAGAAAAAGAAGAAGCCATCGAGCGTTTGCACGCAACTAATAATTTTCCAGAATTTACCGGCAGATTATGCCCGGCACCATGCGAAACAGCTTGTGTAGTAGCAATTAGTTCAGACGCCGTAACGATTAAACAGGTAGAACTAAGAACTATCGAGGAAGCTTTCGGCAGCGGATCAGTTAAACCACAGATCCCAGATCGCCTGACAGGTAAAACTGTTGCGGTTGTTGGTTCAGGTCCTGCAGGGCTAGCAGCGGCACAGCAATTAACTCGCGCTGGTCATACCGTTGCAGTTTATGAGCGAGCAGAAAAAATCGGCGGCTTGCTTCGTTACGGAATTCCTGAGTTCAAGATGGAAAAAAATATTTTAGATCGGCGTTTGGATCAGATGAAAGCCGAAGGAACTAGATTTAGACCTGGCGTTGATGTCGGTGGCGAGATCACTGGATCAGATCTGCGAACCAGGTATGACGCAGTGATTCTTGCAATTGGTGCAACTAATTGGCGTGACCTTCCCGTGCCAGGCCGTGAATTAAACGGAATTTATCAAGCTATGGAGTATCTACCTTGGGGAAACAAACAGGGATTAGATGAATTAAGTGGACCACCTCCAATAAATGCAACAGGAAAGCATGTTGTGATTTTGGGTGGAGGAGATACCGGTGCAGATTGTTTAGGAACTGCGATTCGCCAAGGAGCGGCCAGCATTACTCAGCTTGAGATCATGCCTCGTCCAACAGGGGAGCGCCCATCTTCACAACCTTGGCCGACCTATCCAATGATTTATCGAGTATCGAGTGCGCATGAAGAATCAGGTGAGCGCTTATTTGCGGTTTCAACTGAATCTTTCCTTGGTGATGAAAATGGAAATGTAAAAGCATTGCGTTTAGTTGAAACTGAATTCAAAGATGGAAAATTTGAAAAAGTTGCAGGATCTGAAAAAGAAATTCCAGCTGATTTAGTTTTCCTCGCGATGGGATTCACCGGAGTAGAAAAATCTCCACTGGTATCTCAATTAGAGGTAGAACTAGACAACCGTGGAAATATTGCCCGAAATGAGAATTTCGAGAGTACCTCTGAAGGTGTATTTGTCTGTGGTGATGCTGGACGTGGCCAGTCACTCATAGTTTGGGCGATTGCCGAGGGACGTGCAGCCGCTGCAGCAGTTGATCGATCCTTGATGGGACGCACTCAATTGCCTGCTCCTATCGAGCCTACAGATCGATCTTTAACTGTTTAACTAGATTTAACTCTTTTGAAGAATGAGGCAGCAGTAAACAAGTAGAATTGCCTCATGCGTCGAGCCAAAATTGTTTGTACTTTAGGTCCGGCCACTGATGACGCGGTAATGATCGATCGGATGATCTCTGCCGGCATGAACATGGCGCGATTGAATCTTTCGCATGGGGCGCGCGAAGGTCATGAAAAAACCTTTGAAATGGTGCGCCAAGCCGCAGTAAAAGCGGATGTATCGGTTGCAATTGTTGTGGATCTGCAAGGACCAAAGATTAGATTAGGTAAATTCAAAAATGGTTCTCATGAAATTATCAAAGGTGCAAAGTTCACAATCACAACTGAAGTAATTGAAGGCGATGAAAATATCTCCTCTACAACATATATGGGTTTGTCAGGGGATTGCAAAGTTGGCGATCGGATATTGATTGATGATGGACGAGTAGCCTTAGAAGTAACTTCCGTTAAAGCGCCAAGAATAGAAACTATTGTTATAGAAGGCGGAACCGTAAGTAACAGTAAAGGCTTGAATTTGCCAGGGGCTGCAGTATCCGTGCCGGCACTTTCAGAAAAAGATGAAGAAGATCTGAAATGGGCAATTGGGATGGGTGCAGATTTCATTGCACTCTCATTTGTTCGCGATGCAGCGGACATAAAGCGAGTGCATCAGATTATGGATTCTGCCGGAGTGCGAATTCCAGTCATTGCAAAAATTGAAAAGCCACAAGCAGTTGCAAATTTAGAAGAGATAGTTGCCGCATTTGATGCAATCATGGTAGCTCGTGGTGATTTGGGAGTAGAACTCCTAATGGAGGAAGTTCCATTAGTTCAGAAACGTTGCATTACTCTTGCCCGAGAAAATGCAAAACCTGTAATTGTTGCAACTCAAATGCTTGATTCAATGATGTCAAATTCTCGTCCAACACGTGCTGAAGTAAATGATTGCGCTAATGCGGTACTAGATGGCGCAGATGCTTTAATGCTTTCAGGGGAGACAAGTGTTGGAAAATTTCCAATTGAAACCATTGAGACGATGGCAAGAATCATTGCTAAAACTGAGAAAGAAGCTTTGGATACCGTTGCACCACTTCGACATAATCCACATACAACCGCTGGGGCAATCACTAAAGCGGCTACTGAAGTTGGTGAAGTTGTTGGAGCAAAATTCCTAGTCGCTTTTACTCAGAGTGGGGATTCGGCAAGAAGAATGTCGCGGTTACGTTCTGCAATCCCTATGTTGGCCTTAACCCCAGATGTGCGTACATCGCGAGTTCTGGCACTTAGTTGGGGAGTCGAATCGATCGTGATCCCGCCTGCTAGTCATACCGATGAAATGGTTAAGCAGATTGATAGCAAATTAATTGAGAGCAAGAGAGCAAATATTGGTGATTTCATATTAATTGTGGCTGGAAGTCCTCCTGGAATACCTGGATCAACTAATGCAATGCGAGTACACCGTGTTGGAGATGCCGTTGCGGGCGTTGTTCCTGCTTATCGCTGAGATTAAGTTCTAGTCTTAGAGGTATAAACGATGAAGTTGTTTGGGGGGCCAAATGAGAATTAGCATGAAAATCGTTTATGCGGCTTTGCTCTCGTTTAGCATCGTTGGCTCCGCTGTTGGAGGAAGTATTCCCGCACACTCTTCAACCTCTTCACTGCCGTCTAGTTGGCCAAAAGTTCCTTCAATCGGATTCTCATCCAGCGATGACAGTTTGCTAGAAACTAAGTCATACGTGACAGGGTTTTCGTACGCAGAAGGTGCCACTAGTGGCATTTACTCTCGCACTGTTACCTGCTCAACTGTTGATGATGTTGCTTGTGCTGGTGCTGATTCACTTTTCGCGCAAATGATCCTTTTGCCTTGCTCTTCCACTGTCACTGAAATGTGTATTGAATCTCTTGAGGTCTCAGATTCAAAAGGTGCTTTGAGAAAAGCAACAATTGGCTATGAATCAGCAGGAGAAAGGTTTCCAGCTAGCAAAATTCGAAATACCCCTGCCGGGGGAAGTGCAAGTGTGTGGCATGTGAAAGAATCACCTAACGCTTCAGGCTCAGATGAGTACGCAGTAAGTGTTAGTACAACTTTTCAAAATTACCAGAACAAAGGGTGTACTCAATACATCACCTCTCCATGTGGTTTCACTCGAGGCTTCAGGGCGAGGGTCTATCCAATCAACCGCACTTCTAGTATCGAAGCGAACCAGAACTGTCTTTGGAGAGAAGAACAAAAGTGCGTGAAGAAAGTTGATTTTTCTCCTGGTTCGCGTGCAGCCCTTACGGTCCGAATCGATAATTCACTAACTGGTTTTCTCTTTGGCCGGATGAAAAATGTGACATTGGATTTGACTTCAAGAACACCCACTTCAAATCTTCTTAGAGTTGAGGCAGATCCGATTGATGTTCCTAAAATTTATGCGTATGTAGCGAAAAGTGATTTAAGTAAATACCCCAAAATCGAGGAGTACTGGAAAACTCGTCGGCAACAGTTAGCCGCATCTGATTTCACCAGCAACGAGACAATAGATACGGGGCCGGCTCCAGAATGGGCCATGACTGATTTTCAAGCTTTTGATGATCTGGTCAAGTCAGGCCCTTTGGTTACTTCAATCTGGAGATTTGGCACGCAAGCCGGAAATGGAACTGGCAGTAAATGTTTTGATGATAAAACCAAACTTCATGGTTTAGTCACCACAAATGCCCCTACCTATCTTCCCAATCCTCCCTCATTTGAAAATGGTGAACTCGCTTACAAAGTAGCAGGGGCGCATCACTTAGAAGATGGTGTTACCTTATTTAAAGGATCCTATGATTTAGTTCTCCGGACTGAATTCGCCCGTTGTCTATATGGGTTTTCAAATGCTCCGATTAGCGCAAAAATTTCCGTTGTTTCTACAAATGGTTCCACGCAAGATATTGCGAGCGAGTCACTGCGAGAAGATGCGGCTCGTCAATGGCTATATCTCAGTGCAAAAAACTTCACCTTCTCTGCGCCGACTATTAAAGTTAAATTAATGCAAGATAAACCGATAGTTCCAGCAAAAGAAGAAGCAGCCAAAGCGCCAGGTACCACAGTCGCCAAAAAAGTAAGCACAATTACCTGCGTTAAAGGCAAGATCACCAAGAAGTATTCCGGAGCAAAACCTAAATGCCCTAGTGGGTTCAAGAAAAAGTAAGAACTTCTGCGCTTTTCTGAATACTTTGGCACAATTCGACCATGTCATTGGTAATTGTCACTGGGGGATCTCGCGGACTGGGCTTTGAAACAGCTAAGGCGTTACGAGCCCAAGGGCACCAAATTGTTTTGGTTGCTAAAGATAAAGAGCAATTAGCGGAAGTTGCTGCCCAATTAGATTGTGAATATCGAGCAGTCGACTTAGCCGATTTAGAGGCTGCCAAGAAAACCTTCGAAGAGATATTGGCAAGTTTCGGCACACCAGAAATTTTAATTTTGGCTCATGGAGTAATGAGCGCAAAGATGTCTAAGACCTTAAAGACAGATAATGAAGAGTGGCGTCGAGTCATGGCCATTAATCTAGATTCGGTATTTTGTGCTGTAAATACTTTGGCTGCACCAATGGCTGAAGCACGAAATGGAAGAGTCATTATTTTCTCTGCTTGTTTAGGTCGAATGTCCGGGCCAGGCAATGCTGGCGGGTTAGCGCCTTACCGAATCAGCAAAGCAGGAGTAAATGCATTAGTCCGCAACTTGGCACATGAGACTGGCTTAGGTAGTAGGGGAGTTTTAGTTGATGCCATATGTCCGAACCATTCACGGACCGACATGGGTGGACCAGGAGCTCTGCTATCTGCCGAAGAGGGTGCCCGCACTGCGATCTGGTTGGCTACGCGAAACTTTGATCTAAATGGATCAACTGATCAAGAGAAATTAACTGGAGTGCTTTGGGAAGAGATGAATGTGATTCCATGGTAATTGCAAGTTTTCTTTAAATTGTTCCTGCCTCTAATCCTTCAAGAACATCCATTGCGCGTTCTTTTAATTCAGGGAGATCTGAAAGCCGATTTAGGCCAAATATCTGTTGACTCATACGGTGATTCTTCACAAATGCTTCTTTGTGTCGATCCAGAAAATCCCAATACAAAGTTGTGAAAGGGCAGGCCTTTTCACCTACACGTAATTTGGGATCATAAACACAGGGCTTGCAATAGTTAGACATTCGTGAAATGTATGCACCACCTGCCGCATATGGCTTTGTCATCATGGTGCCACCATCGGCATGAACGCCCATGCCAATTACATTTGGAACCATTACCCATTCAGAGGCATCAATAAAGACCTCACGCATCCACTCCAAAAATTCTTGCGGATTTGTACCGGTAATCAGAGCAAGATTCGAAAGTAACATTAGCCGCGGAATATGGTGAACCCATGCGCGATCATCTATGTCAGTTACGGTTTGTTTGATGCAATTCATTTGGGTTTTTTTAGGGTCGTTAAATAAAGGAAGTAATTTCCTGGCGGCATTTAATTGGTTATTTTCACGGTAATCAGGGCCTAGGAACCAATACATTCCGTTTACGTATTCACGCCAACCGATAACTTGCCGAATAAAACCTTCGGCAGATTCGATTGGTATCGAACCCTTGTTAAATGCTTGCACAGCCGCTCTGATTACTTCACTTGGGTGTAGTAGTCCGTTGTTTAAGTATGGGGATAACAGTGAATGATGAAGTGCCCAGTTATCAGTGGTCATCGCATCTTCAAGCGGGCCAAATTCAGCGAAGTGATTATCAATAAAGTTCTTTAATTGGGCGAGTGCACCTTTGCGAGTAGTGGCCCAAGTGTTTGTGGGTTCATGAGAAAGCTCAATCGCTACTTGATTATCAATCTCATCTCTCTGATGCTCGAGATATTTCGGTCCTTCATATTTTTTCGGGGGTGGCAAACGGTTCTCTTTATCGAAGTTCCATGAACCACCGACAGGATCACTGCCCTCCATCAATATATTTAAACGTGTTCTTTGTTTCCGATAGAAACTTTCCATTAAATAACTTTTTTGATCTTGAGCCCATGAGTGAAATAAGGGCCTAGGAGTCAGAAAGAAATCGTTTTCTACAAAAAGAACACCATGAGTTTTGAGTGCTTCAAATTGTCGAAAGGATGAAGGCTCCGCACAGATGATCGAAAGTTTTGGGTATTTCTTTTGAACAATTTTGAGACCAGATACCGTGGTCGCGGCTTTTACATATTCAACTGTAAACCCTTCATCCTCAAGAGATTTTGCAAAGTGACGGGCGCTAGAGATTAAAAAGAAGAGTCGTTCTTTGTGCCAATTTCGCCCAGTAGTCATGCGGGCACTTTCGACCAAGACAATCAAATCTTCTTTTGGGTCAGCCTCCTTAAGTGCACCAAATTTACGATGTAGGTGATCGAAGGGAATATAGATAATTCTCTTCATTTATTTTCCCGACAACGATTGCTGCAATACTTCACTTCATCCCAGTTCTTGGCCCATTTTTTGCGCCATTCAAATTTAAGATTGCAACGCACGCAGGTTTTTGGTGGAAACCCATTCTTATCCTTTGCGATTCGTGCCATGATCAAATAATAGTCTTGAGTAATTAATAATGCAGAAGGAAGGCAGTATTAAATTCTAGGATTTAAGGCAGTGGAATCAAGGTATTGGCAAAAATCTGCCAAGCAAGCGCTGATTTCGCAATTAATGAGAGCGTTATATAAGTGCGTTCTCCACGCAAGTAATTACTCCACTTGCCTACTTTTTTGTATTGCACCCATTGCACTAAAGCAAAAGAGTTGAAGAATACAAAAATGGTGAAGACAATTCCATAGACAAATGCTGGGGCTGAAGTATCACTAACACCGCCAATTGAAAGCACATAAAACGCAAGTGCTATCCAAGGAACAATTCCAGTTATGCAACCAAAAATAAATGGCAACCATCCACCATTTCCTGGTGTCTCATATTTTTCTTGCAACCAGCCAAACAAAATCATCGAAGCATTTACGCCGAAGATTGAGATTAGTGCAGTTACATCTGCGATGCCAGTCACTTGAGCGATCAACACGATCATCACCGAAGAGCTGATTGAGTATTCAACCCATCTGAAATAATTTCGTTGAGCTGACAATCCTGCGCTGTAGCGAGGAAAAAATTGTGGGCTAGCCACAATAAAATGGAAGAGCGCAGAAAGTCCTAAAAAGAGCGCAACGGCTAATCCGATCGGCGTGCTAAAAAGAATTACTGATGGAGCAAATGAGGAACCTGGGGGACCGGCCATGTAAGTGGCAGTTACTGGCAATGCAAAATCACTGCTTAATGCCAAGACTGCGACCATCTGCAGTAAGTGCAAAATTCCAGCAAAGATATTTACTTTGCGAAGTCGGGCCATAGTCAGGTCAGTTAGGTCTTTGCTCATAAATTAAAAATACCTCAGATCTCAAGGTAAATTGATAAATCCGTCGTTACGTGCCTCGAGTCGGATTTGAACCGACACTATGCAGTGTTTGAGACTGCCCTCTCTACCGTTGGAGTACCGAGGCCGGTAGTGCAATTTCAAATCTTATCGGGGTTGAGTGAGTACCCTTAGCAAGTGGCAAATTCACCCAATACCGATCAGGTGGCTCCAAGAATTATCGTCGCTGAAGATGAGGCGATCATTCGGATGGACCTAATTGAGATGTTGCGCGAGGCTGGATATAACGTCATTGGTGAGGCCGTAAATGGTCGCGAGGCGATCTCATTAGCCCGACATTTAAAACCAGATTTGGCGATTTTGGATGTGAAAATGCCTGAGGTCGATGGCATTTCAGCGGCCGAAGTAATCGTCAGTGAGAAATTGGCGGCGGTATTGATGCTTACCGCCTTTAGCCAGCGAGAGTTAGTTGAGCGGGCCCGAGATGCTGGGGCAATGGCATACCTAGTTAAGCCATTTTCGATTAGCGATCTGACTCCAGCCATTGAGATGGCCCTGGGCAGATACGCCCAGATTCAGGCCCTGGAGGCCGAGGTGGGCGAGCTTGGGGAGAGATTGGAAGCCCGAAAGTTGGTGGATCGGGCCAAAGGAGTTTTGATGGCCAATTTGGGGATCAGCGAGCCAGAGGCATTTAAATGGATCCAAAAGGCCGCAATGGATCAGCGCACCTCAATGAGCGTGGTGAGCGAAGGCGTCCTGGCTCATTATCAGTCGGAGAGTTGACAGCCATTTAATCTATTTTTTTCGCTATTCGGGGTGTTGAAATCGCGCAACTGCTGGCATACTCACACCGTCAAAACGCTTATCTCGAGGGTCTAAATCGAGAAAGCTGACAATATCCGAAAGGGAAATAATGCAAATTTCAAAGAAACTTAAGGTTGTTGCTGCATTCGCGGTTGCAGGCTTGGTCTTTGCTGGTTGCTCAAGCTCCGATTCAGACGAAAGCGGTGCTGGACCATTAAAGATCGGCTCACTACTTCCAGAGACCGGTAACCTCGCATTTCTCGGACCTCCTGAGTTTGCAGGCATTGACTTAGCTGTTGCTGAAATCAACGAAGCAGGTGGCGTACTTGGACAACCAATCGAGCACATTCGTGGCGATTCTGGAGATACAAGTACTGACATTGCACAACAGACGACTGATTCACATATCGCAGCAGGAGTAGGCGCGATTGTTGGTGCTGCATCTTCAGGTGTGTCACTAACAGTTATCGATAAAATCTCAGGTGCTGGCATTGTTCACTTCTCACCAGCTAATACCTCCCCAGATTTGACCAGCTATGCAGACAATGGCTTCTACTTCCGTAGCGCTCCTTCAGATACATTCCAAGGTGCAGTTCTCGGACAGTTGATGGCGGCAAACGGCGCAAAGAACGCTGTGTTCCTAAACCTTGATGATGCATACGGAAACGGTCTAGCTAAGTACGGTATTGCTGGATTCACCGGAACCTCAACGCAGGTTGTTTACAACCCACAAGCTGCTGAGTTTTCTGCTGATGTTTCCAAGGCAAAGGCTGCAAATCCAGATGCAATTGCAATCATTGGATTTGATGAGACCACAAAAGTGCTTACTGAATTGATCAAGCAGGGTATTGGACCAGACAAGGTTAAGACCTACCTTGTTGATGGAAACCTTTCATCAGGTGCTTACAAGGATCTTCCAAAGGACATCATGAAGGGCGTCAAGGCAACACTTCCTGGCGTATTCACAAATGATGAATTAAAGCAGCGCCTACTAGGTGTCGATCCTGCATTGACCGACTTCTCATACGCACCAGAGTCATATGACGCTGTAGTGCTAATTGCGCTCGCCGCTGAGCAGGGCAAGGGAACTGATGGAACAACCATTAGAGACAACCTCGCATCTGTTTCATCCGGTGGAACAAAGTGCACCACATTTGCAGAGTGCAAAGCGTTGATCGCTGAAGGTACCGATATCGATTACGACGGAGTTTCTGGCGCAATCGAATTCGATGCTAACGGAGATCCATCTGTAGCCACCATGGGTGTCTATGAGTACGTAGCAAATGACAAGTACGAAGCCCGTGCTGCTGAATTCATCACAGGCGCAGTACCTGCAGCTGAATAATAAATCAAGTTAGGTCGTATTTACTGAAATAGTAAGTACGCGAGAAAGAGCCCCGCTTAACGGTGGGGCTCTTTCTTATTTCTTAAGTAAATATTTATACTTACGCTGATTTTATAGGACGGAGAAATTTTCATGGAGCACAACCAAGAGCATGCTGGTCATGAGTATTTCTCTCAACTTTATGGCGCCACTTCAGCAGAGGGTGATCCACAACAAACTATTTTTGATAAATGGCGTGACAAAATGCTGGTTAATGCATTCCGAAAATACAGCAAACACAACTTAACAACTTCAGATGTTCTTGATGTTGGCTGTGGTTATGGATGGTTATTAGATGCATTTGATGGAGCGAAGAGTTTATGTGGAGTAGATATAGCGCATCACGCGGTTGAAGTCGCTGCAAATCGAAAACCGGAGAGATTTTTTAAGCAAGGGGATTTGCATGACCCAAGTCCATTTGCGCAAAAGTTTGATTTGATTTTGGCGATTAACATCATTGAACACCTTAGTAATCCAGTTGCTGGTATTGAATCAATCAAAAATGCTGCAAAGCCTGGTGCGATTGTTTTGGTGCATATGCCAACAATTAGCAACTGGCTGACAAAATGGGAATACTCAAAACTTTATGATTCAGATCCCACCCACATTTATCGACCTTCTGGGAAAACAGTGCGCAAATTATTTGAAGCGAATGGCTTTGAAACCTTGCGAGATTCGTACTTGCCGCACTTTCCAGCATTCCTAACCAAGATTTGGCCGATTCACCCGGCTTACTTAGCGGTATTCAAACGCAGTAATTAGATTTAAGCGTTTGCTGCGAGCGTTCCTAAGTACAACTCAATTACTTTCGGATCGTTAGCAAGTGATTTTCCGGTTCCAGTGTAAGCATTTCTACCTTGGTCCAAGACATATCCGCGATCAACAATTTGTAAACAACGACGGGCATTTTGTTCAACCATAATTACTGTCACTCCAGTGCGATTAATTTCGCGCACTCTTACAAATACTTCATCTTGCAAAGCGGGCGATAGGCCCGCACTTGGTTCATCAAGGAGCAAAACTGAAGGATTCATCATTAACGCCCGCCCCATAGCAACCATTTGGCGTTCACCACCAGAGAGGGAGCCGGCTCTTTGTTTGCGACGAACACCCAGGGTTGGAAAAAGGGAGGTTACAAAATCAAAACGTTCAGTAAATTTGTCAGCGGCTTGGTAAGCGCCCATTTGTAGGTTTTCTTCAATTGTGAGAGATGGGAAAACATTATTTGTTTGTGGCACGAAACCGATTCCCTTATTAACTAGCTCATCAGCGCGCTTATTTGTGATCTCTTCTCCACGCAATTTCACAAAACCATCTCTTACTTTGACCAGACCAAATAGCGCTTTTAGCAAGGTAGATTTTCCGGCGCCATTTGGGCCAATTATTCCGACAAGCTCACCTTCATTTGCATAGAGATCGCACCCATTAAGAATGTTAATGCCAGGAAGATATCCGGCGATTATCCCGCCGGCTTCAAGCAATAGATCATCACCGGCTAATTTTGTAGGTTCCATTTGATTACCCTCGATCCTGTTCAAGAGTAGAGTCATGATGCGCACCAAGGTAAGCGTCAATAACAGCCTTATCGCGCATGACGACATTTGGCGGACCTTCAGCAACAATTTCACCTTGAGCCATCACGATTACCCAATCGCTTATGTCACGCACCATATCCATGTCGTGCTCAACAAATAAAACTGTCATGCCTTCTTCTCTTAAATCCTTAATATGTCCAAGAAGTGATTGCTTAAGAGCTGGGTTCACACCTGCCATTGGTTCATCAAGCATCACCAACTCTGGTTCAACCATCAAGGCTCTGGCCATTTCAAGAAGTTTGCGTTGACCACCAGAAAGAGCGGCTGCGAAATCATCACGCTTATCTATTAATTTAAATCTTGTTAACAACTCTTCACTTCTTGCAGTTGCCGCCTTCTCCTGCGCATTCCAGAGAAATGGAAGTGCAGCTCGCAAAATAGATTCACCTTTTTGTTTTGTAGCGGCAAGTAGCATGTTGTCAATTACAGTTAAGCGGTAAAGAGCCTTTGTTAATTGAAAAGTTCGGACCATTCCCATGCGTGCCACTTTGTGTGGTGGAGTGCCGGAAATTTTGATTCCATTAAAAGTCCATGAACCTTCATCTACTTGGTCAAAGCCGGTCAATAAATTAAAGAATGTAGTTTTTCCAGCACCATTAGGTCCAATGAGCGCAGTGATCGCACCCCTTTGGATTTCAAGGTGGCCAACATTTACTGCAGTTAAACCGCCAAATTTTCGGACAACATTGTCAGCAACGATTATCGGGTCAGGCTTGCATACTCCAGGAGTAGGTGTAAGCCCAGCAAGAGCAGCTAAAGCAATATCTCGACGTGAATTACTTTGACTAGGCGCGGGCATCAAGAGCCAACTCCTTTCGGTCACCAAAAATTCCTTGCGGTCTAAAGATCATCAACAGCATCAATCCAAGACCGACTAACATGAAGCGGATCTGTCCTACTTGATTAACTCCAATGAGCCATTCAGGGATGTACCCAGCGCCGACAGCTTCGCGCAACATCTGCTCTATAAAGACGAGTAAAAACCAAAAGATAATTGAGCCGGCAATTGGCGCAAAGACTCGAGCCGCCCCTCCAAGAATTAAGACGGTGTAGGCAAAGAAGGTAAGTGCAGTTCCGTAATTATCAGGTTGAACAGATTGACGAGAGAGGGCATAAACAAAACCTGCAAAGGAGCCAACAATCCCACCAATAATTAGAGATTGCATTTTGTATAGGTAAACATTTTTACCAAGAGATCGAACTGCTTCTTCATCTTCGCGTATAGCTTTCAGTACCCGTCCCCATGGAGAGCGAACCAGAAGCCACATCACAAAAAGAACAACGAAAACTAAAGCCCATCCGGTAACAACAACCCAGAGATCATTGCCGTTGTAACGCAGGAATGGAGTGTCTAATCCATCTTTAAAGGGATTCAGATCAAAAAAATCTTTTCCAAACTTTCCAGTAATTCCATCTGAACCACCGAGATATTTGTTAAAGGTAGCCGAGCGCGCAATCTGTCGAATAATCTCAGCAGCGGCGATGGTGACAATTGCTAAGTAATCCGCACGCAATCTTAAAGTTGGCAAACCAAGAAGTAGAGCAAGGATTATTGAGTTAAATATGCCAGCTAATAGAGCAGCCCAAAGTGGAAAATTAAATGAAACCACAAGTGTGGCTACGCTATAAGCACCGACCGCTAAAAACCCAGCCTGGCCAAAGTTAAGCAACCCTGTGTATCCAAAATGTATATTCAAACCAATTGCTGCAAGTGCAAAAATGATTGTGTTAACTCCAAGAGCGGCACTAATTGATTGCTGTGCGATAAATATAAAATCCATTAGCCAACCCGTTCTTTCCTGCCGAGGATGCCTTGTGGGCGTACTAATAAAATTATGATCAAAATGAACAAAGCACCAACGTATTTAAGTTCTGTTGGAATAATTAAAGTCGAAAGCTGAATCAAAACACCGATGACCAACGAACCAACTAATGCTCCATAGGCGGTCCCTAAACCACCAAGAGTTACAGCTGCAAAAATCAACAACAACATATCTTGTCCCATTAAGAAACTAACGCCCTGATTTAGAGTGACCATAATTCCGGCAAAGGCTGCTAAGAACGCTCCCATAATCCAAACTGATCTGATTACAGACTCCACTTCGATTCCGGATGCAGCTGCAAGTGCTGGATTATCTGCAACCGCACGACTGGCTTTACCCATTTTGCTACGCAACAACCAAAGAGTGGCACCAACTAACAGAAGTAAGCCGATAGATGTGCTCATCATTGCTTTAGGGGTAATGCTGACCAACCCAATTTCAATTCCTGCTTGTCCGGCAAATTGCGGCAACTGCCTAGTGTCTCCACTAAATATAAATAAGAAAACGTATCGAATAAAAATTGCTAAACCGATTGATACAACGAGCATTGCGATCAATCCGGTACCACGTTTGCGCAAAGGTTTCCACAGCAAGCGATCTTGCAGGTAGCCCCCTATAAAAGCAGAAACAGCAAGTGCAACAGGAATCGCGGCAAAAACTGGCAAGCCCACAATTGCGCTAAAGAAATAAGTGAGTAATCCGCCAAGAGTTAAAAGTTCACCATGTGCAAAATTTGTTAATCCGGTTGTGCCAAATACTAGATTTAAACCAAGTGCAGCCAGAGCAATAATGATGCCAAGAATTAATCCGTCGGCGAGTAATTGCGCTGATTGATCAAGGATCGAAGTTCTTTCGACTCCTGGCCCAATCGGAAACAAAACAGTGAGAGTGCTACCCAGCATGAATACATTTATTTTGCGAGTAGCCTTTGTTGTATCGGTTAATGCTTGTCCACTTGGAAGCGACGATTGATCAAGAGTTACGTCATAGATGCCAGTCGAGGTAACTTCGATTTGCCATTTACCCATAGCATCCGAGGTAAGTTGAGTTGCGAAGCCATTTGGGCCAGTCAGATCAATCCGCACACCTGACAAGGGATTTGAAGTTGAATCTTTAATCTCTCCGACAAGGATTGAGGATGTGCCTGCCGCAAGTGCTGACCCTGAAGTTGAAAATGAAGTAATTAGGAAGAAGGTAGCCAATGCCAGTGCAATCTTGTGCACCAATTTAGCCTTTCCTATATTCATTCTTGATGTGCTCGTTTCCCTTAAGTTGAACGGTAGCGTACACAGAGAAGGCCAAGATAGAACTGCTTAATTTTAATTCTCTTTTTTGAAGTTCAGATTGTCAGGGCGCTCGGGTTTGGCATCACTCAAAATCAAGCAGGTAATCCGAGCAGTACAGGTCCGAACCCCCTCTTCATCTGTGATCACTACTTCATAGCTAGCCAATGTCCGGCCCAAAGATATGGCGGTAGCCACCCCCGTCACAATTCCACTTTTGGCTGCCCGGTGATGGGTGGCACTTATTTCGATTCCAACAATGCGGCGATCAAGTCCGGCATGCAGATGGGAGCCAATTGATCCCAGACTTTCTGCTAAGACCACGTTCGCTCCGCCATGTAAGAGCCCAAAAGGCTGGGTGTTCCCAATAACCGGCATGGTGCCGACCATTCTTTCTGGGGAGGCTTCAATGATCTCGATTCCCATTTTTTGGTCTAAAGCCCCGCGACCCCGTTCATTTAAGGCCGCCAAATTTTCATCGCTCAATTTATTCTCTTTGTTAAGTGCGCTCATCTGCCAATCCTACGCGCTCAACCTAGGATCCAGATATGGGGAAATCCAATTCACCAAACTCACGGCGTCAGCGACGGCTGCTTTTGCTTGATGGCCATTCAATGGCATATCGGGCATTTCACGCATTGCCGGTAGAAAACTTCAAGACTTCAGCCGGATTTCCAACAAATGCTACATATGGATTCACCACAATGTTGCTCAATTTATTGCGAGATATCGAACCAACTCATATCGCGGTTGCATTTGATGTTTCGCGAAAAACTTTTCGTTCTGAGCGTTTCCCTGAGTACAAAGCAAACCGTGCAAAAACTCCAGACGAGTTTCGATCTCAGATGCCTGAAATTTTTGCAATCGTAGATGCTTTAGGAATAAAAAGAATTCAGAAAGAAGGTTTTGAGGCTGATGATCTTATTGCGACATTAGCAACTAATGCAGTCGCCAAGAAATTTGCAGTGGAGATTTGTTCAGGAGATCGTGACACATTTCAATTAGTTACCGATCAGATAACGGTTCTCTATCCCAAAAAAGGCGTCAGCGAGTTAGCCAGAATGACACCGGATGCAGTCTTTGAAAAGTACGGACTAACTCCAAAACAGTATCCAGATTTTGCTGCCCTACGCGGAGACCCAAGTGACAACCTGCCATCTCTGGCAGGTGTTGGTGAAAAAACAGCCACTAAATGGATTGCAGAATATGGCTCTCTTGAAGTTTTGCTGAAAAAATCAGATGAAGTAAGTGGAAAAGTTGGTGAATCGTTACGTGCTGGAATAGAACAGGTCAAGTTGAATCACGAGCTGACACACTTGATTAAAGATGTAGAAATTGAATTAGAGATTGAAGATTTGGAAGTCGCCAACAAGAATTTTAAGGAACTGCGAGAAATTTTTGATCGACTTGAGTTTAGGGCATTAAAAGAGCGAATAAACAAAATGGATAATTCCAGTGAATCAACCATCCCAGCAGTTTCAAAGAGCAGTAAAAGCCAAGTGGATATAAAAATTAAAACAATTGAAAGTTTAAAAGATTTAAAATTAATTGATGAATCACAACTGAGTGCGGTTTCCTACGCGCTCCAGGGTGAGTGGCTATTTGAATTACTGATATCTCAGGGTGGGGAAAGGAATTTCTATCTAAAACATGAGGTCGCCGCAGCTTGGTTACAGAACGAGAAATATAAAAAGATATTTTTTGATTTGAAACAATTGGCCATTCGGGCCGTTGATGGAATCTCTGGAGAATGTATAGATTTAGCTTTGCTTGCATATTTGATTAACCCCGGAGCCAGAACCCCTGAATTAAGTGAAGCAGTAGGCGTTTTGCTCGGTCGTGAGATCGCGGGGCAATCCTTTGAAATAGAGGAAGAGTTACCGATGGAGCTGGATTTTGAGGCACCAAATCTGGAGATTGATAAAACAGCGCTACAAGTGCAGGCTCAAGCGATTCTTGAGCTTTATCCACTTCTTTTGCAAAGAGCCGACCAAACTAAGGCAACGAAATTGGCAAGCGAAATTGAAGTACCTACGGCAATCGCTTTAGCAAATATGGAAAGAATCGGAATCGCTGTAGATGTCAAGGAGATTGCAAGGCTAGAAACATTTTTTGCTAAAGCCAGCCTGGAAGCTGCAGAGGAAGCCCATAAAATAGTCGGTCACGAATTTAATCTCTCTTCTCCAAAGCAATTACAAGAAGTTTTATTTGATGAACTTCAATTGCCTAAAAGCAAAAAGATCAAAACTGGATATACGACCGATGCTGAAGCATTACAACACCTACAAGAGATTACTAAGCATCCAGTTATCGACCAGATTTTGAGATCCCGAGATGTCCTAAAGTTAAAAAGCGTGGTCGAAGGGTTAAGTCGTGCCACTGCCGCAGATGGACGAATTCATACAACTTTCCAGCAGATGGTAACCGCCACCGGAAGGCTTTCTTCGACTGAACCGAATTTACAAAATATTCCAATTAGAAGTGAAGAAGGACGTCTAATTAGAAGTTGCTTTATAGCCGGCAAAGGTTTTGAAAAATTGATGACGGCGGATTACAGCCAAATCGAAATGCGCATCATGGCTCATCTTTCAAATGATAAAGCACTTCTTGCGGCTTTAACTTCTGGTGAGGACTTGCATACAACTGTTGGAGCGCAAGTATTTGGCGTCAAAGTAAATGAAGTGACAACTGAAATGCGCCGCACTATAAAAGCGATGTCTTATGGATTGGCTTATGGTCTTTCGGCTTTTGGTTTATCGCAACAACTTGGAATCTCACCAGTGGCCGCGCAGGAATTGATGAATACTTATTTCGAACGATTCGGTGGTATCCGTGATTATTTAGCAGATGTTGTCATTGAAGCGCGCAAAGTTGGTTACACCGAAACTATTTTAGGTCGTCGTCGTTACCTACCTGATCTGCAAAGTGATGTAAAAACCCGCAGGGATATTGCAGAGCGGATGGCGTTAAATGCACCGATTCAAGGTTCGGCTGCTGACATCATGAAATTGGCGATGTTGAAAGTTGGAAACGCAATCTCTGCAGCTAATTTGAAATCTCGAATTTTGTTACAAGTTCATGATGAACTGGTTTTAGAAGTTGCTACAGGGGAAGCCGAACTTCTCTCCGAAATTGTCCGCGCTCAGATGGGGGATGCATTTGCACTTAATGCACCCTTGGCAGTGAATATTGGGTTCGGTGCTAATTGGGAGTTAGCAGCCCATTAATTAGATCGCCGAATCACGCTTTTGAGCGGGGTTTTCAAGTGAAATACCCTGAAATTGACCGGCTCTTACGCCTAGCCGTAGCCTTGCCCGCTGTCCCTATTCCTACTACCCACTACCTTCGGAGCAACTTGAGCAACGCACCTGCAGTCGCAATTAATGACATTGGATCAGCCGCCGATTTTATGGCCGCAATTGAAGGAACAATAAAGAATTTTAACGATGGAGACCTTGTAGAAGGAATCATCGTTCAAGTAGATCGAGATGAAGTTCTCGTAGACATTGGCTACAAAACAGAAGGTGTAATCCCTTCTCGTGAACTTTCAATCAAACATGATATTGATCCACATGAGATTGTTTCAGTGGGGGATCGCATCGAAGCACTCGTCTTGCAAAAAGAAGATAAAGAGGGACGCTTAATTCTTTCCAAGAAGCGCGCAACATACGAGCGTGCATGGGGAACTATTGAAGAAATGAAAGAGCGCGACGAAGTTGTTAAGGGAACAATTATTGAAGTTGTTAAAGGTGGCTTAATCGTTGACATCGGACTTCGTGGCTTCTTGCCAGCATCTCTTGTAGAGATGAGACGTGTTCGTGATTTAACTCCATATATTGGTAAAGAGATCGAAGCTCGAATCATCGAACTCGACAAAAACCGGAACAACGTAGTTTTGTCTCGTCGTGCATTTCTTGAGCAAAGCCAATCAGAGACTCGTACAACTTTCTTGAATCAACTTCAAAAAGGTCAAGTACGTTCCGGAACCATTTCTTCAATTGTTAACTTCGGTGCATTTGTTGATCTTGGTGGAGTTGATGGCCTAGTTCACGTAAGCGAACTTTCATGGAAACATATCGATCATCCAAACGAGGTCGTTGAAGTTGGTATGCCGGTAACTGTTGAAGTTCTTGAAGTAGATTTCGAGCGCGAGCGCGTTTCGCTGTCACTTAAAGCAACACAAGAGGATCCTTGGCAGCACTTTGCACGCACAAATGCGATTGACCAGGTTGTTGCTGGCAAAGTAACCAAATTGGTTCCATTCGGCGCATTTGTAAGAGTGCATGAAGGTATTGAAGGTTTGGTTCATATTTCTGAACTTGCAGAGCGCCATGTTGAAATTCCAGAGCAAGTAGTTCAAGTTGATGATGATATTTTCGTAAAGATCATTGATATTGATCTTGAGCGTCGTCGCGTTTCACTTTCATTAAAGCAAGCCAATGAAGGACATGAAGTTGTGATCGAAGCATTTGATCCAACTCAATATGGAATGCCTGCACGTTACGACGAAGCAGGTAATTTCATTTACCCAGAAGGTTTCGATCCTGATTCACAGGAATGGAAGCCAGGATTTGAAACCCAACGCGAAGAGTGGGAACGTCAATACACCGAGGCACAAGCTCGTTTCATTGCCCATAAAAAGCAACGTGACGAAGCAAAAGCCAGCGACGCTGCAACAGCGGCAACCTCAGATGCTGCAGAAAGCACTGAAACCCCTGCTGCTGAATAGGTAATTTGCGGTCTGTACGGTTTAAGTGGTCGAGTACTTGGGTACTTGAGTAGTTTGTACTAGTGATTCTAATTGCCCTAACGGGCGGCATCGGCTCGGGCAAGTCCCGGGCCGCTGCCATTCTCCAAGAGTTTGGTGCTCATTCAATCAGCGCAGATATGTTGGCTCGAGAAGTGCTTGAGCGGGGCGAAAACGGTTACAACGAAGTTGTTGCTCACTTTGGAGATGAAATTCTCAATGAGGGTCAGATTGATCGAAAAAAATTGGCAGAGATAGTTTTCAGAGACTCGAAGCAATTGGAAGTGTTGGAATCTATTACCCATCCATTGATTAGAGCGAAGTTTGTTTCGAAAACGCGATCCTTGCCGGAGGCATCTGTCGTCGTCTATGAAATTCCTTTGCTTGCAGAATCAATCTCGCGACAAAAGCAATTAGATTTCGACCATGTAATTGTTCTCGAGAGTAAAACTGAGATACGAATTAGCAGATTAATCGAGCGCGGTTTGAGTGCAAAAGAGGCACAGTTGCGAATTGCTAATCAGCATTCGGATGAGCAAAGAAAAAAGATTGCAACTCACCTAATCAACAACGAGGGTTCGCCTGAAGAACTAAAAGATACACTATCTCAGTGGTGGAGTAAATTCATTTCACCAGAGATTGCCAAGTGAAGTAGCGTTGATAGATGCGTCCTGAGATCAGCCGTAAAATGCGGCCATTCGAAGTAATCAGTGATTTTTCTCCAGATGGAGATCAGCCAACTGCGATTGCTGAATTAACTCAAAGATTATTGAATAAAGAAAAAGATGTTGTTCTACTAGGTGCTACTGGAACTGGAAAATCAGCAACAGCAGCTTGGTTGATTGAAAAACTACAGCGCCCAACTTTGGTACTTGCACCAAATAAGACCTTGGCTGCGCAATTGACTCATGAGTTTCGAGAACTTTTACCTGATGCCGCAGTCGAATACTGTGTTTCTTATTATGATTATTATCAACCAGACGCTTACGTTCCGCAGACCGATACTTTTATTGAAAAAGACTCATCAATAAACTCTGAAGTAGAGCGCTTGCGATATTCGGCAACTCACTCTTTATTGACGCGCAGAGATGTGATAGTTGTTTCGACCGTTTCGTGCATTTACGGATTAGGAACACCACAGGAATATGTGGATGCGATGCTCGAAATTAATGTGGGAGATACTTTTGAGCGAAATAAACTTTTACGCCGATTCGTAGATATGCAGTATTCGCGAAATGACGTGGCTTTTGAACGTGGCACATTTCGGGTGCGAGGCGACACAATTGAGATTATTCCGGTGTATCAAGAGACTGCTCTACGTATCGAGATGTTCGGTGATGAGATTGAAAGAATCCTAACCCTTCACCCGATTACTGGAGAAGTTTTAGCAGAAGATACCCAGGCATTCATTTTCCCAGCATCACATTATGCGGCAAGTAAAGAAACGATGGAACGGGCGATATCTGAAATCGAAAGTGAACTCGCCCAACAACTAGAACTATTTGATAAACAAGGAAAACTTTTAGAAGCTCAACGTCTTCGCATGCGAACAACTTTTGATATCGAGATGATTAGGCAACTGGGATACTGCTCTGGAATCGAGAATTATTCCAGGCAGATCGATGGACGAACTCCGGGATCAGCACCAAACTGCTTGTTAGATTATTTCCCAGAAGATTTCCTATGCATAATTGATGAATCACATGTAACTGTTCCACAGATAGGTGCAATGTTTGAAGGTGACTCATCCAGAAAACGGACATTAGTTGAACATGGTTTTAGATTGCCAAGTGCAATGGACAATCGGCCGTTGAAGTGGGCTGAATTTTTGGAAAGAGTTGACCAAAAAGTTTATCTCTCAGCTACTCCAGGAAAATATGAATTGGGAGTAGCCGATGGGGTCGTCGAGCAGGTAATCAGACCTACAGGATTAATTGATCCGAAGATTGTTCTCAAGCCAACTACTGGTCAGGTTGATGACTTAATTGCCCAAATAAGAATGAGAAGCGAAAAAAATGAAAGAGTGTTAGTAACAACTTTAACTAAAAAAATGTCAGAGGATTTAACTGATTATTTGTTAGAGATGGATATTCGAGTTAGGTATTTACATTCAGAGGTAGATACTTTGCGAAGAGTAGAACTCCTTAGAGAATTACGCTTGGGTGAATATGACGTCCTTATTGGTATTAACTTACTCCGCGAGGGACTGGACTTACCTGAGGTTTCGTTAGTGGCTATTCTTGATGCCGATAAAGAAGGTTTTTTAAGATCTACTACTTCGCTAATTCAAACCATAGGTAGAGCAGCAAGAAACGTATCCGGTGAAGTCCATATGTACGCCGACAGGATTACAGATTCCATGCAACGAGCTATCGATGAGACAAATCGACGCAGAGAAAAACAAGTCGCTTACAACACCGAGAAAGGATTAGACCCACAACCACTTCGCAAGCGCATAGCTGACATCACGGATTCCATAACCAGGGAAGAGGAAGATTCTGAGCAATTACTGGCGAAAGCGAACCGGAACAATCGAGGGTCAGATCCGTCCATAGGGGGATTCAAGAGCAAGAGCCTTCTCGCTGGGAAAGGTGGAGCGGCATTACCTAAGATGGAGTTATTGGATCTTATTGAATCCTTGACCGCCCAGATGCGATCAGCTGCGGAAAACCTTCATTTTGAGTTAGCTGCGCGTTTGCGAGATGAGATTCATGAATTAAAACGCGAATTGCGCGGAATGGAGACAGCCGGATTATGAGCGACCACCTGATTGTAAGGGGAGCAAGGGAACACAATTTAAAAAATATTTCAATTGAAATTCCCAGAAACTCACTTGTGGTCTTTACCGGATTATCCGGCTCGGGTAAATCAAGTTTAGCTTTCGATACTATTTTTGCAGAAGGACAGCGGAGATATGTTGAATCTTTAAGTGCATACGCGCGACAATTTTTGGGCCAATTAGATAAACCAGATGTTGATTTTATCGAGGGACTTTCACCAGCTGTTTCGATTGACCAAAAGTCTACAAACCGTAATCCAAGATCAACGGTTGGAACGATTACTGAAGCCTATGATTATTTTAGATTGCTATATGCAAGAGCAGGAAAACCTCACTGTCCGAAGTGCGGTGATGAAGTTTCTCGTCAGTCACCTCAACAAATAGTCGATCAGATTTTGGCACTTCCTGATGAAACGAAATTTCATGTTCTTGCTCCAATTGTCCGAGCACGCAAAGGTGAATTCGTAGATATATTTAAAGATTTAACTTTACAAGGATTTTCAAGAGCAAGAGTCGATGGGAAAGTTTTTTCGTTAGATGAAATTCCAGAACTTAAGAAGCAAGAAAAACACACCATTGAAGTAGTGGTTGACAGATTAAGTGCAAAAGCAAGTTCACAACAGAGATTAACTGATTCAGTAGAAACTGCGCTAAAACTTGCTAACGGTATCGTGATTCTTGAATTTGTTGACGAACCAGTAAAATCACCAAATCGAGAAAAAAGCTTCAGCGAAAAAATGGCTTGCATGAAGTGCGAGATCTCTATTGAGGAGTTTGAACCAAGATCTTTCTCTTTTAACTCTCCTTTTGGAGCGTGTGGAGAATGTGATGGAATCGGAACCCGACTAGTTGTTGATGAAGAGTTGGTGATTCCAGATGATTCTATTTCAATCTCTGAAGGTGCTATCGCACCTTGGTCCCTTGGTACCAGTTCTGAATACTTTGAAAGGTTATTAGAAGGATTAGGCAAGGAATTAACTTTTTCCATGGATGCACCCTGGAAGAAATTGAGCGCCAAGGTTAAAGATGCAATTCTCAATGGTTACGACTACGAGGTTCATGTTAAGTACCGGAATCGTTATGGAAGAACTCGTCAGTACACAACAGGATTTGAAGGCGTAATTCCATTCCTTGAGCGCCGTCACGGAGAAACAGATAGCGACCAAAGTAGAGATCGACTTGAGGCTTTCATGCGTCAGACTCCGTGCGCCGTATGTAAAGGTGCAAGGCTTAAAAGTGAAATCTTGGCAGTAACTCTTGACGGATTAAATATTGCCCAACTTTGTGCATTGCCAATAAATGAATGTGCCAAATTTCTGCAGAAATTAACGCTTGGCAAAAGAGAGCGTCAAATTGCTGAACGCGTATTGAAAGAAGTCAACGCTCGCCTCGGATTTCTTTTAGATGTGGGCCTTGATTATTTGTCGTTAGATCGCCCAGCAGGATCGCTATCGGGTGGCGAAGCCCAACGAATTAGATTAGCAACTCAGATTGGTTCAGGTCTGGTTGGAGTTCTTTATGTTCTAGATGAGCCAAGTATCGGGCTTCATCAACGCGACAATGTCCGATTAATTGAAACTCTTACAAGATTAAGGGACCTTGGAAATACGCTAATTGTCGTAGAACATGACGAAGAGACAATTAGAGCTGCGGATTGGATTGTAGATATTGGGCCCGGAGCAGGAGAGCACGGCGGAGAAGTCGTTGTTTCAGGAGACTATAAATCTTTACTGTCAGAAAAGAAATCAATTACTGGTGCATATCTATCTGGCAGAAGAAGTATCGAGATACCCAAAAAGCGAAGAGCTATAGATCCAAAAAGACAATTGGTAGTAAAGGCTGCACGAGAAAATAACTTACAAAATATTGACGTCGCTTTCCCATTATCGACTTTTATCGCGGTGACCGGAGTTAGTGGATCTGGTAAATCTACATTAGTCAACGAAATTCTCTACACATCGCTAGCAAATAAATTAAATGGTGCCCGGATGGTTCCAGGACGACATCGAACGATTACAGGCGTTGATCAGTTAGACAAAATTGTCCACGTTGATCAATCACCAATTGGCAGAACGCCAAGATCTAACGCAGCAACTTATACGGGATTATTTGACAAAGTCAGAGCCTTATTTGCCGAGACAAATGAAGCCAAAGTGCGCGGTTACCAACAAGGAAGATTCTCATTCAACGTAAAAGGTGGACGCTGTGAGAACTGTTCTGGAGATGGAACCATCACGATTGAAATGAATTTCTTGCCAGATGTATACGTTCCATGCGAAGTCTGCCATGGTGCTAGATATAACCGTGAAACCTTAGAAGTTCATTACAAGGGTAAAACTATTGCGGACGTCTTAAATATGCCGATTGAGCAGGCAAATGAATTCTTTGAAGCCGTGCCAGCAATCGCCAGATACTTAAAAACTTTATGTGATGTGGGACTTGGTTATGTTCGACTAGGACAATCAGCACCAACTCTTTCTGGTGGTGAAGCTCAACGAGTCAAGTTAGCCACTGAATTACAACGTAGGTCTACTGGCAGAACTATCTATGTTTTAGATGAACCAACAACTGGACTTCACTTCGAAGATGTAAGTAAATTGCTTATAGTTCTAAACCGTTTAGTTAATGCAGGAAACACGGTTGTCGTCATTGAACATAATTTGGATGTTATTAAATGTGCAGATTGGGTGATAGATCTTGGTCCTGAAGGTGGATCAAGGGGAGGCAGTGTCATCGCTGAAGGCACACCTGAAGACGTAGCCAAGGACAAGAAAAGTTTTACTGGCGTATTTTTAAAGCAAGTTCTAAGCGGGAGAAGTAGTGGCTGATCCGCTTTCCTACCGACCTGAAAATATTCCAACAGAGCCAGGCGTTTATAGGTTTAGAAATCCAGCGGGAAAAATTATTTATGTTGGAAAAGCAAAAAATTTGCGTTCAAGACTGAGCTCATATTTCCAAAAAAACTTACCAGAAAAAACAAAACAAATGGTTTGGACAGCCTCAAGTGTTGATTGGACAATAGTAAAAAATGAGATAGAGGCATTGCAATTAGAGTTCACCTGGATTCGGAGTGAGTCACCTAGATTTAATGTAATTTTCCGTGATGATAAGTCATATCCATATTTAGCAGTTTCCAGCAAGGACAAATTTCCAAGATTATTCATTACCAGAAAAGAAAAACAAAAAGATGTTAAGTATTTTGGTCCATATCCGCATGCTTGGGCTTTACGTGAACTCTATGATTTAGTTCAGTCATCCTTCCCGATCAGATCATGTAGTGCTGGAGTTTTTAACTCGGCAAAAAGATCAGGGAGACCTTGTTTACTTGGATTTATCGATAAATGCGCCGCTCCATGCGTAGGGAAGATTTCAGAAGTAGAACACGTGCAACTTACGAGAGAACTAGTGAATTTTCTCTCCGAAGATCCAACAAAACTTATGGTCACTTTGACAAAAGAAATGGAAGCTCTGTCTGCAAAAGAAGAGTTCGAAAAAGCGGCTCGTGTTAGAGATCGAGTTGCAGCACTCGAAAAGATTTCAACGACAAACACCGTGGTTTTGCCCGATCAAACCGACGCAGATATTTTCGGTTTGCACTTAGAAGAGATAGATGCGGCAGTTACTCTTTTTTTGGTTCGCAAAGGCAGAATTCTGGGCGCTAGATCCTGGATTGTTGAACGGCCAGATGAATCCGCTCCGGAAGAAATTATGGAAAAAATTCTGCTAAATCATTACTTGGCGGACGGTTTAGAGGATTTCCCGAGAGAAGTCCTAGTTTCATTTTTGCCAGAATCTAGCAACTCAGTTGAGGAGATTATTTCTGAGCGAAGTGGGCATCGCATGGAAATCAGAGTCCCTCAAAGAGGCGAGAAAAAAGAACTACACGAAACAGTTATTAGGAACTCTCAAGATGCACTCAATCGCTACCGATTGAAAAGAACAAGTGATTTGAGTACTAGAACTCAAGCATTAGCTCAATTACAAGAATCACTTGAAATGAATGAAGCTCCGCTACGAATAGAGTGTTTTGATATTTCCAATTTGCTAGGCACGCAAATGGTTGCTTCTATGGTGGTGTTCGAAGATGGAGTTCCTAAAAAATCCGAGTATCGGAGATTTGAAATCAATCTTCCTGAGAACGGAACTCTTGATGACACTGCTGCAATAAATCAGGTATTGACTCGAAGACTTAATCGCTTGAAAATTGAAAATGACTTAGACGAGAACAATAGAGATGAAAAATTGGTCAAAAAGTTTGCTTACAAACCACAGTTAATTATTGTGGATGGAGGCAAGCCGCAAGTGAGTGCGGCTGCAAGAGCTTTGGAAGGATTTGACATTGCATTTTGCGGCATAGCCAAGCGGCTTGAAGAAGTGTGGCTTCCAAATCAAAAAGATCCAATAATTTTCCCACGTAACAGCGAAGCGATGTATTTGGTGCAACGTATTCGTGATGAGGCTCATCGTTTTGCGATCACGTATCACCGTTCGAAACGGTCAAAAGCGATGTTGGAATCTACGCTGGAAGATATTCCAGGATTGGGTCAAGCAAGAGCTCGTTCACTTATTGCCCATTTTGGATCTGTGGCAAAGTTGAAAGCAGCATCCGAGGAGCAGGTGGCCCAACTTCCGGGAATTGGTATTAAATTGGCGAAAGTGATTGTGGAGTATTTGGCGGGATCAACCACGACAGGAGAGGCATCGTTAATTCCTGGAATCGATATGGCGACAGGGGAGATACTTGACAGCTGAGGATGATAGTCAAGTGGGCCACATAATAGGTCTGTAGTTATCCGCGATATTGCACAGGAGGACAGGAGCAGGGGTCATGGAAGTAGTAATAATCACTGGAATGTCGGGTGCTGGTAGATCTACGGCAGCTCATGTGCTTGAAGATAGCAATTGGTATGTCGTTGATAATTTGCCTCCCGCGATGCTGCTCCCACTAATCAAAGAAGTAGAAGGTGAGCATCAAAAAGTTGCTGTTGTAATTGATGTACGTAGTAGAGCCTTTTTTGAAGAGTTGGCTCAATCTCTTGCTGCACTAAAGCAGATGCAAGTAAATGTAAGAATTCTATTTTTAGATTCAGCTGATGAGATATTGGTGAGAAGGTACGAGGCAACTCGTCGACCTCATCCTTTGCAGGCTGGAGACCGAATTTTTGATGGAGTTACTCGAGAGCGGAAGTTGCTTGGCGACTTAAGAGCGACGGCAGATATAGTGTTGGATACGAGCGCACTAAATGTGCATCAACTCGGAAACAAAATCGGCGAAGTTTTTGCGCAACTCAGTGATCGCGGCATTCATCTTTCACTACTTTCTTTCGGATATAAATTTGGAATTCCTTATGATGCGGATTTTATTTTGGATTGTCGATTCATACCAAATCCACATTGGGTGCCCGAGTTGCAGCCATTATCAGGAAAAGATGGTGCAGTTGCAAAAATGGTTTTAGATAATACCGCGACTAAAGATTTTATCAATAATTTTTTGCAGCTATTTAACGGAACAAAAGATGGCTTCCTGCAAGAAGGTAAAAGGTACTTAACAATTGCAATAGGGTGCACCGGCGGACGTCACCGAAGTGTCGCAGTCAGCGAATTTTTAGCTAACGAGTTTAGAAATCAAAAAATTGATACAACATTGAATCATCGAGATTTGGATCGCTAGTGAGCACTCCAATTGTGGCTTTTGGCGGAGGACATGGGCTCGCGGCCATGTTAAGCGCTTTGAGAGATATCAGTAGTGAGATCACTGCTGTTGTTACCGTTGCCGACAATGGAGGATCCAGCGGTCAGCTTCGCTCTGAATTTGGAGTGATGCCACCAGGAGATCTGCGCATGGCGCTATCAGCTTTATGTTCTGATGATGAATGGGGAAGCAGTTGGGCACAGACATTGCAACACCGCTTTGAAAGTGCAGGACCATTAAACGGTCATGCCTTGGGAAATTTACTACTCACTGCCCTTTGGAATTTGAATAATGATCCCGTAGTTGGCCTAGACAAGGTCGGTGAACTTTTGCGAATTGTAGGGAGAGTGCTGCCAATGGCTGCCATCCCAATTGAGATTGAAGCAACGTTAAAACCACTCTCTAATAGTCAGACAGGAAGAGTGATTCGCGGGCAAGTTGAAGTTGCAGAGGCTGCGAGTGAAGTTGTCAGCGTTCGCTTAATTCCAGATTCCCCTCCAGTCCTGTCTGAGGTTCTGGAAGCAATCGAAAAGGCAGAATGGATAACCATTGGACCTGGCTCTTGGTATTCCAGTGTTTTACCGCATCTCCTTGTTCCACAAATTCGAACAGCGCTAGCGACCACAAATGCCAAAATTGTGGTGTTTTTGAACCTTGATGCACGGACCATTAAGGATGAAGCAAGTGCCCTTTCACCTGAAGTTCAAATTGAATTTCTGAAAACTCATGCACCAGAGGTCAAAATCGACTACCTTGTCGCTGATAACTCCATAAAAACCACTGGACTCGAAGCAATTGCACGGAAGTATGAAGCGCAATTAATCCTGAGTGATTTAGCCCAACATCCAGGAAGCGATCAACATGATCGTTTCAAGGTACTTTCCACCTTAAAGAATTTGATTGGATAAATGAATGGCAACAAAATGGCTATGACAGCAGCAGTTAAGGACGAGTTGAGCCGTTTAGCGGTTTCAAAGCCATGCTGTCGAAAAGCAGAAGTTTCTGCGCTACTTAGATTTGCTGGCGGATTACATTTAACAGGTGGAAAAGTTGTAGTAGAGGTTGAGTTAGATACCGCACAAAGTGCACGGCGACTCAGAAAAGAAATTTCTGAAATTTATGGACATGAAAGCGACCTAACCGTTGTTTCTCCGGGTGGAATGCGCAAAGCCAGTAGGTACATGGTCCGAGTTGCCGAAACAGGAGAGGCGCTTGCCAGGCAAACAGGTTTAATCGATTCAAACGGCAGGCCGATTCGAGGATTACCGCCGCAAGTTGTTTCCGCTGCTAAGTGCGATGCAGAAGCAGCATGGCGCGGGGCATTTTTGGCGCATGGTTCTCTGACTGAACCTGGAAGATCTTCCGCGTTAGAGATAACTGCACCTGGACCAGAAGCGGCATTAGCTTTGGTTGGCGCTGCAAGGAGATTGGGAATCACTGCAAAGGCTCGTGAAGTTAGAGGTGTGGATCGAGTAGTTCTGCGTGATGGAGATGCAATTGGTGCACTGCTTACTTTAATGGGAGCACATGAGAGTGTTCTTGCATGGGAAGAACGCAGAATGCGTCGCGAAGTTCGTGCGACCGCAAATCGATTAGCAAACTTTGATGATGCAAATTTACGAAGATCAGCAAGAGCTGCAGTTGCTGCTGCTGCAAGAGTCGCTCGTGCTATCGAAATATTAGGAGAAGACATACCGCAACATCTTTTGGAAGCAGGTCAACTTCGCATAGAGCACGGTCAAGCAAGTCTCGAAGAGCTCGGTTCACTTGCAACTCCACCAATGACAAAAGATGCAATTGCTGGTCGAATTCGCCGTTTATTAGCAATGGCAGATAAAAGAGCCACAGAATTGGGAATTGCAGATACAGAGGCCGGAATTCCGCCCGAATTGCTAGAGGATTCACAAGAATAAGCGAGCAGTGGGTTTCATCGAAATGATAAGGTTGGCGTTGGCAATGCTTACAGGTTTTTAGTGAAGTTTTTGTTTAGAAACAATTGCATTTTAATTTAGGGAGTTCCAGATGGTAGCCGTGGGAATCAATGGATTTGGAAGAATTGGCCGTAATTATTTCCGCGCAGCTCTTGCCCCAAACTCAGGGGTTGAAATTGTTGGCATTAATGATTTAACCGACACCGCCACGCTGGCTCATCTTTTAAAATATGACTCAATCCTTGGACGTCTAGGCCAAGAAATTTCATTCACTTCAGATTCTTTGACAGTCGGATCGAAAACCATAAAAGTTTCAGCAGAGAGAGATCCTGCAGCATTGCCATGGTCGGCTTTAGGTGTCGATATCGCTATCGAATCAACTGGCATTTTCACTAAAGCGGCAGATGCTAAAAAACATTTAACAGCAGGTGCAAAAAAAGTAATTATTTCAGCTCCAGCAACAGATGAAGATATAACTGTAGTAATGGGTGTTAACCATCTAAAATATAACCCGGCCAATCACCACATAATTTCAAACGCATCATGCACCACAAACTGTTTGGCACCTATGGCCAAGGTTTTGCAAGATGAGTTTGGAATTGAACGTGGAATGATGACCACAATTCATGCATATACAAATGACCAAGTAATTTTAGATTTGCCACATAAAGATTTAAGACGAGGTCGCGCAGCCGCTATTTCTATAATTCCAAGCAGTACCGGTGCAGCCAAAGCAATTAGTTTGGTTTTACCGGAGTTAAAGGGAAAACTTGATGGATACGCTTTGCGCGTCCCAGTGCCAGTTGGTTCAGTGACAGATCTGACGGTTGAACTAAGTAAAGAAGTTTCAGCGGCAGATATCAATGCTGCAATGAAGAAAGCCAGTGAGGGCTCCTTAAAGGGAGTGCTTGAGTACACGGAAGATTCGATAGTTTCAGCAGATATTGTGACTAATCCATCATCGTGCATTTTTGATAGTCAATTAACAAAGACAATAGGTAAAACTGCAAAAGTTGTCGGCTGGTATGACAATGAGTGGGGATATTCAAATCGCTTAGTGGATCTCACAACTTTTGTTGCTCAATCATTATAAGTGGCAATAGAGAATGAGAACTCTCGAAGATTTTGATTTCGCGGGCAAATCAATTATTTTGCGTTGTGATTTAAATGTCCCACTAGATGGAAATCTGATCACAGACGATGGCCGAATCAAAGCATCTTTACCCACTATTAAATATCTCTTAGATGATGGTGCCAGAATTACAATTTTGGCTCATTTAGGCCGTCCAAAAAATGGCTTCGAAAATTCATTTTCACTTGCTCCCGTGGCTAGCAGATTGAGTGAACTGTTAGATCTTCCTGTCGTGCTCGCTAAAGAACTATCTGACTTAAGTGGTAATTCAAATTCAACAAACAAGATCCAAATGCTAGAAAACATTAGATTCTTCCCGGAAGAAACCAGTAAAGACGAAAATGAACGGTCAGCTTTTGCAAAACAATTAGCTGAATTTGGCGATATATATGTTGGAGATGGTTTTGGTGCGGTCCATCGAAAACACGCCTCTGTCTACGAATTACCAAAATTGATACCAAATGCCGCAGGTAAGTTGATAACGGCGGAGGTTGAAGTGCTAAAGAAGTTAACCGAGAATCCAACAAGACCTTATGCAGTAGTGCTCGGTGGCGCGAAAGTTTCCGACAAAATTGGAGTCATTTCAAATTTGATTGAAAAAGTTGATGTGCTTGCTATCGGCGGTGGCATGGTATTCACCTTTATTAGCGCACTTGGTCATCAAATTGGAAAGAGCATGGTCGATTTAGAATTAATCGACAATGTTAAAGTGCTAATTAAACGTGCAGAGGAATCAAATGTTAAATTATTACTACCTTCAGACGTGGTCGTAGCCCCATCTTTCACAAAAAATGCGCCAGCAACTGTGGTTTCTGTGAACAAAATTCCGGCCGACCAAATGGGATTAGATATTGGTCCTGATTCGGCTAAAGCTTATGTATTGGCGTTACAAGGTTGCGAAACTGTTTTCTGGAATGGCCCTATGGGGGTTTTTGAGTTTCCATCATTTGCCCATGGAACTAGAACTGTGGCACAAGCACTTAGTGAAAATTCTGGGTTTTGTGTCGTGGGTGGCGGAGATTCGGCGGCTGCTATCCGTACGATGGGCTTTGATGATGAGCAGTTCGGTTACATATCAACCGGAGGCGGAGCATCACTGGAATACCTTGAAGGAAAACTCCTTCCTGGATTAATCGCACTGGAGTCTTGATGTCACGTAAGCCATTAATAGCCGGTAATTGGAAGATGAACTTAAATCATCTTGAGGCGATTGCAGTCGTGCAAAAGTTGGCATTTATGGTTGACGACAAAGATTTCGATGCCGTAGATGTCGCTGTCATTCCACCATTTACTGACATCCGCTCGGTACAAACTTTGATCGATGGCGATAGGTTGCGTTTACTTTATGGAGCCCAGGATCTATCTCCAAAAAATTCAGGTGCGTTTACCGGAGATATATCTGGGGCGATGTTGGCAAAACTCGGCTGCACTTTTGTAATTGTTGGACACAGCGAAAGACGCGAACATCACAATGAGGATGATTCGATGGTAAACAGTAAACTCAAAGCAGCATTAACAAACGGAATCTCACCAATTTTATGTGTTGGCGAAAGTGCTCTCATCAGAGCAGAAAATGGGCAAGTGGCTCATGTAATTTCACAATTGAAATCAGCTTTGAGTGGGATTACACCTGCGCAAGTTAAAAAAATTGTAATTGCCTACGAACCAATCTGGGCGATCGGGACTGGGAATGTGGCAACTCCTGAAGATGCACAAAATATGGCGCAGGCCATCAGGGCACAAATTGCAAAAGTAGCCGGGGCTGAAATTGGGGAAAGTATGCGGATCCTCTACGGTGGATCGGTTAAATCTGGAACTATCCGTGAAATCATGGCTGGGGCTGACGTTGACGGCGCATTGGTAGGGGGAGCGAGCCTTGAACCTGAGGAGTTTGCCCGAATCGCTAAATTTCACCGGTAGACTCACATCTCTTGGGTTAGGGTCTAAAGCCAACGGATGAGGAAATTAGGGAGCTGTAATGATCTTGGGATTATCTATATTTTTGATGGCCTTGAGCGCATTGATGATTTTGTTGGTCTTGCTTCATAAAGGAAAAGGTAGCGGATTATCTGATCTATTTGGTGGAGGAGTTTCCTCAAACTACGGTGGCTCATCAGTTGTCGAACGAAACCTTGATCGCATCACAATTGTCGTTGGTGGATTATGGTTTGCCGCTATCGTTGCTTTAAGTTTGTTATTAAAGAATTAAATAACTTTTTATCAGGGTAATCAAAAGGAGTAGTAAATGGCTGGTGGAAGCGCAATTCGCGGTAGTCGCGTTGGAGCAGGCCCAATGGGTGAAGCAGAACGTGGCGATGCAATAGCAAGATTTCGCATCTCATACTGGTGCGCAAATGACCACGAGACCAGGCCGTCTTTTGCCGATGACGGTTCAGTAACTCCACCAGATGAGTGGGATTGTCCTCGGTGTGGATTTCCAGCCGGTCGCGACCGCAATGCTCCACCAAAGCCAATTAAGAATGAACCTTATAAAACACATTTAGCTTATGTAAAAGAACGCAGAACTGACACCGAAGGTGCCGCATTACTTGAAGAAGCTCTTAAAAGACTTCGCGGAGAGATTGATTAATTTTATTTAGAGTCAAATCTTTCGTTAAAGTCAGATATAGAACATTTAACTTACTTTCAATCAAAGCAGCTAAATCTCCCATAGCTTGAGCTTTTTGTAATTGTGCAAAGGTGTAACTCTGTCCGGGAATCGCTAAATCCTCCTCGACGTCATGAGTTAGAATTAGAAATGATCCAGTAGGAACTCCACCTTTGTGGAATTGCCCAGTTGAGTGAAGATATCTCGGGCCCCATCCAACTGTGATTGGAAAATCAAATCTATTTCTTAAAGCACCTGTTAATTCATTGATCTGCTCCTCATAGGATTTGGGCAAGAAAGCAAGTATTCCAAGGTAGCCAATAGGGTTAGTTTTTAAAATAAAATCTTTCAATAAACTCAGAAGTTGATTATCTGGGATTTTCATAATGGAGCTTTGCTTGTCTGCCAAAACCGAATTTGCACGCTCTTTCGCGAGGGTCACGTTTGGTTGATCAAAGGGATTAACTTCGATCAGATAACACAGCAGAGCGGTGGTCCACTCCCAAAAAATAAATTGACCACCAAGAGATGTGCTCAAGTACACCTCATTCTTGTGATTTTCACCTGAAGAGGGAGCGAAAACAATCCTGATAATGTCAGAATTTTTAGAGCGTTCGCTTTCTATTACCGGCAGAAGACCTTTTCCTTCTTTGCCAGTTGATTCCGCAATCAATTGTTCAATCCATTGGCTCAAAGGCGTCTCGGGCAACGAAATGAAAGTGGCACCATTTTGATAAATTGCCAACGCAAGTAAGACAGCAGGATTGCTTGGTTTAGCTAATTCGAGGGCAATATCATGGGCTTCGTCAAGTAAAATTGATACATCAATTCCACAAATGGCTGCTGGCGCTAAGCCGAAAGCAGACAAGGCGCTAAACCTTCCACCCACATCAGCGAATCCATTTAATACTTGAACGGCGTGCTCTTTTGCCCAAATCTCCAAAGCAGAATTAGGATCAGTTATAACTAAAAGATGGTCACGAATATCTAATTTCTGCTTTATCAACTCTGCGTGGAAGAGTACTCGATGAGAGTTAGTTTCAATAGTACTTCCAGATTTAGAAGCAAATATAAATAATGTATGGCTCAAATCTGATTCTAGAATTGGAAGTAAATCCGCTGGATCAGTCGAATCTAGGATTATTAATGGAAGTTCTGTTTCTAGATTTGAGGCTGCAATAACTTCAGGTGCCAGTGAAGAGCCGCCCATACCGCACAGGAGTATTCGAGATATAGAATTTTTACGGCGTAGTGCAGCGATGGCATCAAATTTAGGCAAGAGATGATTGGATTTTGTAGGTAAATCAATCCATCCCAAGCGATTTAAAACTTCATTTTCAGCAGATTTACCCCAAAGGAGAGAATCGCGATTTAATAATCTCTCATTAGCTAAATTCAATTTTTCAAGAAGAGTGCTTTTGGCAGCCAAATCAATCGGCAAACCAGTTATAGAGATCACGCTAGTGCTTGCTCAACTGTTTGCAGTAGATGGTTCCATGATTCCTCGAACTTCTTTATCCCATCAACTTCCAGATCGTTCACAATTTTGTTGTAATCAATTCCTATATTGCTCAAGTCGCGCAAAACTACGTGTGCGTTCATTATTTCAGTTGAAATAGAATCTTTGATAACTGGATCAAGATCGTGCACTGCTCGCAATGTTGCTTCGGGCATAGTATTGACAGTCAATGGAGCAGCTAATTCAGTGACATATTTATCTTTGCTGTAAGACGGATCTTTGACGCCAGTGGATGCCCAAAGTAAGCGTTGTGGAAATGCTCCGGAGGTTGCTAATTTTTTCCATCGATCGCTTTGGGAAAAACTTGAGAATATCTCATAAGCTAAATGCGCGTTAGCGACCGCTGCTTTCCCTCGCAGGGGAGCGGCTTTATCAGATGAGATGCGATCTAGAATTGGATCAATTGCGGTATCAACTCGACTCACAAAAAAGGATGCAACAGATTGAATTTTTGAAACATCAGCACCGGTGGCTAGTCGTTTTTCCAATCCAGAAACATACGCAAGTAAAACTTTTTCGTATCTTTCGGTTGAGAAAATCAAGGTCACATTCACGCTAATTCCTTCAGAAATTAAAAGTTCTATTGCTGGCAACCCTGCCAAAGTGGCTGGTACCTTAATGAAAAGATTTTCGCGTCCCACTTCTATCCATAGTTCACGAGCTTGATCGATTGTCTCCTGAGTTTTGTGGGCGAGTCTTGGGTCAACCTCGATACTCACTCGACCATCCATGCCTTTAGTTTTACGAAAAGTATCTAGTAGTAGATCGCAGGCATCTCGAACATCTGTTGTGGTTACTGTTCTAATGGCTTGATCTACTGAAGCGCCGGCCTTTTTCAATTCGGCAAATGCATCAGCGTACGTTTGTGAATCTTTTAAAGCGTTATCAAAAATTGAGGGATTGGTGGTTACGCCTACGACCGAATAGTTCTCGATTAAGTTCTTTAGCGAAGAATCACTTTCAGGATTTATCAGGCGGGATCTAGATAGATCATCAAGCCAAACTGAAGTTCCGAGCGTTGATAAATTCTGAAGTGCATTTGACATTACAAAACATCTTCAACGAGTGCGACAACTTGTTCGGTGGTAAATCCGAAGGCGGCAAATAACTCCTTCGCTGAAGCAGAGGCGCCAAAATGTTCAAGAGAGATAGACCTACCAGCGCTGCCAGTAAATTCTGCCCAACCCATGGAAATTCCGGCTTCGATACTTACTCGCGCGCTTATGGATTTTGGTAACACGCTTTCTTGATATTTGGCAGTTTGAGAGCGGAACCATTCCCAACACGGCATGCTTACAACTCTCACTGGAATTTTCTTATTTGCTAACTCTTCTTGCGCTGCCAGTGCCAATGAAACTTCGGAACCAGTTGCGATCAATATCGCTTTAGGTCTCTCTCCGGATGCTGGTTCTCTTAAAATGTACGCACCTTTTGTGGCGCCGATTGCAGAATTACATTCACTGCGGTCAAATACCGGCAAGTTTTGTCTAGATAGTAGCAATCCTGCAGGTCTGGCATTTTCAATAATCTGCCCCCAGCATTGCGCCACTTCATTTGCATCTGCAGGTCTAACTACATCAAGACCGGGAATGGCACGGAGTGCTGCGGCATGTTCTACAGGTTGATGGGTAGGGCCATCTTCTCCTAAACCAATTGAATCATGACTCCAAATATAAGTAACTGGCAGTTTCATCAGAGCAGCTAGGCGAACCGAAGGACGCATGTAATCACTGAAAACTAAAAATGTTCCACCAAACGGCTTGGTTCCACCATGCAGTGCAATTCCGTTCATAATCGCACCCATTGCATGTTCGCGAATTCCAAAGTGAATAACTCGTCCATAAGGATCAGCAGAAGCTGAGGATGATGATGAAGGAAGGAAAGATTTTGCCTCCTCAATCGTCGTGTTATTGCTCTCTGCTAAATCGGCTGAACCTCCCCACATTTCGGGTAGTAGCGCTGCCAATTTCTGAATTACATCTCCCGAAGCCTTACGCGTTGAAATTTCTTTTTCGCTAGAAAATTCAGGTAGCGCCGAACGCCAATTTTTTGGCAACTCTCTATTTATTAAGCGATCAGATAATTCGGCTGCTGCCTTATTGTTGTTACGCCAATTCTCGAATCTCTTGTTCCATTCATTTCTGGAAGCACTTGCACGGTCTAATACTTTTCTGGTGTGATTGAGAACCTCTTCTGGCATTGCAAAATCCTGATTAGGATCTAATCCCAACGCAACCTTGGTTGCTGCAACTTCTTCAGCACCAAGTGCGGAACCATGAGATTTTGAAGTTCCTTGTAGTTTTGGAGCGGGCCATGCGATTACTGTTTTCAATCGAATCAAAGTCGGTGCAACATTTTGATTTTTGGCCTTATCAATTGCCTGATTTAGCGAAACTAGATCAACTTCACCACTTGGCAAAGTTCCAACTTCAATTACATTCCAATGATACGAACGATATCTTGCACTCACATCCTCGGTGAATGAAAGTTCAATGTCTCCCTCAATTGTTATTTTATTGTCGTCATAAATCACAATTAAATTACTTAGCTTTTGCAATCCCGCTATTGAAGAAGCTTCTGCACTGATTCCTTCTTGTAGATCACCATCAGATGCCAGAACATAAATGTTGTGATCAAAGAGTGATGAGTTTTGCGCAGCCTTTGGATCAAAAAGTCCACGCTCATACCGAGCGGCCATCGCCATACCTACGGCATTTCCAATTCCTTGACCTAGTGGGCCAGTTGTGGTTTCCACCCCTGCTGTGTGACCGTACTCAGGATGGCCTGGAGTGGCCGAATCCTTTTTTCTAAACTCTTTTAAATCATCAAGAGTTAATCCATATCCGGAATAGAAAAGTTGGGTGTATAAAGTCAAAGAAGAGTGACCACATGAAAGGATAAATCGATCGCGTCCAATCCAATTTGGATCGCGCGGATCATGACGAAGATGGTGCTGAAATAAAAGGTAGGCGACCGGAGCCAAGGCCATTGCAGTTCCTGGATGACCATTTCCGGCACGTTGTACTGCATCAGCAGCTAATGCTCGAGCGTATTTAACGGCCTGATCATCAAGGTCAGTCCACCCAAGAATTTCTGATTTATTTGCACTAGGCGCCATATTTGAAAGCCTATCTAACCCAAAGAGGAAGGAGGGTTAACTTGGAATTAGGCGAGTTTTGAGTCGCGTTTACTGCTGGTACGTATTAGCAATTTACAGGCTGTGAGCCAAACTAAACACAATCCAAGCAGGTGCAACCCGACCAAAATAATCGGGACCCCAGTGAAATATTGAAGGTATCCAATTCCTCCTTGGATCAACACTAAAATAATAAAAGTTCTAACCAATTTGAGGTGATTGGCTTGGGCTTGAGGAGAGGTGCTTATCGGCGCCAATTTTAGAAGCAAATACAGTGCAAAAATCGCACCACAAAGAGCGATGACTAAATCGGCATGAAGCCATGTAACCACTCGAATATCAAAGTTAAAGCGAGGGGCTGCTTGGTCGCCTGCGTGCGGACCAGTACCGGTAACAACTGTCCCAACAATAATTATCAAAAGAGTGAGTGAAAAAACAACGCGAACCAAGAGAACTCCGGCGTGAGTCAATGTTGCTGCTTTTGGATAATCACGGGAACGCTCATTAAGTATCACTGCGCCATAAATTAGAGCGATCGATAGCAGGAGGTGACTCGCCACAGATGCGGGATTTAATTTTGTTAAGACTGTGATGCCACCCAAAACAGCTTGACCGAAAATTCCGAGTATTTGTAGGAATGCCAAAAGTCGTAAATTTTTGCGGCCCGTTTTCAAGACCCAACCAAAAGTCACGATTGCTATTGCGGCCAAAACAAATGTGAGCAATCGATTTGCAAATTCAATCCAGATATTGATTAACGGTTCACTTTGATGTTCGGATGGGAGATATGACCCTTTTGCGCATTCAGGCCAAGTTGGACAGCCCAATCCAGATTTCGTCAGCCGAACGGCTCCTCCGGTGATGATCAATGCGATCTGCGCTCCTAGGAGCAAGGCAGGCAGGCGGTTTAATCGATTTCTGAGCACGCTCCAACCCTAGTGGGAGCCAGGTTGCAGGAGTTAGCGAATTACGCAACACTATCGTTGTGAAAAACGAAGAGCTCCGGACTCGAGAGGTTATCGCTCGCGCCATCCTTGAAAATGGCCCGGCAACGGCTGCTCAATTGGCAGATCGGCTTGGAATTACCCCAGCTGGCATCCGTCGGCACCTAGATTCACTTGTAAATGAAGGAACACTTCAAGCGAGGGAACCAAAGATCGGCAGCAGCACCATCGGACGAGGCCGCCCGGCAAAAGTATTTGTAATGAGCGACTTTGGACGTTCACAATTTGAGCACTCTTATGACGACTTAGCTATCTCTGCTCTCAGATTTATGGCCGCTGCATCTGGCACATCTGGAAGCGTTGCTCCATTCGCAAGACATCGAGCCCAAGAGATGGAAAAGAAGATTGCCAGCGATGCTCAAGTTTCGGTAAATGATTTAGTTGAATTCTTAAGTGCAGAAGGGTATGCAGCTAGTTCGCATGAAATGGGTGCCGGCATTGAACTTTGCCAACACCATTGCCCAATAGCCCACGTTGCTTCGGAATTTCCGGAAATTTGCGAAGCAGAGACTGAACTATTCTCAAAACTTCTCGGGACTCACGTTCAGAGATTGGCCACTGTTGCTCATGGCGACGGTGTTTGCACAACTTTTGTTCCAATAACTTTAACAAGCACTGCTAAATAACCAGGAGAGAGAAAATGACATCAATCGCACATCCAGAGCTAGACGGTATTGGAAATTATGAGTTTGGATGGTCAGATAAAAGCGATGCGGGTACAAACGCGAAACGTGGCTTGAACGAAGATGTAGTTCGCGACATTTCAGCGAAGAAAAGCGAACCGCAGTGGATGCTTGATTTGAGATTAAAAGGATTAAAACTATTCGAAAAGAAGCCAATGCCAAATTGGGGATCGGATCTTTCGGGAATATTTTTCGATCAAATTAAATACTTCGTTAGATCAACAGAAAAGCAAGCTGCAACTTGGGAAGATCTTCCAGATGAAATCAAAAACACATATGACCGTCTTGGAATCCCTGAAGCAGAAAAACAAAGATTAGTTTCAGGCGTAGCTGCGCAATATGAGTCTGAAGTTGTTTACCACTCAATTCGTGAAGATTTAGAAGCTCAAGGAGTGCTCTTCTTAGATACAGATACAGCACTGCGCGAGCACGAAGATATTTTCAAAGAGTATTTCGGAACCGTAATTCCGGTCGGCGATAACAAATTTGCTGCGTTGAATACATCCGTATGGTCTGGTGGGTCTTTTGTTTACATCCCCAAGGGCGTTCATGTCGAGATTCCATTGCAAGCATACTTCCGTATTAATACCGAAAACATGGGTCAGTTCGAACGTACTTTGATCATTGCAGATGAAGGTTCATATGTTCATTATGTAGAAGGCTGTACAGCGCCTATCTACTCTTCTGATTCTTTACACTCTGCTGTAGTAGAAATTATTGTAAAGAAAGATGCACGTGTGCGTTATACGACCATTCAAAACTGGTCTAACAACGTTTACAACTTAGTAACCAAGCGTGCTGTCTGTCACGAAGGTGCAACCATGGAATGGATCGATGGAAATATCGGATCTAAAGTCACCATGAAATACCCAGCAGTTTTCATGATGGGTGCACATTCCAAGGGCGAGACACTTTCCATTGCATTTGCAGGAGAAGGACAACATCAAGATGCCGGCGCAAAGATGGTTCACGCAGCGCCTTATACATCTTCAACAATTATTTCAAAATCCGTTGCACGTGGGGGAGGACGTACCTCATACCGTGGATTAGTTCAAGTGCAAGAAGGTGCACATCATTCAAAGAGCACCGTCAAATGTGATGCACTTTTAATTGACACCATCTCAAGATCTGATACTTATCCTTATGTGGATGTTCGTGAAGATGATGTTGAGATGGGTCACGAAGCAACAGTCTCAAGAATTAGTGATGATCAACTCTTCTACTTAATGTCTCGCGGTCTTGGCGAAGATGAAGCGATGGCAATGATCGTCCGTGGATTTATTGAGCCAATTGCTCGTGAATTACCTATGGAGTACGCACTTGAGCTAAATCGTCTCATTGAAATGCAGATGGAAGGGGCTGTTGGTTAATGACAGCACTTGCATCAAATTATTTAACTCCAGGACCACGCGATGAAGATTGGCGCTTTACTCCGCTTAATCGTTTAGCAGGTTTGCATGATGGAAGTGCAGTAACTGGAACTCCAATGGTTCGAAATGTTTCGGAAAATAGTGGGGTTCTAGTTTCAACAATTCCTAACCAAAGCGTTCCATCCAGGATTATTTCAACTGACGCAGTTGCATTAAGAACTATTGAAAATGCCACGGATATTTTGAAAATAGAAATTTCAAAAGAGACATCAGTGTCTGAACCAATTTTTATCGATCGAACTGGGTCTTCGAATGTTGGAGCAAATTACGAGAGAATTATTATTTCGGTTGGCGCTTTTTCAAAAGCCACTGTAATTATTCAAAATAGTGGTTCTGCAAATTTGGCCGAAGATATTGAAATGGAGTTAGGAAATAGCAGCGACTTAACCTTCATATCTTTACAAGAGTGGTCCAATGATTCTGTTCACTTGGGCCGCCACCAAGCGATTGTGGGACCAGACGCTCACCTAACTTCAATTGAAGTTTCATTGGGCGGTTCGTTAGTGCGCTTACTTCCTCGTGTTGATTTTGAATGCAGCGGTGGTTCAGTGGATCTTTATGGTCTTTACTTTGCTGGAAGCGAGCAACACTTAGAGCATCGCGTCCATGTCGAGCACTCAACCCCAAATTGTCGCTCGCGCGTGAGTTATAAAGGTGCACTGCTTGGGGAAAACGCACGTACCGTTTGGTTTGGCGATGTAGCAATTCGCGCTGAAGCAGAAGGAACGGATACTTATGAAGTAAATCGGAATTTGTTACTTTCTGATGGAGCACGCGCAGACTCAGTCCCAAATCTAGAGATTGAAACCGGTGAGATTGTCGGAGCAGGCCATGCCAGCACCACCGGACGATTTGATGATGAGCAGTTGTTTTATTTGATGGCTCGTGGAATCGATGAGACTGAGGCAAGACGTTTGGTTATTCGTGGATTTTTTGCTGAGCTACTTAGAAATATTAAAAACGAAGTGATCGAAACAAGATTGATCGATCACATCGATCGCGAGCTTGGAAAAGTTTCCTCATGAGTGCATTCGAAGTTGACTTCAATACATTAGTCGAGGGTAAGCCTATGAAAATCATGGTCGACTCAACTCCAGTTTGCCTTGTCAAAATTAAAGATGAGGTTTTTGCTGTTGAAGATACCTGCTCTCATGCAGATGCCTCACTCAGCGAAGGTGAATTAAATGGGTATCGAATTGAATGCTGGCTACATGGTGCCGAGTTTGATGTCAGAACAGGGGAAGCAGTAGTTCCTCCGGCGGTCACACCTCTCAAGCGTTTTTTTGTTGAAAGAAATTCCGATCGATTATTAATTACTCATTCAAATACCCAAGTTAAGGAAAATTCATGACAACTCTAGTTATTAAGAATTTACAAGTTTCAGTAAATGCAGATGGTGGCATGCGTGAGATTTTGCGCGGAGTTGACATAACCATTAATAGCGGGGAGACACATGCAATCATGGGTCCGAACGGCTCTGGAAAATCCACTCTTGCCTACTCAATTGCTGGACACCCTAAATACACGATCACTGGCGGCCAAGTAACACTGGATGGCATAGATGTTTTAGAGATGAGTGTTGATGAGCGTGCTCGCGCCGGTCTGTTCTTGGCGATGCAGTATCCAGTTGAAGTTCCAGGAGTATCTGTCTCAAACTTTTTAAGAACTGCCGCGACAGCAATGCGAGGAGAAGCACCAAAAGTTCGTACCTGGATTGGTGAAGTTAAAGATGCGATGAGTGCATTGGGCATGGATCCAACATTTTCTGAGCGCAGCGTTAATGAAGGTTTCTCTGGCGGAGAAAAGAAACGTCATGAGATCTTGCAACTTGAATTGCTTAAACCAAAAATTGCGATCTTGGATGAAACTGACTCAGGGTTAGATGTGGATGCTCTCCGAATTGTTTCAGAAGGAGTAAACCGCATTCGTGAAAAAAACGATATGGGCGTAATGTTGATTACCCACTACACCAGAATCTTGAAATATATAAAACCGGATTTTGTGCACGTTTTTGCGGGCGGAAAAATTGTGGAACAAGGTGGAGCAGATCTTGCTGATCGCCTTGAGGCAAATGGTTACGCCGAATATACGACTGCGTAAAGAGTATTAAAATGGCGTTACTAGACACGAATGTAATTCGTAGAGATTTTCCGATCTTGGGAAGAACTGTACGCAATGGGAAAAAATTGGTGTATCTAGATAGTGCTGCCACAAGCCAAAAACCTTTGAGCGTTCTCGATGCTGAGAGAAATTTTTACTTAAATCACAACGCAGCCGCACATAGAGGTGCGCATTTACTGGCCGAGGAAGCAACAGATGCATTTGAGGGTGCTCGCGCAGTAGTTGCAGATTTTATTTCTGCGCAAAGTTCAGAAATTGTTTTTACAAAGAGTGCTACCGAATCCATAAACGTAGTTTCATATGGATTCTCAAATCACCTTCCGAAGAACGATCCGTTTTACATTAATGAGCAAAACAACATTGTGGTCACACAACTGGAGCATCACGCGAACCTCTTGCCGTGGCAGCAGTTAGCAAAAAGAAGCGGAGCAAAGTTATCTTGGCTTGGTATTACAAAAGATGCTCAGATAGATATTTCAAATATTGAATCAGTGATAAATGAAAAAACAAAAATCGTGGCAATTACTCATCAATCAAATGTTTCAGGAGCAATTACTCAATTAGAACCGATAGTCAAAAGAGCACGCGAAGTTGGAGCCATCGTCCTATTAGATGCCTGTCAATCTGTGCCACACATGGCAGTTGATGTGAATAATTTAGATGTGGATTTCCTGACTTACTCTGGCCACAAGGCTGTCGGGCCGACTGGTGTTGGAGTTCTTTGGGGGAGAAGTGAGTTGCTGGAGAAAATGGAGCCCATGATTACTGGTGGTTCCATGATTGACCATGCCACTATTGAAAGTGCAACTTGGGCAAAAGCACCAAAGAAATTTGAAGCGGGTGTACCCAATATGGCGCAAGCAGTTGGTTTAGGGGCAGCCTTAAATTACTTAAGTAAAATAGGAATGGAAAAAATCCACGAACATGAGGAAATTCTGGTTGAAAGAGCATTGAGCGGATTGAAAAATATTTCAGGAGTGGAAATTATCGGTTCGAAAAGTTCACTGAACCGAGGCAGTGCCATCTCTTTCACTATCGAAGGAGTACATCCGCATGATGTTGGGCAAGTATTAGATGATTTAGGGATCGCTGTTAGGACCGGTCATCACTGTGCTTGGCCATTAATGCAAGAATTGAAATTGAATGCAACAACTAGAGCTTCGTTCTATTTATATAACACTCCAGAAGAAGTCGATATTTTTCTAGATGGCGTGAATCAAGTGAAGAAATTTTTTAAGGTTTAACGATGAGTCTAGAATCCCTTTATCAAGAAATTATTCTTGATCATTACAAACGGCCGAAAAATAAAGTTTTGCAAGACGCCTACTCAGTGGAAGTCCATCATAATAATCCCAGCTGTGGCGATGAAATAACCCTTCGAGTTCAGGTTGAAAATCAAATTATTAAGCAACTGAGTTGGGATGGTGTTGGCTGCTCAATATCTCAAGCTAGTTCATCTGTCATGAGCGAGTTGACACAAGGTGTTTCCATCGAAAAAGCCTTGGGATTAGAAGTATCTTTCCTAGAATTAATGCAAGGTAAAGGCCAAGTTGAAGCAGATGAGGAAGAGCTAGAGGATGCCGTTGCATTTTCAGGGGTTGCACGTTACCCAGCCCGGGTAAAGTGTGCCTTGCTAAGTTGGATGGCGCTGAAAGACGCGCTCTTGAGAGCTGGAGGAAGTAAATGACCGCATCTGTTGAAGATCTAACTGAAGCAATGAAAGATGTTGTAGATCCAGAATTAGGAATTAATGTTGTGGATCTCGGATTGGTTTATGGCGTAAGTATTGATGATGCAAATATCTGCACATTGGACATGACACTTACTTCAGCGGCATGTCCGTTGACAGATGTGATTGAAGATCAAACTAGACGTGCATTAGATGGACTGTCTGATGATGTGCGTATCAACTGGGTGTGGATGCCACCTTGGGGACCTGACAAGATAACTGATTCAGGAAGAGAGCAATTACGCGCTCTAGGATTCACCGTATAGGGTTAACGAAATGTCGATGCATGCACCTTGGATGACTTTGCGTGCAATGACGCAAGATCAATCAGTCAAAAATGTATCTTTAAAACCAGAAACAATTAAGAGAATTTTCAACTTTGCAAAACCGTATCAAAAGCAAATATCTATTTTTATATTAACTGTAATCATTGATTCTGTACTTGTAATCGCAACGCCTCTGCTATTCGCAAGACTTATAGATAAAGGTGTCTTGCTCCAAAATGGAAAGCTGGTTACAACACTCGCGTTTATTATCGCCGGATTAGCCTTGCTCGAATCTGCCGTTAGTTTAATTGGACGGTATCTAAGTTCTAGAGTTGGCGAAGGATTGATCTACGATCTTCGTTCGAAAGTATTCGATCATGTACAAAGGCAATCAATTGCTTTCTTCACTCGAACTCAAACCGGAGCGCTGATATCGCGGATTAACTCTGATGTAATGGGAGCTCAGCAGGCATTTACTTCGACATTATCAGGCGTGGTTTCAAATGGCCTAAGTGTTGTCTTGGTTCTTGGAGCGATGTTTTTTCTCTCTTGGAAAATAACCGTCATCTCACTGGTGCTAGTGCCGATGTTTCTAATTCCATCCCGTTGGATTGGAAAGAAAATTCAAGGTTTGGCTCGGAATGCCATGTCAGGGAATGCCGAAATGGGCGCGACCATGAATGAAAGATTTAACGTTTCAGGCGCACTACTAGTCATGCTTTATGGCAGTTACGACAAAGAATCAAAAACCTTTCGTAAAAAGGCTCGAAGAGTGGCTGATATTGGAATACAGATGGCATTTCTAAACAGATTATTTTTTGTTGGCTTAATGACAGTCGCGTCAATAGCCACCGCGATCACTTATGGAGTAGGTGGGCAGTTAGTTATTTCTAAAAGTATGTCAGTGGGTACCTTGCTCGCACTTTCGGCACTTCTGGCCCGGCTTTATGGTCCGTTGACTGCTTTGGCTAATGTTCGCGTAGATGTAATGACGGCGCTGGTTTCATTTGAAAGAGTTTTCGAAGTTTTGGATTTAGAGCCAATGGTGCGTGATGGCAGTAACCCAAAGGATCTGCCTAACACTTCTCCAAAAATCGTTTTTGATAAAGTGGCATTCACCTATCCAAGAGCAGAAGAGATTTCACTAGCATCGCTTGAGAGTGCTGCTAAAAGTGAAACGATCGCATCAGGGGAAGTGCTAAAGGAAATTTCCTTTACTGTAGAACCAGGACAGATGGTTGCTCTGGTCGGACCATCAGGTGCAGGGAAAACTACTATTATTTCTTTGCTGCCAAGATTGTTTGATGTTTCTAGTGGTTCAATTTCAGTTAATGGAATCGATGTACGTGACCTAAAACTAGATTCTCTTCGTCATGCAATTGGTTCAGTTATGCAAGATCCACATCTGTTTCATGACACGATTGACGAAAATCTTAGGTATGCAAAACCTGATGCAACGGCTAGTGAAATAGAGGCCGCATGTCGATCTGCACAGATTTGGGATTTAATTCTCTCTTTGCCAAACGGGGTGGACACCATGGTTGGAGAGCGTGGTTATAGATTGTCAGGTGGGGAAAAAGCACGCTTAGCTATTGCTAGATTGTTATTGAAAGATCCACAAATAGTTTTACTTGATGAGGCAACTGCTCACCTTGATTCAGAAAATGAAGCGTTGGTACAAAGTGCTATTCGAGAAGTACTCAAGGACAGAACTAGCCTAGTTATCGCTCATCGACTTTCAACAATTATTTCAGCTGATCAAATTTTGGTTATTGAAGAGGGTAAAGTTGTCGAACGTGGAACACACGAAGAATTGATTAGTACTGGTGGACTGTATTCAGAGTTGTACGCTCGACA
>SXGQ01082787.1_pt1 | contig 61077 bp, 39 predicted proteins | sample 3178371 | NCBI WGS metagenome assembly SXGQ01 (sample SAMN11356859, study PRJNA531348) | freshwater metagenome | isolation source: freshwater sample F1-20 | place: China: Fuxian Lake, Yuxi | collected 2017-12-25
AAGAAAAAAAAGGCATGTTGAAGCTTTCAAAACAAGGGGTCGATCTTCCTACCCTGGTTCACCGCCATGATAGGCCTGCCATCGGGGGTGATAAACTCATGTTCAGGATTCATCCCCAAGGAATGGCATATAGTCGCGAAAAGATCCTCCGGACCGTAAGGATCGGAAGCTGGTTTTTCAGCCTTGGCATCACTTTTCCCCACAACAACGCCGCCTTTGATGCCGCCCCCGCCCAGAGCGACGGTGAACACCGGTCCCCAGTGGTCCCTGCCCGCGTTTTTATTGATTTTAGGGGTGCGACCAAATTCACCTGTTACCACCACAAGCGTGTCGTCAAGCATTCCACGCTCGGTTAAATCCTTGAACAGGGAGGCTATCGCCTTGTCAAAAATGGGAAGGAGATCCTGCTTTAAAGTCGTGAAATTATTATCATGAGTGTCCCAATTGCTGTGGTCGATTGTGACACATCGAACACCGGACTCGACCAATCGCCTTGCAAGCAGGCAGGATTGGCCAAGGGTGTTCCTGCCATATTCATCCCTTAATGCGTCTTTTTCCTTTTGCAATTGAAATGCGGCCTTGGTCTCCGGTGCGGTCATAAGATCAAAGGCTTTTTGCTGAAAAGTTGAGACACTTTTGGCACCTTGATTGGCTTTCATTTCCCCTGAGGCCCGGAAACGATCAAGCTTTTCAAGAATTTGCCTTCTTGATTCAAGCCTGTCAGCTCGAATTTCAAGGGGCGGAGAAAGATCAGGAACCTGGAAAGACGGCGAGTTTGGGTCACTTTCAACAACAAAAGGGGATGCTGTAGGTCCAAGATACGCAGGACCACAACTTGAGTGCATTTTAGGCACACACACATATGGAGGTACACCTTGGTTGGCAGGCGCGAGCTTAGAAATAATTGAACCAATAGAAGGCCTGTGATTATTTGGACTCAATCCACCATTAAATCCAGCCTGTGGGAAATAACCAGTAAGCATGTAATGATCGGCTGGTCCATGATCAGAATTGTTATGACGAAAAGAACGAATCAAGCTAAGTTTGTTCATCTGCCTCGCTATGGAAGGCAACTGGTCACAAATCTTAATACCCGGGACAGATGTATCGCCCTGCTTGAATTCTCCCCTATATTCAGACGGAGCATCGGGTTTCATGTCAAAAGTGTCAATGGTGCTGAGACCGCCATGCAAAAAGACATAAATTAGTGATTTCTTGGATTTGGTGGAATCCTCGCTTGCAAGAAGCCTGGGAAGGGATAGTGACTGTCCAAGAATTCCCGCTGCGCCAATTCGCAAAATATCCCGCCTGGATTTACCATCACAATATTTTTTCATTGGTGCACCATAATCCTAATGATTAAAAAGAAATTCGAGGGAATTCATCATACTCCAAGCCAGGTCTTCCAATGCCTCACGCCTGCCATTGGTGTTCTTGGTCTTTGAAATCAGCGCGATTGCAAGATCCATTTCATCCTTGCCAGGGAATCTTGAAAAATAGGAAAGGAACAAGTCCTCAATTATTTCTTTCTGACTTGAATTCGCAGCAACCAACCGAGCTATCCTTCCCTGCTCGTGGCTTAATTTCCTATGTAATTCGGGGGAATTAAACTCATGAAGGACCTGGGCAACACCTGGTTCCTTTTGCCTTTCGCAGGAACATGAGGAAAGCCTCAATGGCCGCCCGTGAACTTTAAGAAAGTAATCCTGGTATCTTGAGTCCCACAATTGAATTGCACGAGTGCCGGCAGGATAACCTTCAAACACGGCTGGAACACCAGTGGCCATGGAGATTGCATCAAACAAAACCTCTGCAGGCAATGGCTTCAGTAAAAACCGAGAATAATTCAACTCGTCAGTCTCATTTCCTTTCACAGGATTGGAGGATCTTTGGTATGCTTCCGAGGCAATGATAAGCTTTACTAGCGATTTGACATCATAATTGTTACGCACAAGGAAATCCGCAAGCTTTTCAAGAAGCTCCGGGTGGCTTGCAGGGTTTGTGTCACGAAAATCGTCAATAGGCTCAACAAGTCCATGGCCAAACAATTGCGCCCAAATCCTGTTGGAAGCGTTTTTGGCAAACCATTGGTTTTCAGGGGAAACAACCCAATCAGCAAATAACCTCCTTGCATCACCCTTGGGTTGTTGTGCGGGAACAGGCTGGCCAAGTCCATGTGCCAGCACTTTTTCCCTGTAGCGGGCATTACTGCCGGGTGAGGTATTATCCCCAAGCAAAAGTTCTTTTTTGCCAATATTTTTAGATCGCACCCCGGTGAAAAAAGATTGCATGCCAAGATAATCAGCCTGGGTCCATTTATCAAAGGGATGATGATGACATTCAGCACAGGTTATCCTCACACCTAGAAAAATCTGGGCGAAGGAACTCGAAAGCTCGCCAGGATTTTTAACCACCTTGTAAAACGAACCCTCTGGATGTTCATCCAGAAACCCGGTTGCGGTGATAATCTCATGGGCCATTTTATCGAGGGGTTTGTTTTGGCTGAAAGATTTCCTCAACCAACTGTAGTATGCATATGCCTGCTTGGCGCCCAAGGCCTGCCGGTCAACCCTGAGAATATCACTCCAAACCAAGGCGTTAAAGTCAGCGTAAGATTGCCGTCCCAGAAGATCTTCAACCAATTTTTCCCTTTTATCGGCTGCTTTATCAGAAAGAAATAATCTAACATCATCTGAAGAAGGCAAAGTCCCTGTAACATCAAGAAAAACCCTTCTACAAAACTCTTCGTCGCTGGATTTTGAAGATGCTGGTATCTTAAGCAGATCAAGTTTTTTTTGAATTAAATGATCTATCCATTCTTGTTCTGAATATTTTTTACCATCGGCAATGTCATTTCCCGCCGGGAGAACAGCCCTGAAAACCGCAGTTTTATTTCGGTAGGATACAAGAATTACTGCTTCGCCTGGTATTGAAAAAGTTGAAACAACACCTAGCGAATCGACGGAGGCTAGAGACTCGTGGTTGGAGGAGAATTTGGCATGGGCGGTGACCTCTTTACGGGTGCCATCACTTAATTTTGCAAAAACAGTAAGTCTCTGCCTGGTGTTTGGCTTCATTAATCTCACGGCAGGAAATACCTCGACCCCAACGACATCAGGCATTAATTCATTTGACTTTGGAGCCCCCGCGCCGATCCAATCAACAACAGTCTGATAATCAGGGTTGATCGCCGAAATTCTAGCACCGCCACCATGAGAAACACCACCGGACATTTTTCGAACGAACAGGCTATTAGATGGTGATTCAGTCAATAGCCTTCGACCCCTGCCTTCAAGAACTATGGAGTCGAAATCAAAATCGGGGTCTGAACCGAAGACAGATAACTTGAAACCATTCTGCCCTTCCGCTTTTCCATGGCAACCTGAGGAATTACATTGGTGCCTGGCAAGAATAGGCTCAATGTCCTGTTTAAAGTTAGGCGGTAATGATTGACTTTCAATTTTAAAATTCACGGGAACGACAAGACTCTTTCCATGAACATCAACTAACAATCTGGTGGAACCCTGCTTTTTCCCATAAATTCTTCCCTGAAAAACGGTTGCAATCTCAGTATCTTCAACGCGTAAGGTAACAGCATCCGTAACATCAGTGATAGAATTGCTACTTTTGGCTTCAACGATAATCGTGGAATAGCTTCCATAGCCTGATAAATTTATGACCTCTGGAATAGTGTAAATAACTTCATCGTTTTGAAAAGTGACCGATAACAGGACCATACAAATTAATAAAAACAAAACGCCCCCTGGGAACTTAAATAGGTGGGATGATTAAGGAAGGCTATATTATTATCGATAACACAACAAATGCATCAAGGCAACATATTTTAATCAAATATGAAGCTTGTAACATGCAATATACCCACATAATCACTAATAAAAAACACGATGATTAATTTTAATTGAGTGATTGGCAAAAATCATTGTTTTATAATTTCGAATCAAGGTGAAATAAGGTGATTTGAGGAAACTTCAAGCCCACGGTCATCAATAACAGAAATATAATAAACAATAGGTTTGCCCATCGGGATTTTGGCACTAGCATTACCTTCGGACACATTGGCTTTAACACTTTCCCACTGCCTTTTTTGCCAAGGTCCATCATTGATCGCATAATTGAGCATGGCACTTTTAACAGGGACTGAGGAAGCAAACTTAACTATGGCTTCTCCATCTTTAGTTTCCAAACCACTAAATTCAACAAGAGGAATGCCATTTTTAACATGACTATCAATGAATGCATCCACCTCCTTAAATGTCCAAATATGACCGTGTGGCATGCGGACCTTTATGGATAGCGTTTTCTTTTCCTTAACCAAATCATAGCATTTTTTATAACTGTCCAAAGGATACGCGAAATCGTTAGTACCATTGATAAACATAATGGGGCAACCAACATTTGGAAGGTATGAGGACGGATCAAAATTACGAACCCAATTTAGTCTTCTTTGGACATCCATTTTATCCAATCGACTCTCCTTCCAGACGCTGTTTTCATGCAAAAAACCACATCCATAAACTGGAACAGCAGCCTTCAACCTGTCATCCAAACCTGCGATGATACAGGTCAGGTAACCACCCCAGCTTATGCCGGTAACCACAACTTTGTTTCGATCCACCTCGGGAAATGAGGCGATCATGGAGTGGCCGCGAATCACGGCCGCAACCGCATGGTAAGTCCACATGTCTTTGATTGTGTCATTCTGAAAGTAAAGAAATTTTTCCTCATCACCCTGCCCCGGGCCACCATCAGGCAATCTGCCATTAGGTCCGTTCCCCGCAAGATCCATCGCCAAGGCACAGTATCCTCGTTTATTCCAATGTTTAACCCAATCGGGAAAAGCCTTTCCACCACCACCATGAACCAAAAGCACGGCTGGGAATGGCCCCTGCCCCTCTGGTTTTCCGTAGTAAGCAAAAACCTTGGTTGGTTTACCTTTGTAGTTTTCACCCTGATAATAAACTTCCTTGACACCATTTTTGGACTCACCCCAAACAGGCTCGATTTTTAAATTTTTAAGGTTGGATACATTCCATGGCCCGGCTGAATTGTTTGCTTCAAACCAAGAAGGAGCAAGGGCGGTCAACAATAAGAGGGAAAGTTGCAACATATTGCCTCACTGATAAGTTTTAAATCTTTAAATGAAAACAATAACGGAAAATTTTGAACCATAAAAGAAAATAGCGACAAGAAGGTTAAAGGTTGCGCTTTTGACATCTAAGTGCCATAATTGCTTGTTGTTATAAAAGCCTAATTAAACTGCGACAAACCGTATGTTCCTGACACTAAAACTTTTGGTTCTTTCATTGGTTGCTGGAGTAGAATCCCCCCAAAAAGTAACCTTTGAGGAAGATATAAGGCCTGTTTTCAAGACATACTGTCTTGATTGTCATGGAGCCACTGAAAAGCCAAAAGGCGGATTGGATTTAAGGTTAAAAAAACTATCCATTAAAGGTGGTAAATCGGGTGCATCATTCAAAGAAAATCAACCTGAACATAGTCTTTTGTTACAAAGAATCAAATCAGGCGAGATGCCCCCAGGCGAAAAAAAAGTTCCTTCTGAAAAAATCGCCCTTATTGAGCGATGGATCAAAAATGGTGCCCAAACTCTGAGACCAGAACCAGATAATATTCCTCCTGGTATTGGCATCACGGAAGAAGAGCGTAATTATTGGTTCTTTAAACCACTAGTTGAACCAAAGATCCCAGAAATCACAATTGATCAAAAAAAACTGGGCAACTTGGACGCTTTCATTTTTGAAAAACTACGACAAAAAAATCTGGGGTTCAATCCTGAAGCGGACAGAAGAACCTTGGTGCGAAGGGCTTACCTGGACCTGACTGGTTTACCACCAACAATAGAACAAGTTGAGCGGTTTGAAAAAAATGAAGCTCCAAACGCTTTCGAAACACTTGTGGATGAATTGCTGGCATCACCCGGTTATGGTGAAAGATGGGCAAGACATTGGCTAGATGTTGCTGGATACGCTGACACTGAGGGCGATTCGCCCAATGATACTCCCAGGCCACATTTATACAAATACCGTGATTATGTGATCCGTGCCCTCAATAATGACATCCCATTCAACCAGTTTATAATCGAGCAACTGGCAGGTGACGAGCTTGCCCCAAAACCATGGGATGAACTTTCCACCCAACAACGGGAACTTCTTGCTGCAACAGGATTTTTGCGATGTGGACCCGACATTACTGCCGGAAAGTCTTCAATTGCAGAAGCAGAACAGACTTTTGCGGAATCCATAAAGATCATCAGTTCAGGCCTTCTTGGTTTATCAGTGGGCTGCGCCCAATGCCATGACCACCGCTACGACCCGATCAGTCAGGTTGACTACTTCCGTTTCAGGGCGATTTTTGAACCTGCATTCAATCCATCGCAATGGCGAAAACCATCGGATAGAACAGCGGCATTGATGACAAAACCCGACAGGGAAAAAAGCGCGCAGATTGAAAAAGTGGCACTGGAACTTTCAGGCAAACTCCAGGAGGAAACAAACAGAGTCATCAAGGTTATTTTTGAAAAAGAACTGTTGAAAATCCCCGAGGAATTCCGTGAAACAGCCAAAAAAGCTTTTGAGACACCCGATGCAAAACGCTCTCCGGAACAGAAAAAACTGCTTGCGACATACCCAAAAATTAATGTTCGAGCCGGAATCATAGACCAATATGATCCAAAAGCCATGGCCGAATTAAAGAAGGCACAGGCTAATATTGATGCTAAAAGGGCAGAAAAACCAAAGGAAGACATTTATGCGATCATGTCAGAGTTACCGGGAAAAATCCCCGCCACCAAGCTATTCAACAGGGGCGATTATCGCCAACCTTTGCAGGAGATAATCCCCGGCGATCTATCAATCGCCTCGATTCATGACGCCAAATCCTGGGATTGCCCAACCAACAACAAAAGTGAAAGCTCTGGAAGAAGACTTGCCTACGCGCGGCATATAACCTCGGGTAATCACCCACAATTTAATCGCACCATGGCTAATAGAATATGGAGCTATCACTTTGGGCAGGGAATTGTTGATTCACCCGGTGAATTTGGGAAACTGGGAACCAACCCATCACATCCCGAATTATTGGATTGGCTCGCACTTCAACTCCCCAAAAACAACTGGAGTCTTAAGGCATTTCACAAACTCATAATGACATCCACCACTTACCGCCAAAGTTCGGTTCACCGCCCCGAACAGGATAAAGTGGACATCCACAACCAGCTATATGGAAGATTCCCACTACGAAGGCTTGAGGCGGAAAGCATCCGTGACAGCATACTAAAAATAAACAAAAGTCTAGACACCACATTGTATGGCCCCCCGGTTCCCTTAAAGGAAGACACTGCCGGGGTTATGCATTATCCACCTGAGTTTCCCAGAAAAACCATATATATGCAGGTACGAAGGCACAAACCATCCGCATTCTTGCTGACCTTCGATGGCCCAGGTTTGTCTCCAAACTGCGACAAGCGAACCAGGTCTGCTGGCACACCCCAGGCACTCGCGCTGATGAACAGTGACTTCATCCGTGCTGAATCCAGCAAGCTTGCCTCTTTACTTCTACAGAATCAGGCAAATGACACAAAGACTCTGATAATTCAAGCATGGAAGACCGTATATCAGCGCCTACCCAACACCAATGAAATCACCCTTGCTATGACTTTTCTGTCAGAAAGTCAGGCCACATACACTGCTACAAAATCAAAAGAACCAAGACAAATGGCTTGGACCGACCTATGCCAGCAACTTCTGGCCTCAAATGAATTCATCTACCTGGAGTGAAGCCATGATCTCAAGAAGAGAAGCTCTTTTTAAACTTGCAGGCGGAATCGGAGGTGTCGCACTATCCGACATGCTCCTACGCGAAGGATTACTTGCATCAGAGGGACCATCAAAACCTGGCGAGAATCTGCCCTTGGGAATGGTTTCCAGGGAACCGCATTTCCGACCACGCGCCAAGGCCATGATTTCAATGTTCATGCACGGCGGCCCCTCCCATGTGGACCTATTCGATCCAAAACCCGAATTGCAAAAAAACCATGGCAAAGAATATTCAGGGGCAGTCACCTATAGTGCTGTTGGTCGAGCCAATAAAAAGCTCATGGGAAGCCCTTTTAAATTTTCAAAGCATGGGCAATCCGGTACCGAACTTTCCGAACTTCTTCCCCACACCAGCATGATTGCGGATGACATATGTGTGATTCGTTCCATGCATACCGGTCATAATGGCCACGAGGTTTCAATTCGTTTTTTTCACGGGGGCATTGCGGGAATACTTGGGCGTCCCACCATGGGAAGCTGGCTTACCTACGCATTGGGAAATGAATCCCAGAATCTTCCAGCTTACATGGTCCTATCCGATGAGGGGGGACTACCTGTTGATGGAACCAACAACTGGTCAAGCGGATTCATGCCCGCTTATTATCAGGGCACAGTCCTCAGGCCCAGGGAGCCTCGTATTCTGAATCTTGAACCGCCAAGGGAACTCCAAGGGATCGCGCAGAATCGGAATCTTGCGTTATTGAAGCAACTCAACAAAAATTACAGCCTGTCACACCCCGGTGAACCCGAACTGGAAAGCAGGATTTCAAGTTATGAGCTTGCCGCTTCCATGCAGGATTCCGCAAGAGAGGCTTTTGACATTTCCTCTGAGCCAAAAAATATCCAGCAACTTTATGGATTGCATGAACCTGAAACCCGCTCCTATGGCACAAGATGCCTAATCGCAAGAAGACTGGTCGAAAGGGGAGTGCGGTTTGTCCAATTATTTCTGAGCGGACAACCATGGGATAACCACAATACCATCACAAAAGGACTTCCTGCCATATGCAGAAAAACAGACCAACCCGCAGCGGCATTGGTGATGGACCTAAAACAACGGGGGCTTTTGGACACCACATTGGTCCACTTTGGGGGCGAGATAGGCCGGCTTCCAGTGGTCGAAGGTGAAATTGGTCAAAACGCTGGAAGAGATCATAATGGCCAAGGGTTTTCAATCTGGCTTGCAGGCGGGGGAATTAAGCCGGGTATCACCTATGGCGAATCAGATGAGGTTGGACACAAGGCCGCGGTGAATATTGTGAATCCAAACGATTTCCAGGCGACCGTGATGCATCTTTTCGGACTGGACCATTCAAAATTAGTTTACTTTCATAATGGCCAGGCCCAGTATTTAACAGCAGAAAAGCCCGCCAGGGTGGTTAAGGAAATACTAAGTTGACAACTTATTCCAAATCAAGATTTTAAGGACGCACGCAAACAATGCTTTTTAACATTTCACTGGTGATGTTCATTGGTCTAGCAACTAATCAAGCCACCACAGGCGACAAGGTAACCCCAAAAATGGATTGGCAAAATCATCTTAAAAAAGAGTCCTTCGATTCTGGCGATGAAAAACTTCTATACAGGCTCATGACACCTGAAAAAATCGAACCATCGGTCAAATATCCATTAGTCGTTTTTCTTCATGGCGCGGGGGAAAGAGGCTCTGATAATAGCGCTCAACTCGTCCATGGGGTGAAGGAATTTGCAAAACCAGATTCAAGATCATCCTATCCGTGCTTCTTGATCGCACCACAATGCCCGATTGGTAAAAAATGGGCGGAAGTCGATTGGTCCGCAAGCTCTCATCAAAGGCCGGAAAAGCCCAGCGACCCCGCTGATCTATTACTCAAATTGCTGGGAAAACTCCCCACCCAACTTCCAATCGATACCAATAGGATTTACATCACCGGATTATCCATGGGGGGATATGGAACCTGGGATTTGGTCGCGCGTAAACCCGAATTATTTGCAGCGGCTGCCCCAGTCTGCGGTGGTGGTGATGAAAAAGACGCGCAATTAATCTCAAAAATCCCGATCTGGGCATTTCATGGTGGCAAAGACACTGTGGTTAAACCACAGAGAACCACGAATATGATCGAAGCGATCAAAAAAGCGGGCGGCAATCCAAAGGTCACAATCTACCCTAGTGTAGGGCACAATTCCTGGGACAACGCTTACTCCGACCCCGAACTTCTTAAATGGCTTTTCAATCAGAAGAGATAAGATGAAACTTAAAATTGCAGCGTTAATTGCCATGATAATTCCTGCTAGTTTGCTCCATGCCGAAAACTGGCCCGGATTCAGGGGCCCCACAGGCAATGGAAAATCCAGCGAAAAAAATCCCCCCACGGCTTGGTCTCCAAGTGAAAACATCAAATGGAAACTAAAACTTCCCGCGCCGGGGAGCTCCAGCCCAATCATTTGGGAGAACAAGATATTTCTCTCACAATCAATGAACAAGGAAGGATCGGAAAGAGCGCTTCTTTGCATTGACAGGAAATCCGGAAAGACACTCTGGCAAAAATCCGTCAACTATAATGAAAAAGAACCCACTCATTCCACTAACCCATATTGTTCCGGAACGCCCGTCACAGATGGGTCCAGGGTTATCGTGTCTTTTGGATCTGCCGGTCTTTATTGCTATGATTTCGATGGGAATATTCTTTGGAACAAGGATTTGGGGAAATGCATTCATCTTTGGGGAAACTCATCCTCTCCGATTCTCCACAAGGACCTTGTGATTCTAAATTTCGGCCCGGGGGAAAACTCGTTTGTCGTTGCACTTGACAAAAACTCTGGGAAAGAAATCTGGCGGGCCAATGAACCAGGCGGTTCTTCCGCTCTTGAAAAAGGGCAGGACTGGCTTGGCTCCTGGGCAACACCAGTTATCCATTCCAGAAATAACTCATCCCAACTCATCATGTCCTGGCCAAACAACATCAAGTCCTACAATCCGGAAAACGGCAGTTTGATTTGGACATGCAAGGGGCTGACCAAACTGGTTTACACCTCCCCGCTGATAGAAAAAGATATCGTTGTCGCCATGTCTGGCTATCATGGAAGCGCGATGGCTGTAAGAACAGATGGCTTGGGAGATGTTACAGAATCCCACAAGGTTTGGTTGAATACTTCAAAAAACCCACAGCGCATCGGCACAGGTGTCATTCACAACAACCACCTTTTCATGGCTAATGCCGGGCCGGGAAACATCCAATGTATCGATATCCTCACAGGCAAAGATCTCTGGGAAAACCAAAGACTAGGCGCCAACCATTGGGGCAGTATCATTTATGCTGATGAAAAACTATACGCAACAGACCAGAATGGTGACACATTCATACTGGAGGCAAAGCCTGTATTCAAACAACTTGGGAAAAACTCATTAAAAGAAAACACTGACGCAACCCTTGCAATTTCAAATAATGAGATTTTCATTAGAACTTACCAGCACCTATGGTGCGTGAGCACACAAAAATAGACTGAAATTAATTGCGCAAACACTGTATTTTTTTTACTCTTAAATTTCATATTTGATTCCAGTTTCATAATGAGTACGAAAAATGAACCATTTGATCCTAGCTGCATTGGTCTTACTCAATCAATCCTACGGTCCAAAAATCAAACCATCTCCAGACAACATGCCTCCGGGATCCATAGGCAGAAAAATCCCCAGTTTTGTGATACCGATGCCCACTGGAAAAATTGCCTCCCTAACTGATTTTAATGAAAGTAAATGCCTGGTATTCGTATTCCTAGGAGCCAACTGCCCCGTCAGCAACGCCTATATACCCACACTCAACGAGCTGGGGCAAAAATACAAAAAAACTGAAGTGCAATTTCTTGGTATTTACGCCAACCCTGGTGACACTAGGGAATCTATCGAAAAGCATGTCCGGGAATTCAAGATAAATTTCCCTGTTCTCGAGGACTTGGAACAAATTTCCCTAAGGCTTTTAGGAGCCCGGAGAACAAGTGAGGTTCTTGTTTTGGACCAAAGACGAACTGTGCAATATCAAGGAAGAATCGATGACCAAATCACCAATACAGTCAGAAAAGAAAAAGCTGCAACGAATGATCTTTCCGACGCAATTGATCAAATACTCAACCTTAAAAAACCAATGGTGGCTTACACTGAATCACCCGGATGCCTGATAACTCCCATCACCAAGGTGAATGAATCAAAGATCACCTACGCCTCCCATATCGCCGGTATTCTTCACAAACACTGTGCTGATTGCCATCATCCTGGAACTGCCGCACCTTTCTCATTGCTTTCCTACGATGACGCCAAAAACAACGCAGCCATGATTAAGGAGGTAACGGGACTTCACATCATGCCACCCTGGCATGCTGATCCAAGGTATGGTCACTTTGCCAACGAGCGAAGATTAAGTTCTTCTGAAATTTCCCAAATAGCATCATGGGTTGATGGAGGTATGCCGGCGGGTGATCTTTCGAAAGCGCCTTCGCCTCCGGTCTTTCAGGAGGGATGGTTGCTTGGAAAGCCAGATATTGTGTTTCAAATTCCTGAAGAGGTAAAAATTCAAGCCAAAGGTACGGTGGGTTACAAATACTTCAAGACAAAAACAAACTTCAAGGAAGACATGTGGTTACAGGCAGCAGAGGCAAAACCCGGTAACCGATCTGTGGTACACCACATAATTGTCTTTTATAAGGAACCTGGAATTGGCAAAAGGCCGGTATGGATTGCTGCAACAGCCCCCGGAGCGGCACCAGTCATTCACCCCCAAGGAACCGGGAGAAGAATTCCCGCGGGATCTGAAATTATTTGGCAAATCCACTACACCCCGACAGGCAAGGAAGAAACAGATCGATCAGAGGTAGCATTTGTTTTCTGCAAGGATAAACCCAGGCAGAATGTAGAGACTCATGGTATCGCGAATTCCATGTTTCTTATACCGCCACTCGCTTTTAACCACGAAGTAGTATCTTCAATCACCGCCAAAAAAGATGCCGTAATACTGGCGTTTTTTCCTCATATGCACCTTAGAGGTAAAGATTTTGAATACCAACTCCACCACCCTGATGGCAAAATTGAGACCATACTCTCCGTTCCGCAATACGATTTCAACTGGCAAAACACATACCGTCTTAAAGAACCTCTTAAAGTTCCCAAAGGTAGCAAAATCAAATGCATTGCCCACTTTGACAATTCCAAGTTAAACCCAGCCAACCCTGCCCCTTGGAAACCTGTTTTCTGGGGTGAACAAACCTGGGAGGAGATGATGATAGGGTATATTGATTTTTACTATGTGGATGATCTTGGATTACCTAAAAAGACAGCTTTGGCAAATTAATCGTCATAAGCATGAGCAAATCATTGCTATATTCATTCCATTAACCAGTGAAATGATTGCAAATTTATTCTGAAAGCCTCATAATCATTTATATTCTGGTTGTCCCACTGTAGGATATCCAAACCTTCCCCCCAAAGGCGACACAAGGCCTTGGTAAAATGTTTGAATACAAACTAAACACGAAAAATAAACCCACAAGGCGAAACTTGCTTGAAATTGGTTCTCTGTCCGCCTTGGGTTTGACCCTTCCTCATTTTCTGCTAGCAGACCAAAAGCAAAAACCTAACAGTGCCAAATCGTGTATTTTCATTTATCAATATGGTGGTCTTAGCCAGCTTGATTCATGGGACCCAAAGCCAGATTCCCCCGAAGGCATCAGGGGGCCATACAAGACCATTGCAACTCGTATCCCCGGTTTCAGAACAGGGGAGTTGATGCCAAAACTGGCGCAGAGAGCCGACAAATACACCGTGATTCGCTCCATGAGTCATTCAGTTCCCGTGCATGACATTGCGAATAGAATGCTGCTTGCCGGCCAATCGAACCCCCCGATGAACGCACCTTCCTTCGGGTCCATATTATCCAAATTAAAACCAAGCCCGGGAGATGTTCCATCCTATGTTTGGCTTCAAAAATTTGGTGGCGGAGCTTCCCCACCTGACAGCACTTATTTGACCGGTGGATATCTTGGAATGGGAAACAGTCCCCTTCTTGTTGGAACCACACATCTTGAAAACCCATCCATACCTGGTTACAAAATCAAAGCTTTCGAGTCATCAGGCTTTTCCCATGAGCAACTTATCAGTCGAAAAAATTTACTTTCAAAAATCGAAGAATCGTCAAACAGTGATAAACCCAGGCACTCCATAAGTGACTTCCGTGAAAAAGCCTTCAACATCCTGACCGGGGACAAGGCTAAAACAGCATTTGATATTGACCGGGAGCCCACAAAAACACGTGAACAATATGGAATGCACCCAATGGGGCAAAATCTCCTGTTGGCGCGAAGGTTGATCGAGTCCGGGGTTCGCACCGTTGGTGTTGTGGCTTGGACCGGACTGGCCCCGAAAGACAAATTTGTAAGCTTGGAAACATGGGACATGCATGGGAATGCAGGCATAAGTATATTTGAGAATGGCTGGAATGGCCTGGGTTGGGCACTACCTCGTTGTGACGAGGCTGTAAGCGCCCTCCTTGATGACCTTGAAACAAGGGGCATGCTTGATTCCACCCTGGTGGTTTTGGTTGGGGAATTTGGCAGAACCCCAAAAATCAGCAAGGGTGGTTCCGCCATTGGCAGGGATCATTGGCCTAAATGCTATAGTGCGATGATCGCGGGTGGGGGCGCTAAAAAGGGATTGGTTTACGGGGCCTCCGATTCAACAGCAGCTTATGTGAAAGACAACCCTGTGTCTCCGGAGGATTTTTCCGCCACTATTTTGCATATGATGGGGATCGCCCCCGAAACCAGGCTTAGCCCGGATGGATTCACTCTTCCAGCAAGCATCGGCACCCCGGTACAAGGTTTGGTTTAAACAATGTTGAACAATTTAAAATTCATTTGTTTATGTTGCATTATTTTCACCTTTCCAATCGTCGCTATCGCCCAGTCCAAAGATGATATTGCGACAAGGATCATCCTAGAAAACTGCATTGACTGCCATTCAGGATCAAAACCCAAAGGTGGGTTGGACCTGACAACACGGGACAAACTTTTAATTGGTGGTGACAATGGCCCGGGCTTGGGAGAAAACAATAAAAATGGCCAATTACTTGAAGTGCTGAAAGATGGCCGGATGCCTCCCAAAAAACCATTGGATAAAACTTCAACCATGCACCTTATTAACTGGATAGCATCCGGAGCCAGATACCCGACTCCAAAAATAGATGCATTAAACACAACAACTTCAAAAAGGGCTGGCAAGGACTGGTGGTCTTTTCAACCTTTGCAAATAAAACCTGTTCAAATAAATCACGATTCCCTCCCCGGTATGGAACCCTTGGACCATTTCATCGCCCAGGGGTTAAATCAAAAAGGATTAAAACCAAATGGGCTGGCTGAAAAAAGAACCCTGATAAGAAGAATAAGCCATGACTTAACAGGTTTACCACCCACCCCAAGTGAGGTTGAGGATTTTATCGCGGACAAATCCCCCACAGCTTATGTGAAATTAGTGGACAGGCTTCTTTCCTCACCAGCATATGGGGAAAAATGGGCAAGACATTGGCTGGATATCGTGCGATACGGGGAATCCGATGGTTTTGAAAGAAATGCTCCAAGGGCAAACGCTTGGTACTATCGGGATTGGATAATCAAGGCCTTAAACAATGACATGCCCTATGACCAGTTCGTCAAAATGCAGATTGCTGGTGATAGCATTTTCCCGGGGGATTCGGACTCAATTTTCGCACTTGGTTTTCTGGTTGCCGGCATCCACAACACTGTCCTGGGATCCAACGCTGAGGCAAGGGAGCAGGCAAGACAAGATGAAATGGAAGATCTTGTTGGATCAATCGGACAGACATTCCTGGGGCTAACCATAAATTGCGCCAGATGCCATGACCATAAGTTTGACCCGATTAGCCAGCATGATTATTACCAAATGACTGCGAATCTTTCAGGAGTAAGACAAGGGAATAAAAGCATTCCCAACATTAAAGTCGCACAGGAAATTGAAAAAGCCGGGAAAGAAAAATCATTCCTGGAAAAGGAACTTAATGAGATTGAAAAAATCGCCCTGCAAAAAATCAGTTCCGGGACTGGCCAGGTGGTATCAAGACCCATCGCAGAATGGGACTTCAGAAAAGGTCTTTCCGATATCCAAAAAAACTTGACTCTAAAGCTCGAAGGCGGTGCCATACTGACCCCTTCGGGTTTGGAATTTAATGGAAAGACCTCTGTTGCAAGGTCTTCAAAATTATCAATAGGTCTACGGGAAAAAACATTGGAAGCTGTGGTTTTGCTGAAAAACCTGGAGCAAAAAGGTGGTGGCGTCATAACTGTTGAAACAACCAGCGGAAACCTTTTTGATTCCATAGTATTCGCTGAGTTAGAACCGGCAAAATGGATGGCGGGAAGCAATTTCCATCATCGCACCCAATCATTCAAGGGGTTAACTGAGAAAGAGGCTCAACTTAAACCAATCCACATAGCAATCACATACTCCGATGACGGCAAAGTGACAGCTTATCGTAATGGGGAAATTTACGGCTCCACTTATCAAAGCAAAGGTATCGCAGAATTTCCCGCTAACGACACCATCATCGCCATGGGTATCAGACACGAACCTCCCGGCGGAAACCATTCACTGGCTTGCACAATCGTCAAAGCGAGAGTTTTTGATAAATCCTTGAAACCGGAGGAAATCAAAACACTCCATAAAGAATCTGAGGTCTTTGTTTCTGAGAACCAGATAATCTCGAATCTTTCTTCTGATTTTCAAAAAAAACGACAAAGTATCATCGAATCGATCTCATCCATTGAGTCCAGATTAAAAGAATTAACGACCAAAAAAGATGATAGAACGGTTTATTCAGCTATATCATCCACGCCCCTCCCAACACGGTTTTTAAACCGAGGCCAGGTATCGGACCCAGGAGACCAGGTTTCTCCGGGTTTCATCAACACCTTGACCTTTCCGGGAAACATACCCCCGGCGAATCCAAACTCCTCCGACATTGACAGAAGAGGCACACTTGCCCGGTGGATAAGTTCCCCTAATAACCCCTTATTTTCCAGGGTGATTGTAAACAGGATTTGGCAATACCATTTTGGAACCGGGATAGTGGACACACCCAGTGACTTCGGGTTCAATGGCTCAAGACCAACCCATCCCGATTTATTGGATTTTTTATGCGGACAATTTATTGAATCTGGATATTCAATGAAAAACCTACATCGGATGATTGTCCTTTCACGAACCTACCAACAAGATTCAAAGCCATCTGATGAGGCCCTCAAAATTGATTTTGACAATCGAATGCTGTGGCGCTGGTCCCCAAGGAGGCATGATGCGGAAGTCTTGCGTGACTCCACCTTGAAAGTTTGCGGGACTTTGAACCAGGAAATGCATGGGGCAGGATTTTCGGATTACAAAACCGAGTCAAATAATGGAACCACATACTATACGCCTTTGGATAAATTAGATTTCACTCTTTCAAGGCATAGCATATATCGTTTCACGCCTCGAGGAGCCAACCAAGGATTACTTGACAGCTTCGACTGCCCTGACAATTCCTCCGCGGCGCCAAAGCGAAGCAAAACGATAACCCCCATACAAGCAATGGCTTTTTGGAACGGGGAATTCACTCGGATTATCGCAGAATCCTATGAAAAAAATCATGTGGGATTTTCCGCTCTTGGATCCACCGAACTTAAAATCAACCATATCTACAAAAATATTCTTCAGCGGCATCCGTCAAAAAACGAATTAAAAATCGCAACTGATCTTGTTCAAAACCATGGATTACCACCTTTAATCCGAGTCCTTATAAATTCAAATGAATTTCTAACCATGGAATAAACCAGCATGCTGACAAACAACCATCGCAGATCGTTTATTTGCAATGCTAGCCGGGGACTTTCAATGGCGGCTCTCGCGACATTAATCAATGGCAATTCATTAGCATCAAGCCATAAACCTCCTGCCCCAAAAGCCAAGAGAATTGTCCAAATTTCCCTGGTGGGAGGGCTTTCCCATTTGGATTCATTTGACTACAAACCGGAACTGTCAAAATTCCACGGAAAAAAACTTAACGCGGACAAGGCCCCCGATGTTTTTTTTGGTCAAATCGGACTCATCCGAAAAAACGACTGGGATTTCAAGCCTAGGGGAAAATCCGGACTGCATATTTCTGAAATGTTCCCTAACATTGCAAAATGCGCGGATGACTTGACCATCATTCGTTCCATGGTTTCAGACTCTGCAAATCATACCCCGGCGTTGTTTATAGAAAACAGCGGGTTCAGTTCGAATGGTTTCCCTTCCATGGGAAGCTGGATTTCATACGGCCTCGGTTCAGAAAATTCAAACCTGCCAGTATATATTGTTCTTCCCGACGGCAGAGGCGAACCAAATGGCTGTGCCTCCAATTGGTCAAACGGATTCCTTCCAGCCAATCATCAAGGGACTATTTTTCAATCAGGGGATCAACCTTTAAAAAACTTGAAACCATCCCGTCCCCGTTCACCAACAGAAGAAAAAACCACCTTGGAATTTCTAAACACAATGAATTCAGAGCATCTTGCCAGATTTCCGGGTGATACTCAGCTTGCCGCGCGCATAAAGTCACATGAAATGGCTGCCCGGATGCAACTTTCAGTTCCCGAAGCAACATCAATAAATAGCGAACCCTCGCACATACTCAAATTTTACGGCATGGATAATCCGGAAACCGCCGATTGTGCCCGAAGATGCATTCTCGCTAGAAGATTACTGGAACGGGGAGTGCGATTTGTACAGATATACTCCGGAGGTCCAATAGCGGGAAACCCACGGGCAAGCTGGGATGCCCACGAAAATGTAAAAGAAAATCATTCCAAGGAAGCATTAAAAATCGACCAGCCAGTGGCTGCATTGGTCATGGATCTTAAACAACGGGGTATGCTGGATGACACTTTGGTTTTATTCACCACTGAATTTGGAAGAACCCCTTTCGCCCAATCCGCTTCTGGAACAATTGGAACTGGAAGGGATCATAACAAATACGCCTTTTCAATCTGGATGGCAGGGGCTGGGCTAAAAAATGGCATCTCTTTCGGGGAATCAGATCCAATTGGCTGGAAAGTCGCAAATAATCCCGTTGAATGGCATGATTTTCATGCGACTGTACTTCATCTTTTGGGAATTGATCATGAACAACTGACTTTTTACCACAATGGCATTCAACGAAGGTTGACCAATGTGCATGGAAATATCATCAAGCAAATACTCGTATAAAATTCAAATCATGAAAAAACCAACCTTATCAATAGCCATCAAATTCGCATGTTTATTATTTATTTCCCAAATTTTCCCTTTGATATCATTTGGTACTGAAGACCAGGAGATAAAAAAATCGTTGGATTTACTTCGAATCGCAGCAAAGGGACATATTGAAAAAAAGAGTTGTTTCGCCTGCCATAACCAGGCTTTTCCAATGCTCGCCTTTTCAACCGCCATCAAAAAAAATTATCCGATTCCAAGTTCAGAGATCAAGGCGCAGACCGATTTCATCTTAAATTTTTTACAAAAGAATGAGGAGAGATACCTCCAGGGAAAGGGGACTGGTGGAGATGCCGACACCGCCGGGTATGCTATGCTGACTCTTGAACTTGCGGGAATCAAGCCAAATAAAACCACCGACGCCGTGGTGGTTTATTTTTTAAAGCACCAGGCAGCTAATGGATATTGGAAAGTGACATCGAACCGTCCCCCATCCGAGGCCAGTAATTTCACCACAAATTACCTGGCTATCCGCGCATTAAAATTTTGGGGAAGCCCCTCATTAAAAAAAGAAATCGAAGATAGATCTGGCAAATCTTTGTCATACATTCTGGAGACAAATCCCGTTTCAAACGAAGACCAGGTGTTTAAACTCCTGGCACTCAATGAACTCAATGCGGAAAAAAGTCAAATTCAAAGCTCCGCTGGCCAAATCATAGGCAGACAGAAACCTGATGGAGGCTGGGCCCAGATCGAAGGGATGGAAACTGATCCCTACGCAACTGCGACTGCATTGGTCTCATTGCATATGGCCGGGATAATAAACAATGACAGCAAGGTTTTCAAGGATGGCATAAAATACCTTTCAGGCAAACGGAAAGAAGATGGTTCGTGGTTTGTAAAATCGAGAAGCAAACCTTTTCAAACCTATTATGAAAGCGGATTCCCGCACAAAAACGACCAATTCATATCAGTAACAGCATCAGGATGGGCGACAACGGCCTTGCTTCTTTCATTGCCGGAAAAGAACTAATTTAAATCAATCCTGAATTGGTATTTTGATCTGGATGACTGATTTATTTCTTTTCAACTTAAGGGAAACCATATCTCCCGGTTTTTTAGAATCAATGGCGTAAAAGAAAACATCTGTTTCACGCTTTAAATCCGACTGGTCATCAAACCCGAGTAGTATATCGCCTTTTTGAACACCAGCTTTATGGGCTGTGGCATGAGGGCCGAATTGCCCCACATGTTTAACTCTTAATGCCATTGAATTTCCATCCAATCCCTCACTCTTTAATTCTTCATCAGTCATATTTTCCAGAAAAATCCCGCCAAGAACCATTCTTCGAAGCATCCATGATGATGATCTCCAAGATATATCATCCAACCTTCTCCATGAAGGTGGTAAAGCCAATTCCAAAGCCAAATTTTGATTGTTTCTTGTCACATCAACCATGACTTTGCCGCCATTGGCGGAAATGGAATTCAAAACCCACTGCACATCGGCAATGGAAATAATTGGCTGTCCGTTCATTGTGTTAATCACATCATTTTTTCTTAATCCAGCCGCAAAACCGATTGATTTATCTTTAACCTCAACCAGGGTGGCGGGTAAATCAGGATCAAACATGAGACCAATCGATTTGGGATGAGGATGAGGAAATAAAACCTCCTCAGGAATCTTGGATTTCACGGTTCTAAAATTCTGCCTGATGGCTTCACCAACCTGATGGCAATGAATGCAACTTTGCACCACTTTGCCCTCGTAATCCAGCTTGGGGCCATATTTCCCTTTTAATGTTGGAAAAAGCTCGGGAGAGGAAAAATCAGGGGTTAAGCCCTTTTTACCCGCAAGCGCGGGCTTGTTCGTCGGATAATCAGCATGCAATTTCAGGACTGATTGCATCGCCTTCCCCAGTCCCGTGATTGAAACATCACCAGTCCAATTGGTCCTGTGGGAGCGGGTGCCATACCTTCCATAAATGGTTCCGTCTGAATTTAAAAACAGGATTGCAAATGACTGGTCATAATCAAATTGAAAAATGGAAAGATCAAGTCCATTTGTCCCGACAATTCTCACCCGCACAAATTTTTCAAGCAGTGATTTTATTACAGTGTCTTTTTCCATTAATTCATCATCAAGTTTCACACATTCCTCACAAGGCAGACAGCGTAGAACCACCATCATCGGTTTTTTATTTTTTCTGGCATCTTCAATTCCTTTTTGAAAATCATTGTAATGCCAGAAACCAGAAGCTTCATTTTTAGCCTTGTCATCCTTTACTTTTTGCTCCCTTGTCTGTGCAACTGAAATTGATGAAAATGCAGAAAAACAAATTAATCCGATGGCAATCAACTTCCTCATTCTGATTTCTCCAAAAGCTAGGGTTTCAACCTTAGTGCAGCCCTGGGCCCGATTTCATTGAAAGGCAACTCTCTTGGATAAATTGCGACCTCATCAATTTTCCCCTCCCAGCCAAGCAATCCATCCGCCCGCCCCCCAATATAAAAATCCGAACTTAAAATCGGGTCTCCCGCTTCACCCTCGATATCTTTCTTCCCATCCAGGTAAACCTCGATTTTTTTCCCCTTGCGAATCAATGCCACATGATGCCACCCCTTGGTGGAAATGGCTGTTTTACCAATCTGAATTGGTGTGAAACTACTACCCCGGGAATAGAAAATTTTTCCGGGATTGGAAACTCCACCAATTCCCAAATGCTCGCCCATTGAATCCTTACCATTGGGATTTCCCCTGCTAAAAAAGAAACCCGCTATATTTCGGGAACCAAGGGGCAGCCCATTCCAAATCCAAGCCTCAAATGAATATTGATCCTGGATATTTTTAATATCAGAAGCCATACATCCGCCTACAAAATGAACAGCATGGTTCGATTTGTTATCACCAAAGGAATCCGACTGGGGGCCTGGAAGATAAAAGGCTTTGCCTTCCAAAAAACGACCATGATTTTTAAATGAAGATGAATCCAAGGCGGTATTTCCCTCTATATCTTCAAAGCGCCAGTATGCAAGCGGAGAAGACTTTGCAATTATTTCGGAATAGGCACAAGCCCTCGGAATCCTTGATTTTCTTTTACTTTGAGAGAGCTGCTCAAATGAAAGAAGAATAGATTCAACAATACGAGGCTCAGCACCAACTTCAAGTGCTGCGGTGCGGGCCGGCCAGGTGGTATATCCGCCCAATGCATGTTGTTCAGGAGGCGGGATATAGCCCTCGGCACCATTTGCTAGTTCAATGTTCATGGTCAACTCAAACGGGCTTTGTTCCTTGATTTTAATCCCGGTAATACCAAACACTTCGTTTGGAATCGCGGCAATACCCATTTCCCCTATCCTTATGGCCTGGAGTTTCAACGCCGCATTTGGTTGGTCCAACAAATAAAACTGTTCTTTTGCGTAAACTTCCTCCCTATTCTTGGGTAGATCTGAATTCATTTTTGTAATCAAAGCCTTTGCCCATTCCTGTTTTTTCATATCTGGAATTCGCTTTTTAAATTTTAATTCATTCTCACGAATCTCGAGCGGAACCCAATCTTTGTACTTAACATTCTGAAGGGCATGAAAACATTGATCTGCAATCTCCGCCGCATATGTGTGAATATCCCTTTTTGGCGCGACTTCCCCATAATTCATCCACATAAGATCACCACTTGTACCCTGGGACATGAAAGACACATTCCTTGAATCCGGAAATTTCCCGATGATTCTTTTGTCCAATTGATTGCAAAAATGTCCAAAATAATCTGCTGAAACAGCCTGGGAACCATAGTAATGCATTGAATAATTTGCAAACACCGCAAGCGGTTGCGCCTTGTCCGTCTGGACTGAAAGCATTGTGATGACAGGATCAACGGGACCTGACGGCCCTATTACATTCGGATTTTTATGCCCGGGATGCATATTAGCCCTGACCGTTTTATCACCAAACGGGTCAGATAACATCTTGTCAGGTTGGTAAATCCAACGCCTGCAATAGGTGTGCGCGTAATCCTCAAAAGCTGTCCATCCAATCCTGGCACGGACTTTATTTTTATGGGCAAGCGTCACGACCCTTACAATTTGTGGCGCAAGGAAAGATTTATATGCTTCATCAGTCCTTGTTCCCAACACCCCCATCACGGACGGAGCGGAATGGGTATGGGTTGCACTTATCATGATGTTTGCCTGCAGGATACCAGTCGTTTCCTGAATCATGAGTTTAATCGAATCAAGAAAATCACGCGGCATCATGCAAGTGTCAACAACAACCAGTGCGATTTGGTTTTTCCCATTATCAAGAACCAAGGCACGCGCATATAGATTATCAACCTTCGACTTGGCTGTAGCTTCAAGAAATCCACCATTGACAATCACTGGGAAGTTTGCGGGAGAAATATCAACAACCGCAGCACCGGCTTTAAAAACCATGCCTAAGGGGTCCTGGTCATTTGAAAAAACCGGGGAGACCAAAATTAGGGTCAACAAAAGACACACACGATTCATCATTAGCCCCAAAGGTTAAGTAACAAGACGCGAGGGCACTATATAAATCAAGTTTTTGAAAGCTCTGCGATCGCTTCCCCAGAACGAATAATTGGCGTAGGCCTGCCACTGAAATCTTTTAGGGTGATGTTTTTGTAATCAATCCCTAGGTGCTGATAAATAGTCGCAAGAAAATCCTCGGGAGAAACCTTCCGAGAAACGGGATCCTCCCCTTTTTTATCGGTTGCGCCAATAATCTGGCCGGTGTTGATACCACCACCCGCAAAAAGAAAAGAGCCTGCCCTGGGCCAGTGGTCTCTTCCCGGTTGAACAACTCCGGCAGCAGCACTGGCAATTCCACCTCCGCTGCTTGCCACATGAGAAATTCTCGGAGTGCGGCCAAATTCACCACCGACAGCGACTAGAACCCTCTTATCCAAACCTCTGGCATAAATATCCTCGATAAGGGCGGTGACCGCCTGGTCGAAGAAAGGAGCACGGTATTTTAACGCATCAAACACATGATGGTTGACTGCATGGTCATCCCAATTTGCAACTCTTCCACAAAGCGGGCCATCAAACTCGGTGGTGACAATTTCCACTCCAGATTCAACCAAGCGCCTTGCCATCAAGCATTGCTGTCCCCAGGAATTCAAACCATAGCGCTCCCGCAATTTCTGGGGTTCTTTTGAAAGATCAAATGCTATTTGAGCCTTTGTGCTTAGAAACATATCCAGTGCCTGGCGTTCAAATTGATCCATGGCAAGGGCATCACCCGATCTATCAATCGACTTCATGATTTGCGCCAGGGATTCGCGAAGGCCTATTCTTTCAGAAAGTCTTTTCCTCTGTCCATCATCCCTCAGGCCAATATTTGGAATCGAAAAGTTGGGATTACTGGGATCACCTAAAATCTTGAAAGCATCATAACCGCTTCCTAGGTATGTCGAACCGGCGATGGTGAAACTGTCATATCGATCAACTGGGTTTACTGCAACATAGTTGGGTATTCCCTTCGCACCCCCTGAGCGAAGAAAATTTGCGATTGACATCCAATCAGGATATCGGGGGCCGGGTTTATCCTGGGCGTCGGGGTCACCCGAAAGCATTTGCAGTGAACCAGCAGGATGACCGCCGCCCGTATGGGCGATTGAGCGTAAAATTGTGTATTTATTGGCAATACCGGCCAATCCCGGGAGCAACTCCGTCAAATGGATACCCGGCACATTGGTATTTATCTGCTTGAAAGGCCCCCGATACTCGGAAGGCGCATCGGGTTTTGGATCAAAAGTATCAAGGTGACTGCAACCACCTCTAAGCCAGACAAGAATGATTGCTGAATTTTCCGAAGGCCTCGAATTGGAAGCAAGACTCCGCAGGTTGAATAACCCAGGCAACCCAAGACTTGTAAACCCACCCAATCCCAGGCGAAGCAATTCCCTTCTGCCAATCTTATACTTACTCGAAAAAACATTTTTGCCAGGCATGGGTAAATTACTCATTCAAAATTCCCGGAGAGGAATTAACATCGACTAATTGAATTTAGTCAATCAACTTGCTTGATTGTAACCTTTCCAAATCAGTCTTTCATAGTGATAATTGAGATTTAACAGGCTAATTTGAAAAACTGAAACTTTCAAAGATTTAGAGGAATTATAATTGACCCAAAGTCCAATCAAGATTACGAATTAACCATTGAACAATAAAGTAAAGGAATTATAAGAATGCGAAATTCATTACCATTTATTGCCTCCCTATGCTTTCTAAGCCTTGCGATTTCACAGGAAACCAATGAAAGCAAAGTCATATTTGATGGCAAATCCCTTCAAGGTTGGGATGGGAATGAAAAAGTATGGTGAGTAAAAGATGGGGTCATTGTTGGTGGTTCCTTCGATGGGAATCCCAGGAACGAATTTCTCACCTATAAATCCAGCTATAAAAACTTTATTCTTGAACTTGATTACAAACTCATCTGCAAGGATGGAGACCCAAATGCAGGGATTCAATTCAGAAGTAAACGCATTGAAAATCCGCCCAACGAAATGTATGGTTTCCAAGCCGACATAGGTAGTTACAAGAAAGGCAATTTAATCTCAGGGAGTTTGTACGATGAATCCCGCAGAAAAAAATTCCTGGTTCAATCAGACCCAAAGCTTGTGAAGGAAATCGAAAAGCTTGAAGACTGGAATACTTATAAAATTGTGGCCAATGGAAATAGCATCGAACTTTACCTCAATGGAAAAAAAACCTGTGATTACACTGAAACAGACAAATCCATTGAAAGCACAGGTTTTATCGGCCTCCAGATCCATGGCAACTGCAAAGCTGAGGTTTATTACAGGAATATAAAGGTTAAAGAATTACCTTAAAAACTTCCTAAAAAATGGTTCAAGACTTTGAAAGCAAGCCTGTGATTTGCAAGAAAAGCCTTCTAGGTTTTGCAATAGCCTGCATCACTTTATTCTGTATGTCGTATTCCCAGGCACCGTTATTTTACTCCAATCAAAACCAATATTTCCTTCATGGCTTCACCAAGGCAAAACTAGGCTATCTTGAAAACGACTGGCTTGGTAACACCACAGACCCCACCCCCTTGTTTAGCCAGCTTGTCAGTGTCACCATTCGCTGGCTTGATAAAAATATTTTTTATTTTTATTACGCCTTTCTCCAGGGATTTTTTCTTTTTTCCGCATGGATCATTTTCCATCAAAAAGCAAAATCCAAGAATCTTGAAATTGGCCATTACGCCCTATTCAGCGCGACATTCATCCTGATTCATTCCGCGGCTTTAAGATGGTTATCCTATCGAATATTGGGGGATGATTACCCATGGTTTTTCCAAGCTGGGGTTGCAGGCCAATACATCTTAGGAGCGATGTTCCAACCGTCAAATTTTGGCGTATTTCTACTTTTGGGTGTTTCACTTTTTTTAATCAAAAGACATTTTGTCGCGACTTTTTTCACTTGCCTGGCTGGCATACTGCACACCACTTATCTGCTAAGTGGCGCTTTAATCATCATCGGTTTCCAGGTATACCTTATTCTCGAGGGTAAAACTAAAAAGGCGTTTCTCATCGGAGTCCTCGCGTTATCACTTGTTGCACCATCTGTATTTTATGCCGCTGGAAACTTCCAACCATCAAGCATGGATGGATTCAAGGAAGCCCAGGAATTTCTTGTGAAGTTCAGGTTACCCCATCACTGCCTGCCCCATTTATGGCTCGACTGGGTCGCATGCCTGCAAATAAGTTGGATCATTTTCGCATTATTTTTATCCAGAAAAAACAGGGAATCATTGATTATTTTGATCCCGTTCCTATTGGGATTGATCCTGACCATCTTGCAGGTTATCACAAGTAGCAACACCCTCGCACTTCTTTTCCCATGGCGAATAAGTTCCGTACTAGTCCCCCTTTCAACCATGATTATTCTTTCGGAATTCATTGTTAATCTGAAACCCGCGATAGAAACCAAAAAAATACTCCATGGATCCCTGATCGCTATTATTCCTGTCGCCATACTCGGTATTTTAATTCCCCTTTCCAATTCAGGATTCATGGTGAACCAGAATGAAATCGGGATTCTGAACCACATAAAAAACACCAAACAACTGGGAGATTTATATCTTATCCCCGTGAATGTTCCCGACCTCGCCAGCACAACCAAAGGTTCGCTTTCAAGCGATTTCAAACCTGTGGGAAAGAAAAAGATAGAAGCCAGGATTGTGCCTGTTGACATGCAAAGATTCCGCCTGTATACCCAGGCACCTCTTTTTGTCGATTTCAAATCAATTCCTTACAAGGATGCTGATGTACTTGAATGGCACAGAAGACTGGTTTTAGCCCGAAACTGGCAGAAAAGAATGGCCGACAACTTTTCCCCAGAATTAATTCAAGAATTACATGAAAATAAAATCAATCACATCATCACCAATTCAAAAACCGAGCTTCCATTAACTGGCCTGGAATTAAAATATTCCGATGAGTATTTCAAACTGTGGAAAATAAAATAGGCCCGGGACCAATAGGATCACCCGGGCCTTGCAATAATAATTATTGATTATTATTTCTTGAACATCTGATGATTCGGATCTCCCCTTGAAAGCAGATACGCGAGCAAATCGAGAACCTCATTCTCATTAAGGGTTTTTAATAGATCCTGGGGCATCAGGGATACAGGTGAAGCTTTAACAGATTCTATATCCTTCTTTTTCAAGTCCTGAACTTTGCTGGAATCTTCAGGATCTGTAACCACGATAAGGGATTCGGTGTTTTCGCTCACCACTTTTCCCGTGATGAATTTACCACTCTTGGTCTCTATCACGGATGCCTTGTACTGATCAGAAATAACCTTGTTGGGCTCGACGATCGATTCACAAAGATCTTTCAAGCTGAATCGTCCAGCAACCTGGCTTAGGTCCGGACCAGTCGCACCGCCCTCGCCATTGTAACGATGGCATACAACACATCGTGAGGCAGCATACATTTTTTGACCATTTTTAAAATCCCTTTTGACCAACTTACCATCAGCAAGCTGAACTAATTCCGTGAGCTTGTATTCCCTGCCTGGCCCCACAGCTTTGGGCAATGCCGGAGCTTTATATGGTTTTTTCAAACCCAACGCCTCGATTGCAAGTCTTTCGACATCGGTGGCATTATCAAAGGCTTCTTTTTCTATGTTGTTTAAAAAGCCTTGATAACTAGCCCCTCCGCTTTTTGCACGGGCGTCATTCAATGCTGTGAAATAAATCTTCCTTTGGTCAATGGTCCAATTTTCCTTCAAATTCCTAAGGGAGTAGATATAGTAATTTTTTTGCAGATCAGGAAAATTTGAAAACATCCTTGATATTCCCCCGCCGTATCCACGATTCCTAAGGAGCAATTCCTCCATCTCCTTGCCATCAACAGCTTTCGATGGTTGAAGAAGCAACTGGGTGACTTTCCCTGCAATCGTGGCAGATTTCAAATAAACCAAAAGATCCCCAAGATCCCTGTTCAATCTTTCATCGTTTGAAGGAAAGAAAGGATCAAGCTTGGCAGCCAACTTCGAGGCAACTTCTTTGGCAGGTTCTCCCATGCGAATAAATAGAAGTTGATACGCCCTGACAATTTCCAACTTCTGGTTCTCACTGAGTGAGGAAAATTCTAATTTTCCCAAGGCATCCAAACCGGCTGGCTGCAAGCTCTTATCGGCCTGCCTTGCAAAAGCTACTATCCCCTGAATCAGCGCCTCCGGGTTCTTTTCAGACAGTACCTTATCCTGCCAAGTTTTTGGATCCTGGTGTTCGAGGGCAACTCTTGCAGCATAACGAATGAATCGATCTTCATGTCCAAGGTTTTCCAAAATGAATTTCAACTGCTCAGCGTTGACTTTCGAGGGGTTATGAAAAGCTTCAAGCTTCTTTCGGAACTCTCGTTCCTTAGCGCCTTCCTTGTCATTCAACTCCACTGGTGCTGTGGACTCATTACCCACATAAGTGACCCTGAATAATTCAGACTGGGCACCTCTTCCGCCTATTGAAAAATACAAGGCACCATCCTTGCCAGCAACAACATCCGTCAATGGAAGCGGTGTCCTCGAGACAAACTCTTCCTTGACAGCCTTGTAACTGCTGCCCATGGGGGTGATATGAATTGCGTACATGGTTCCAAAAGTCCAATCGCAAATATAAAGAGCCTTTTGATATTTCGCCGGGAACTTTGTTCCATAGCCAAAATCAACTCCAACAGGCGATCCAGGACCTATATCCACCATCGCGGGAAGGCTATCAACATAGTGGGCAGGCCATTTGCCAGTTCCACTTCTCCAACCGAGTTCACTGCCGCTGGAAGCATGGTTCACCCGGGTTGGGCGATACCAAGGCATTCCCATGTCCCATTCCATATCCGCGTCATAAACAAACATTTCGCCATCCGCATTCAAGGCAATGTCATACTGATTGCGATATCCACTGCTAACAATTTCCCATTCCTTGCCATCTGGATCAGTTTTGGCAATATAACCACCAGGGGCAAGAATACCTCTGGCATGGCCATTTGCATCCCATTGCCTGGGTAACAAATGATCCTCCCCCCAATTACTTGGCAACCGGCTAGCGTTGAAATTTTCGGGTGGAAGAGTGTGATTTCCACATACAACCAAAATGGATTTACCATCGGGAGACAACCGTAGCGCATGGGGTCCGTGCTCACCACCGCCCCGCAAGGCCTTAAGCTTTACAACTTCATCAAATTGATCATCATTATTTGTATCGCGGAGCCTATACAACCCACTACCCTGCCCACCATTTACAGAAACATACAAACTGCCAAAGGCAAAAAGCATACCTTGGGCGGAACTCATCTTAACATCAAGTTTCTCAACCTTGACATCACCAGCAACTCCAGGCGCGGGAACCGTGATCCGGTAAAGCCCCTTATCACCCTGATCAGAAGCTATAATTCGCCCCTTCGGATCAACCGTAAGGCACACCCATGATCCAAGTTTATCCTTGGGCACGGTGAAAAGCCTTTCCACTTGAAAACCCGGAAGCAAATTGAAAGAAGAACTTGGAGCAGATGCGACACCTTCACCAGACAATACATTACCCCATGGGTTGTCACCGAGCTTGGCGACCTTCTTGGCAGCAACCATTTTGTCTGATTTACCAGATTCAACAGCTTTCCAAGAATCATCAGAAACCACATACGATACCTTGCCATCGGAACTGGTAAGAACCATCTTGAATACAAAACCCGCAACCCCTCCTTCATTCTCCACAAATGCTTCCAGGGTATTGGTACCGGCTTTAAGAACCTTGGACACATCAACTTCGACGGGTGTTTGCCACTCGGAACTTTTGCCGATATCTTGACCGTTGATTTTCATTTTAACAATATTATCGCAGGAGAATTTAACCTTCCCTTTACCACCGTTAAAGTCAAAAGCCTTGGTTAAAACATATTTGGAATTGTTGCTGGCGCCCCAGATCCAAAATGGATTAGGACCTCCGGAAAAATCATTGCCACGCTTGGTTTTCGCCGTGGCGGCAGTTGAAACATCCTTCGTACCGGAGGATGTCAAAACTTCAGGGGTCTGGGTATAAACTTCTTTTTCTAATGCAAACAAATCAGATTGCAATACGGTTAGCAATCCACCCAAAACCAATAAAAGTCTGTTTCTTAAAAACATAACCACACCCCTGGAGAAATATCAACAATTTCAGAAAATCACACCAATATTAAATATTACCGAACTTGTGGCAAATTAACAACCAATTACATTCATATTGCATTACCATTCAAGCCATGCTGGTAGATGCATCAAAGGTATGTTAGGATGCCTTTGGATTCCAAATAAAACAGGATGTAACTAACGCATATGAGCACCGGTTCGCCGACCAATCAAAGTTCATCATTTAACACGCAGGAAACAACCGCTAGCACAATAATCCTTGTGGTTGATGACAATGCGTGGAATCGTGAAACCTTAGTCAAGTCGCTGATGGAAAAAGGATTACAAGTAGTATCAGCTGAAAACGGCCCCAGAGCTTTGGAATTAATCAGCGCCAACAATTTCAATCTTATTCTACTTGATTCCAAGATGCCAAAATTCAGTGGTGTTGAGGTGCTTAAAAAGGCGAGGGTTGATTTCACCCCACTTGAACTCCCCATCATCATGATGACCGCCAGGGGTGAAGCAAAGGATATCATCGCAGCATTGGAACTGGGTGCGAACGATTACATAACCAAGCCGATTGATTTTCCGATCGCGTTCGCCCGCATCCAGACCCATTTGCTTCTTAACAAGTCATTCCGTGAAATCGAGGAATTGAAACAAAACCTGGGGGACAAAAACGAAAAACTTGAGAGGGCTAACCGTAGATTAAACAGGGATCTTGAAGCAGCAGCAGCGATTCAACAAGCCCAATTACCCGATGTATTGCCAAACTTCCCCGGAGTCAATTTCGCATGGATTTTTGAACCACATGAAAAACTTGCTGGCGACATGCTTCATGTGTTCCCAATCGGCGCATCAAAAGTGGCTTTTTTTGTACTCGATGTTAGCGGCCATGGTGCGCCAGCGGCTCTTCTTTCAGTCACGGTTTCACGACATATCACCGGATTGCAGGGGGACGCTAACCACAAATTGCTCGAACACCCCCAAAAAATGCTCGCATCACTAAACCAAAAATTCACCATGGACAACATGGGGGAAAACTTTTTCACAATCGCATACTGCGTCCTGGACCTCAACAGCCTTGAACTAACCTACAGCCTGGCGGGTCACCCCGGCATGATTCACCTGAAAATCGGCAATGTTCCCACAGTTCTCGACAAACCGGCCATACCGATCGGCCTTTTTGACAACTCCATTTACACTGAGGAAAAACTTCAACTCACTGAAGGGGACAGGCTGGTGTTATATTCCGATGGAATCATCGAGGCGTTGAATCCTGAAAGAGTATCCTTTGGAAAGGATAATTTAAAAGCAAGCCTGCATCGATCGGTTACAAATCAATTACCCGAATCATTTAAAAAAGTATTGCAGGATGTCAAGGAGTGGTGTAAGCCAGGCAGGCCGACCGATGACCTTACAATCCTTGGCATAGAAATCAAAAATAACAAATAGTTTGCCCAACCGCGATTTGTCCGGTAACTTCAATTCCTTACCTTGTTCAAAATAATGGAGCAAAAACCATGTTGCCAGGCATTAAACTTTTCGATCTCACCAACAAAACCGCTATCATCACCGGGGGTTCAAAAGGATTAGGTCTGGCCATGGCTGAAGGCCTTGCATCCGCAGGGGCAAATCTGGTCGTGATCAGCAGGAACGAAAAAGAAGCGGGTGCCGCAGCGGAAAAAATCACCAGGGAATACAAGACAAAAGCCATCGCCATCAGCGCAACTGTAACTTCCGAGGATGAAATTCAAAAGGCGGTGGCAACCGCCGCCAGTGAATTTGGCTCAATTGATATTTTAATCAACAATGCAGGAATTAACATTCGCGGTCCCATTGACGAGCTTTCTTACGAGGACTTTAAAAAAGTCCAGCAAACAAATGTTGACGGCACATGGATCCCCAGCAAAGCTGTCGTGCCTCACATGAAAAAACAAAAATCTGGAAGGATCATAAACATCGCAAGCACCCTGGGAGTTGTGGGGCTGGCAAATCGGACGCCTTATGCCACCAGCAAAGGGGCTGTTGTTCAAATGACCAGGGCTCTTGCCCTTGAACTCGCGCCCTTCAATGTCACGGTAAATGCTATCTGCCCCGGGCCATTCCTCACAGACATGAACATCCCCATCAAGGATGATGAGAACACGAAAAAATTCATCATCGGTGCAGTCGCATTGGAAAGGTGGGGCGAACTTAAAGAAATTCAGGGAGCCGCTATCTATCTTGCAAGCGCTGCTTCAAGCTACACGACAGGCAGTCTTATCACGGTTGATGGTGGATGGACCGCCCGCTGATCATCGCACAAACATATCATTTTGAAGCCTTAAGGAATGCCACCAGATCGGCCAGTTCCTGGGGAGTGAACTGCTGGTCAAGGCCGGCGGGCATTACTGATACATTTCCGGGTTCCATGGTTTCAATATCAGACCTTAGAATCCGAGCCTGCTGGTCAGGACCGGTAATTAGAACAATTTCGTCAGGAGATTCAGATTTAATCAAACCTTGAAAAATCTTCCCCGCGGAAGTTGCGACTTTTATCGGCTCATAACTTCTCACAAAGCTCGCGCTTGGCAAGAGAATCGCCTCAAGTAGGTCTCGCTCACTACGAATCTGACCAATCTTGGTTAAATCAGGTCCAACCTTGCCTCCCAGGTAACCGATGGCATGGCATACCATGCACGCAGCCTTTGCATTTTGGAACACGACCTTTCCCTTGCTGATATCTCCCATCGAAACCAATGGAAGAATCGCTTCCAACTTTTCGTTCTGCCTGGATATCTGGGCACGCATGTCAACTTGCAACTGCTCAATTTCTTTTTGAACATCAGCACCAAGCTTCTTGAGCTTATCCTTGACAAGTTCCATCCGAATTGAGCCAACCGAAGGGGATTTGCGAATTGAGGAAAGTAACGCTTTGCCTATTGCTTCATCATTCAGGCCCGTGTAAACATCCAGCAACCTGTCTATTTCAGCAGGGCTTGCTTTTTCGAAAACCTTGACAAGGGATGATAACTGAACCATGGATAACTTCGCTTTTCCCATGGTTTCAGCAGTGCTTATCCTTGTTGATATGGGCTTATCGGAACCAAGGCTTTTCAAAAACAAGGATTCAAAATCACCATCGGTTATCTTGAACCCCGATGGCATAAGTGAAAAAGCTAAAAGCCTCATTTCAGGATCTTTTCCGCCATCAACTGCGAGTGCCAAAACATTATCAGCAACCAGCGCAAACCGGGCTGAACTCAACCTTAGGGCTTTCAAAGTTTTTAATGATTCCAACTCGACAGATTTATCCCCGGACTTCATTGAGGTTAAGATTGATTTTATCCACGATTCCGGTGCATCCTTGATTCCGGAAGAAGCCATGGTCCTTAATGCCATCATACGAAGAGCGGGCTTGGCTGATTCCTTCGACACCAAATCGGCTAAAATCCCCGATATCAAAGGCGCTTGATGCAAGGTCCCCAATCGACCGAACAAATCTAAAATTGCAGGATCATTCTCTTTTGTATTCTCAAGGGCTTTTTGTAAATAGGGGGCTAATTTATCTCCCCATTCACCATGCCTGGAGACTATCCACCATGCGGAATCTCGTAAAGATTTGTCGCCTGAATTCAAATCCGCCAACAACCAGTCCACTTCCAATTTTTCAGGCTTACCCATCTCCAATGCGTGAAGGCAGACCCTTCTAATATTGGGATTCTTACTTGAAAGCCCATCGCACACGGCATCAAAATCCTGAATCTCATAAAGTGCATAAGTCAAGGCATGCGACAAAACCCGGTCATTTGTCTTTTCCGCAACACTTAAAATCAATGAAATAGCCTTTGCATCTTTTGTCCGGCCCGCTATCTCCGCTGCCAACCTTTGCTCGGGAGGGGTGGAATTTTTCAGCAAGGCGTGAATTTCAGGACCATGCAAATTACTCCGATGAAGCGAAATGGCATTCAATGCTGCAAGCCTGACCTTCTGCGAGGAATCTTTCAGTTTAGTTTTCAAGGCGAGTAACGCCTTGGGAGTTCCCAATTTGCACAGCGCCCAAACCCCGGCGATTCTAGTATCTTCATGATTATCAGAGACTTTGGACTCCAGTATTGCCTCCACCGCTGTATCACCCTTCAATACAAGCGCATCAATTGCTTTTTTCCTGACAATAAATCGATCATCAGAAAGCAGGTGAACCAACTCCTTCACAGTGCTGTTTTTAAAATCAATCTTGATTCCATGGGGATCAGCTTTGGCAACAGAGTTTATTTTGCGGATTCGATAAATTGCACCTCGAACATCGGGTTTCACCAAGCCTGGCTGGGAGGTTGGACAGCAAAGTTTATACCAACCACCAGTATCGATCACCAATAGTGAGCCATCAGCATCCTCGATCACATCAGTGGGATGAAAATCAATCTGGTCTGATACTAAAAAATCGGAGTCTTTTGAAACCAAGCCCGCTCCCTGATATTCAAGCTGATGCCTGGTTATCTTCCTCATGTTGAAGGAACAGGCGAATAAATCACCCTGATAATCAACACCAAATGAACCAGATTCATAGGCATGCAAACCACAAGGTGCGGCGGCACCCATGTGACTAAGCACAGGCATCACTTCCGGGGAAGTCCAGGGGTGAGAGTTTAATACGCCATGAACTTTTCCATAAATTCCTCCATACACGGCATGGATCAGGCCATCGCGAAGCCCATTGGCAGGATGTTGGAAAAAAGTCGTGGTGAAGATTCTTTCACCTGTTGGGGTGAACGCGACATCAACCGGGTTATCCATTCCTCCGGTCATTACATGTTCAAAACTTGTCCCATCAGCCTTTGACCGAAAGATATGCGAGGCATTCGTGCTTAGAGGAAAAGACCCCGATAGTTTGTAATCCTGTTTGGCAAACGCGCCTTTGCACCAATAAACAAAACCATCAGGGCCGGCATAAGGACCATGGAGGTCATTGGCACAACCCGTTAGTGTTTTGCCTTGAAACCATTCTTCCCTAAACTCTGCAACTCCATCACCATCCTTGTCGGTTAATTTCCAAATCGAAGGTGGCGCGGCAACATACAAAGACCCATCAAGCCACATGGTGCCCTCGGGGAACATCATGTTATCCGCAAACACGGTCACATGTTCAAATCTGCCATCGGCATCTTTGTCTTCCAACCTTAAAATACGATGGGGCTTTTTCTGGAGTTGCACATCGGGTTTTTCATTCGAACCTGAGGAATCCGAAACATACAACCGGCCTTTATCATCAAATGCGGCACTTATCGGCCTTGGCACCACATCCGAGGACGCGCAAAGGGTGATTTCAAAACCAACGGGAAGTGTGAACTTATGCCCGTTCAACTTCACATCCTTGTACTGAACAACAGGCTTGACAATTTCCGAAGCTCCCGATAATCCTGCTTGATCAACACCAAGCACAAAAAGGATTAATCCAAGGAAAGCCCCAAAAGCAAAAAATCTACACATAGCAATGCCCTTTATTTGGCGAACATTGGCCCAGCGGGATTTCCACGCGAAAGGATATAGGCAAGAAGATCAAATATTTCATCCTCCTTCAAGGTATCAATAAGGCCCGCAGGCATCATAGAAACCTTTGAAGTCACTATTGATTCAACCTTCCGATGATCCACGACTGTTATCGCGGTGGGATTAAGCATGTCCGTGTTCACCATGATGTTATTCCCTGAAAGATTGATAATTCTGCCCGTGACAAGTTTTCCATCATCGGTGCTTATTATCACTCCCGCGTATTGGTCACTGATCACCTTGCTGGGCTCGATCAATGACTCGAGAAGATCGCGTTTATTAAACCTACCGGCAGCATTGGTAAGGTCTGGTCCCTGTGCTCCCCCCTCGTTCTCATAACGATGGCAGGCAACACATCGGGCTTCCGCAAACAATCGTTTTCCTTTTTCGAAGTTTCTTCCCCCAGCCAGATTGGCATCTAGCTTATCAGTTGAAAGATCTGTCATTTTCCAGGTCTTTACAAAGTCTCTCTTCACAGCAGGCGCTGAAACTTCTGTCAAGGCTGGCTTTGCCTCCAGGATTGATTTTAAGTCTTCTTTTTCCTTATCAGAAAGAACAACCAAAGCATCACGCTTGATGTTTTCAACAAAGGCACCAAAACTCATTCCACCTTTATAGCCTGCAGCCTTGATGAACCATGAGAAGTAATCTTTTTTCAAATCGGCATTCCAGCCTGTGCGAAGCATTCTTAAAGCACGGGCGATTTCCATCTGGTCTTCCTGAGTTGCGGCATTTTTAAGAAGCGCAACGCCCTTCATCGCAATTGTTGGCGATTGAAGGTAAACAAGCATCTGGCAAAGTTCAGAATTGACAGTCTTGTTATTACCGGGAAGAAACGCATCCAATTGGCCTGCAAGTTTAGCACCCATGGTTTCATCAGGGGGACCCATTCGAACAAAAAGCACCCCAAGGGTCCTTAGCAAATCAAGCTTTCGAACATCATCAAGTTTATCAAATGCTATGCCCTGCAAGGCGGAAACGACCTTGGTTTTCAAACCCTGATCAACTTCCTCTTTTTTATGCTGGGGATCGGATGAAGTGGAACGAATAAGGGCAAGCAATGCGGGTATAGCCTTGTTGGGATCTTTTTCAGCAAGAGCTTTGTCCCGCCATAGCTTTACATCCTGATGCTCAAGCGCGACCCTTGCAGCATAACGGATGAATCGATCCGGGCTTCCTAGATGATCCCATGCCTTTGAAACCGCCTCAGGATGGTTGGGTTCATGAAATTTTTCCAAACCCAATCGAATAGCCCGATCTTCAGAACCCCTGATATCACCCTTTGAAAGCGCGGTGGATTCCTCCCCATTGTAGGTGACGCGATAAAGTCCGGATTTGGTTTTTCTGCCACCGATGGTGAAATACAAAGCTCCATCCTTTGGATTCACCAGCAAGTCGGTCAAAGGCAATGGAGAACCGGAAATAAACTCCTCCACATCAGCTTTGTAGCTGCTACCCAAAGGTGAAAGATGAACAGCATACATTTTGCCATAGCTCCAATCGCATGCGAAAAAAGCCTCCTGATACTTTGCAGGGAACTTGGCGCCATAACCGAAGGTTACTCCCGTGGGCGAACCGGGACCGATATCCACAACCGCAGGAAGGCTGTCCGCGTAATATGCAGGCCATTTTCCAGCACCGTTTCTCCAGCCAAACTCGGCACCACTGGTTACATGACAAATTCTCGTGGGACGATACCAAGGAGTGTTGAAATCCCATTCCATATCCGCATCGTAAGTGAACAACTCACCCTGCCTGTTGAATGCGGCATCGTATTCATTGCGAAAACCAACTGCCATTATTTCCCAGTTCTTGGCATCCGGGTCGATTTTGTAAATCGTTCCTCCCGGCCCCATCACCCCAGCCATGAATCCCCTGCCATCGGGCATTCGAGGGAGCAAATGGTCCTCACCCCAGCGGGTGGGAACCCTACTTGATTTAAAATCAACCAGCTTGGTTTGATTCCCAATGACAACAACCAGGTTTTTACCATCCGGAGAGAGCAAAATTGCATGTGGACCGTGCTCGCCACCCCCTGAAAACTTCTGAAGCATGGTAACCTGGTCAAGTTGATCATCCCCATTGGTATCTCTGACCCTGTACAAGCCATGATCATATTTTCCACCTTTGTTAACCATGACATAAAGGCTGTCGAAAGCCCAGAGAAGCCCTTGAGCCTCACCGATATCCGCTGGGATTTTCTCAACCAAAGTGGGAGTTTTTGAATCACCAATTGGGGAAGGAGTAACCCTGAAAAGGCCGCCATTCTGATCTGAAACAATCAGCCTGCCTTTAGGGTCGGTACACATCGAAACCCAAGAGCCTTGGGATGATGCGGGAACCGAGTGGAGAAGTTCAACTTTAAAACCTTTGAGAGTTTTGATTTGAGAGGGAGAAGTAGCTGGCGGTTCTTTACCCGCCAGCCTTGGATCATCGGGAGCCTTCTTTTTGCCCCCTGTTTTTCCTGGTTTAGTTACTTCTTTTTTTTTTCCTCAGATGCCGTACCCAGTTTCTTAAGTGTCAAGTCCTTGAATTGCACGGTCATAACAGGTCCCACATGAATCTGCAGGGCTAAAATCCCACTTTTGACGGCCTTGGGAGACTCATCAAGAATTTCAGCGGTGACATTTCCGTTGATCATATGAACCAGTTTGTTGCCATTGGCAATGATCACATATTCGTTCCAGTCATCTTTTTTAATTGCAGCCTGAAGTTCAGCGGATGATTTTTCAGTCTTTCCGACAACTTCCTTCTTGTTATCAGAATTCCATTTAACCTTTTCACCACGACCACACATGATACCTCTTCCACCAGCGACACCGCCTTCGTCATAAAGAATTCCAGAAAAAGTGGTGCCAGCCTCAAAATCACCCTGATAACCACCAACTCTGGGGCCAAAATCGCCCTGACCCATTAATTTACTTCGATATTGAATCCCTGAATTTCCACCAACGATCTTATATTTACATTTAAATTCAAAATCGCTGACTTCTCCACCTTTCCACACGAGAAAAGTATTATGCTTTAACTTGTTATGGGGTTCAGTACCAGTCTTACCAGTGATGGCGCCATCTTCAACGGACCAAAGCTTGGGGTTACCTTCCCAACCAGTAAGATCTTTCCCATTAAAAATAGATACAGCTTCCTCAGCAGAATATGAGGAGATTGCAAATACAAAGCCTAAAAACAAAATCGAAAGAATTCTCATCATTGACTCCGGTTTAACATCCAAGGCGTGAAAATATACTAAGTCATTCAAATATTCATTAACTGAACATTAAACTACGATAATAAAATCCAAAAGAATAATCCAGCATTAGTTCCGAGTTACATGAAAATATTTCATAGTCCGACCCATCAAAAATGCAGTAAAGTTAATTGTTGCCCCTTGCAAGAACAGACTATAAATTAACTGTTGGATTTATTCCCATACAACACCTTCAAATATAATTACCAAGGATTTTTCATGAGCACCAAGAAATGGAATGTGGCGATGGTTGGCTTGGGATTTGGAGCGGAATTCATTCCAATTTATCAAAACCACCCGCTTGGAAACATTTATGCCATCTGCCAGCGAAACAAAGAAAAACTTCACAAAATTGGTGACACCTTTAAAATTGAGAAGCGCTTCACAAATTATGAAGATGTTTTAAAGGATCCTAATGTTGATTTTGTTCACATTAACTCCCCAATCCCTGACCATGCACCCATGTCCATAGCCGCGTTAAAAGCTGGCAAGCATGTCATGTGCACCGTGCCTATGGCTACAACGGTCGAGGATTGCAAAACCATCGTTGATTTGGTTAAAAAAACCGGCCTTAAATACATGATGGCGGAAACCGTCGTTTACTCAAGGGAATTTCTTTTCATCAAGGATATGTTCCAAAAAGGTGAGCTTGGAAAAATTCAATACATGGCGGCATCCCACCCACAAGACATGGATGGATGGCCCGACTATTGGCAGAAAATGATACCCATGCATTACGCCACCCATGTTGTCAGCCCCTGCCTGGGTTTGGTGAATGGCAAGGCGGAAAATGTCAGTTGCTTTGGTTCCGGGACTGTCAGGGAGGAAATCCAAAAGTTATCAGGCAACAAATTCGCTGTTGAATCCTGCCATATTAAAATAAAGGATTCTGATATCGCATGCCATATTTGGCGATTCTTATACGACACGGCAAGGCAATACCGCGAAAGCTTTGATGTTTATGGCACAAAGAAAAGCTTCGAGTGGAGCCTTGTGGAACATGAACCACATATAATTCACACCGCCAAAAAGCCTGAGCCTGAAATTCCAAGTAAAATTACCGTGCCTGATTTCGCGCATCTTCTACCGGAACCGATCAGGAAATTCACGCTTCCCTCAGAAATCCATGATGCCGAGCACCTATCCTTTTTACAGGGCGGCGGGCATGGTGGTTCCCATCCTCACATGGTCAATGAATTCCTGAGTGCATTGTCCAACAACCGCGATCCTTGGCCAAATGCCACTCAAAGCGCGAACTGGACCTGCGTGGGCATTCTCGCGCATGAGTCGGCATTACAAGGTGGGAAAGTACTAAACCTCCCCGACTTCACTCTTTAAACAATCTTGATGCCATCAACCTCAAACCAACGGTATTAGAAATGAAAAAATATATTCTATGCGTTTCAATCATCATCGCGATGTCACTTGGACTCGAGATAAACTCTTATACCCGGGCGCAAGACACCAAGATCAAGCTGCTTTTCCTCGGTGACAATGGTCACCATAAACCCAACGATCGGTTCAGGCAAATCCAGCCCGTGTTGGCAGCAAAAGGCATTGATATCACATACACGGACAAAGTGGACGCCCTAAACCCCAAGGTATTGAATTCTTACCAGGGTTTGATGATTTTTGCAAACCTGACGGTGCTCTCACCCGATCAAGAAAAAGCATTGCTTGATTATGTTGAACAGGGCAACGCGCTTATTCCATTGCATTGCGCGAGTTACTGCTTTTTAAACTCCCAAAAATATATAGACCTGGTTGGGGCTCAATTTTCCAAGCATGGCACCGGCACTTTTCGCGTGGACAATGTGCTTCCCGAGCACCCAATCATGAAAGGCTACAAGAGTTTTGAAAGTTGGGACGAAACCTATGTGCATACCAAACATAATCCCAAAAACCGAACAGTGCTTGAAGAGAGAAAAGACGCCTCAGGTTCTGAACCATGGACCTGGGTTCGCACCCAAGGGAAAGGCAAGATTTTTTACACAGCATGGGGTCATGATGCCCGCACTTGGTCAAATCCGGGTTTTCAAAACCTTCTTGAGAGGGGTATCCGATGGGCCACCAACAGCGACCTTTCAAAAGTTGAGGCTTTTTCTGATCAACCCCTTATGACTGAATTACCCAAAAATCTTAAGCCTTTTGATTACGTCGAAGCTGATGTGCCTTTTTATCCTGCGAACAAACAATGGGGAAAAATGGGAGAAAACATCCGCAAAATGCAAAAACCCCTCGAGCCAAAGGAATCACAACAGCATTATGTCATGCCTGAGGGATTCGAACTAAAACTCTTCGCCTCTGAACCAGACTTGCAGGGCAAACCCATCGCCATGAATTGGGATGAGCGGGGCCGCTTATGGGTTGCACTTACCATTGATTACCCCAATGAATTACAACCACCCGGCCAGGGAAGGGATAAAATCGTCATATGCGAGGATACCAACGGTGACAATGTTGCTGATAAATTCACAACTTTTGCTGACAAACTCAGTATTCCAACAAGTTTGATATTCTCCAATGGCGGCCTCATCGTCCATCAGGCCCCGGACACTCTTTTTCTCAAGGACACCAATGGCGACGATATTGCTGACGAAAGACGAACCCTTTTCACAGGGTGGAACACCGGTGACACACATGCCGGGCCAAGCAATTTAAATTATGGTCTTGATAACTGGATCTACGGAATGGTGGGTTACTCAGGTTTTTCGGGAACAGTGGGAGATGAAAAACAATCATTCCGTACTGGGTTCTATCGAATGAAACCCGATGGTTCCAAAATTGAATTCCTTCGGAACACAAACAATAATTCCTGGGGCGTGGGATTTAGTGAGGAAGGAATTCTTTTTGGTTCAACAGCAAATGGTAATCCCAGCGTTCATCTGCCAATTCCAAACCGGTATTATGAAAAGGTTAGAGGTTGGTCCAGCAGCGTTTTAGACGGAATCGCAGGCAGTGCCCCCATCCACCCGATCACCAAGCAAATCAGGCAGGTTGATCACCATGACAGGTTCACCGCTGCCGCAGGGCATGCGCTATATACCGCCAGAAATTACCCATCAAATTATTGGAACAAAACCGCCTTTGTGACGGAACCCACGGGGCATCTTATCGCCACATTCCCAATCACTCCTGAAGGTGCCAGCTTCACCTCCCGGAACGCATTCAACTTGGTGGCCAGCGATGACGAATGGAGTTCACCGATTGTTGCAGAAGTGGGTCCAGATGGAAATGTATGGTTTGTTGATTGGTATAATTTCATCGTGCAACATAATCCCACTCCCGCTGGTTTTAAAACGGGCAAGGGAAATGCCTATGAAACGAATCTTCGCGACAAGAAACATGGTCGGATCTACAGGCTGGTGCACAAAAAAGGTAATGGTGGTGGAACCATGAGTCTTGCAAACGCCGACACCAGCAAACTTGTGGAAACGCTTAGAAATGACAACTTTTTTTGGCGCAGGCATGCCCAGAGGCTTCTGGTTGAAAAACAAAGCAAAGATGCCATACCCGGCCTTATGGAACTCGCGAAAGAAACAAAACTTGATGGCGCCGGTTTAACCCCTTGTGTTATACATGCACTTTGGACCTTAAAAGCGCTTGGCGCGCTGGAGGACGAAAAATCCCCGGCAACTAGAATCGCAATCGATTCCTTAAAGCATCCTTCGGCAGGTGTAAGACTCAATGCATTGAAAGTTCTGCCCTCAAAAGTAAGTTCAATCGAGGCAATCCTGAATGCGAACCTGCTAAATGATGCCAACCTTCAGGTTCAACTTGCCACCCTACTTGCATTATCTGACATGCCTCCTTCTGAACTTTCGAGCAAGGCGATTGTCCAGTTGTTGAAATCACCCAGGCAGGCCATGGACAAATGGTTGCTTGATGGAGTGACCACGGCTGCGGCGAACAATGATGCCCTTTTCCTGAACTCGATATCTCAAAAAAACACGGCCCCCTCAAATGAACTATTAACCATCATTGAAAGGGTCGCTGATCATCATGCCAGGGGTAAACCGGATGATAGCATCGCTGAAACCCTTGAAAAATTACTGCAAGCTGATCCGTTGGTGCAAACCGCGACTTTAAAAGGTTTAGCCAGAGGCTGGCCTGCAAACCAACCGCCCAAGTTAAATGATCGGATTGAAAAATCCCTTAAGGATCTATTTGGGGTTCTTCCAATATCAGCCAGGGGGCAATTGGCGCAATTGGCAAAGAAATGGGGAAGTAATTCCCTGGCGGAACAATCCAAGATTATCGTGCAGGGGTTTTTAAAATCAGCAGCCGATTCAAAGCAAACAGATGCTGATAGAATTTCTTCCGCAAGACAGGCATGCGAATTTGGATCTTCCGATCCTGCTGTCGCAAAAGCCATATTGGAACTTATCACCGCCCAAATGCCTCCGGAAGTAGGAACCGGAATGCTGGAAGCAGTTTCACTTTCCGACCAACCCGGAACTGCCAAAGAAATTGTCGATCGGTTCTCGGATTGGACTCCGAACCTTAGGCAGACTGCGATTCGAATCCTTCTTTCAAGGGCTGCATGGACGGAATCACTGGTTGCCTCACTTGACAATAATAAACTGAGAATATCTGAACTAAGCCTTGACCAAAAACAAGCTCTTATGCAAACCGGCAATAAGAAAATCACTGACAAGGCCAAAGCCATACTTTCCCGTGGGGGTGGCCTGCCCAATGCGGACAGGCAGAAAGTGATTGAGGATTTCATGTTCGCAACATCCCAGTCTGGAGATGCTATCGCGGGAAAAATCGTCTACAAAAACCAATGCGCCAAATGCCACCAACACCAGGGCGAAGGTGTCAAGATAGGCCCGGATTTGACAGGCATGGCTGCACATCCGAAAAAGGAACTTTTGATCCACATCATGGATCCCAACCGTGATGTGGAGGGAAATTTCCGCCAATATGTCGTCTCAACCAAAAGCGGCAAAATACTCACCGGGATGCTTGCGTCGGAGACAAAATCATCCATCGAATTGATTGACACCGAGGCGAAAAAACAATCCGTACTGCGTGAGGACATCGATGAAATCAAGGCCTCGGATCGTTCGCTCATGCCGGAAGGATTTGAAAAACAACTTTCCAAGCCTGACTTGGTCAATCTCCTTGAGTTTCTAACCCAACGAGGCAAGTTTCTACCGCTTCCACTCGACAAAGTCGCCACCATCGTCAGCACAAAGGGTATGTTTTTTGGTGAAGAAGGGATTGTTGAACGACTTATTTTCCCTGACTGGAAACCGAAAGTTTTCCAAGGAGTACCATTTAATCTGGTCGACCCACAAGTTGACAAACATCCCAATGTGATCATGCTTCACGGCACCAATGGAAACACTCCTCCAAAGATGCCCAAGCAGGTAAAGCTTTCATGCAACGGCCCAGCCAACGCAATCCATTTATTGAGTGGTATAAGCGGGTGGGGATATCCGGCAACACCAAAGGGATCGGTGTCCATGATTGTAAGGCTGCACTACGCTGATGATAAAACTGAAGATCACCCATTAAAGAACGGCGAGGTTTTCGCGGACTACATTCGCCGGGTTGATGTCCCTGGTTCCACTTTTGCATTCCCATTGCGAGGACAACAGGTCCGTTACCTTGCCATAATTCCCAAACGTCCAAACGAAATCATCAAGGATATTGAATTCGTGAAAGGGCCTGATGCAACTGCCCCGGTCGTTATGGCCGTCACAATTGAAGGCCCTGAAAACAAGGATAAAAGCAAATGACCTGCGATTGTACCACCACTTAATTATCAAGCATTGCTTGCCAAGGAAGTGGTCGGATTATTTTTCAATCTCTGTCAGTGATCTTTTCCCGCCTTGGGTATCAAGGAGAAAAACACCAGTAAAGCTTGCCCGGACAGGCTTTTTGTCTCTCTCTGAGCACTCGGCGTTAACATCGACTTGATAGCAGTTTTTTCTAGTCTCGACGACCTTTAATATTATCCCTGAGGCTGGTTCGGGATTGATTGTCAACGGCATTTTTCCAAGCTCATCTTGCAAGATAAAGCTTAAAGCCAAATCTCTGCCGGAAAAAGCGAGATTTTGGGCTTTTGTATCAAGATTAATGAACTCAAATTTCTTACGGGTGAAAATTTCCTGGAAAACGACCGCTGCCAAAATCGAGGCCCCTATCGCCATCACGACTAGACAACTCAAAAGTGCGACTCCTTTTCTGCCCACCCCAGGCTTCTTGATCATCGTCCACCTCTATTCAAAGCTGCCCGGAAGCTGAAATCACGGTTCTTAAGTTTCTCGGGACTTGATTTTTCGAGGCAGTAAAGTTCAACGACAGAATCACCATTGAACAAACTGAATGATACCTCCCCAAATAAATCCCCCTTGAGCACGCGTTGTTTGCCCTGAGTTGAAATCCTTATTAAATCCCCATTTTCCAAGGCATAAGATATCTCTTCACCTGACAACAAGGTAAGTTTCAATCCTTCACTTTTTAAATTTGTTTTTTTAGTCAACTGGGCGGATTTGCAAGCCCGCACATCCCTTCGAAAAAGACCCGCCAAGTTCACTGCTTCCATGTTTCTGTTCGACAATTCCGATTCCACGGAAGACAACCGCATCAGGCCAATGGTAATCGCACCAACAACACCCATCACAACCACAAGCAATGCGATCACCACGACCATTTCAATGAGCGTGAAGGCGATTCTGGATCTCGAATTACTTACCACCATTTTCCCCCTTTAAAGCAACCGACCTTGGGGATATTGAGGTTTCAACGATGCATTCCGCGGGGTCAAAAACACGGCCATTCTTCCAATTAACCACAACCTTCACATTCTTGACCAACTTGAATTCTTTTGAAGGCAACACACTTACTTTTATCTCACATCCAACGGGCAATGACTTGTAATTGCCAATATCCTGAGCCGCCTTCGCCCAGGTATCATCCAACTTTTCATACGGTGTGCCGCGAGCCATCTCAAGAATATTTAAGCCAGCCTGGTTTGCCAAAAACAGATTATTATTTCGATGTCTTTCATGCACACACCAACTTGCGACTTGGGCCACCACAACCATGACGATCGCCAAGATCGAGAAAGATGCGACTATTTCCATGATCGTGAAACCATTTCGCAAAGAAAAAATCGTCTGGGATTTTTTGATCATGACAACTCCACGATCATTTTAAGCAGGGGCATGAACATTGCGATTGCGATAAATCCAATCAACACACCCAGGCAAAGCATAAGCAAGGGAAAAATCACCAGGGAAAAACGCTGTGCGATCAGGGAAGCCAGACGCAGTCTTTGGTTTCCAACCTCAGTCAAAGCCCACGAGAGATTAGCAACCCCTTGGGAAGACTGGATGAAGGGTTTCATTGATTTGGGAAGCCAACCGGATGAATAAAGACTGTCTTCAAGTGAAAAGCCTGACTTTATGGCTAAATTGAGATTTATCAATTGTTTTTGGGCGGGCCCGCTGAAGCATTTGGAATCTTCAAGAAAATCAAGCGCTTTGGGAATCACAATCTGCCCCTGCAAGGTGATTCCAAGCATTTTAAGGAAATTACCCTGCATGTGGATTCTATAGATTGCGCCAACCACAGGAAAATACCACCGGACTGTGGTGTTCCAAAATGGCATCAATGCCAGGAAAGGCAGCAAGATGACAATTGCAAGCCAGAATAAAGGAGCAATTTCAGCGATCAAATTTCCTTTGTTCCCAAATGTTGGCAGCCAATTGAATATATTGAGCAGGATGGTGGTCACCCATGGAAGAGTGTAATCAAAATCCTTGAAAATTCGCTCGTATTTGGGCGCGATGAAAACCATGAAGAATACCGCGACATTAAGAGATGCGACCACCATGAAAAACAAATAAGCCAATCGAGGAAGAACCACCAACCAGAACAAATCCTTGTGCCAGCGCACGACCATTGAGAGACAGTTGGAAATTTTCCCTGAGGCTTCTCCAAGGGAAAGCGCGAGATAAACCTCCCGCGAAACCAACCTGGGGTATTGCCTCAGTGCGCTGGTTAAAGTAAGGCCGTTTTCCAAAAGCCTTGTCAAACCCTCCACCTGTTTGTCAAAGCGCCAACGCTTGTAACAGATAAAGTAATAAGCAGGGTTTAAAAAAGATAAAAAACAAAAAATGAACCATTCACGAAAAAAACCTTTGGGCCGGTCTTCCAGATAGGAATTCAACATGGGCACGACGGAGGTTTCAGACTCAAAAGTTGATTGAAGCAGGTTTCTAAACTCCTCTTGCCTGACATGCCTGTAATAAAAAAAGGAAACCAAAGCCCAGACTGAGAAAGCCATATGAAGCATGACATAATAGAAAGCGATCAATTCAACCCGGGCAATGCATAGCAGGATGAAAACAACCAGGGGAAACAATCCCGCCGTGAGAATCATGACGATAAACAACAGGATTTCCAATTTCCTTTGGCTCATGAGAACTTAAACCCTGAATTCAATCGGTATTTCACTTGCTAAGCCCTTCAAGCAATTTGATCAATGGAAAAAAAACCGCAAACACAAACACCGAAGTTATCAATCCGGCGCACACGACAATTATCAATGGCGGAAAAACACTTTGAACCATCGAGGATCGCATCGCAACCTGCCTCGAATACATTTGGGCGGCCTGCTTCAATGCCTGGGGCAGATTCCCCTTTAATTCCCCCAATCCCGCCATCCAGGAAACAACCTCTGGCAGAATCCTGCACTCTTTTAATGCAACGGAAAGGGAAGCGCCCTGGCGTAATTTGCCTGCTATTTTATTTGCTCCATCTTTTAGTATCGGATCTGAACCAGCTTCAGCCGCAAGCTCAAAAGCCTCAGGCAAAGGCATCTGATTTTCAACCAATATCGCGAGTAAGTCGGTAAATGCCGCAAGTCTCGCGGATCGGATTAAAACTCCAAACACAGGCAGGGAATATAAGATCCTGGCAAGTATGCAACGCCCGGATTCTGTCGCGTTGAGTATCCCACGAAGCACCAAACCAATTATCCCGATTCCGCCCAGCGGTATAACAAGGGTGTGGAATGGATTTTGACAAACATCAACGATCATTTGCGTTAAAAAAGGTAATCGCATGCCAAATTCGTTGAATATTGCTATGAATTGCGGCATGACAAAAATCATGATCATCGCAACCAATAATATCGCTACAAAAATCACCATTATTGGATAAATCAAGGCTGTGTATAAAACTGAATAAAGATCAGATATGCTTCTTGCATAAGTTGTCAGCAACGCGAGAACATCTGGAAGATTTCCACCACGGATCCCCGCATTCATAAGACTGGAATAAAATTTTGGAACCCGTCCCTGCTGCATTGCGATTGCTTCAGGAAGGGACTTTCCTCGTTTCAAATCATCAGCAAGGCTTTGAGTGGCGTTTTTCAGGTTTCCCCGGGACATTTCCCTTGCAATGGAAGCAAGTCCCTCCTCGAGAGGCAAACCAGCCTTTGCCATGCCTGCTATTTCCTCATTGAGATATATCAACTGGTCAGCAGTCAGAACTCCGAATTTTTGTTCTTTATTTTCATCGTTCATAGGACATCCGAATGGTTATTGAAAAAAGCCATGCACTCTGATGGGCCCAGCACTCTTAAAACTTCTTCCTTTGTGGTCGTTCCGTTTTTTACAGCATTAAAAGCATGACTGGCCAGTGTTATACCGCCACTGCTTTTAAAAATACCCTGAAGAATGGACTTGTCCGCGCGTTGCAGAATGGCTTGTCGCATTTCCGAACACAACACCATAGCTTCCACCAGCAAAAATCTTCCTTGATAACCTGTGTGATTGCAAATTTCACAAGCGCCACCATTGCAACGGCTGCATAATTTCCTTAAAAGCCTTTGATTTAAAACAAGCCTGAGGGAACTGTTTAACAAATAAGGTTCCAACCCCATCTCCAACAAACGCGAGATAACCCCGCAGGATGAGCCAGCATGGAGAGTGCTGAACAACAAGTGGCCTGACAGCGCCGCCTCGGTAGCAACCCTCGCAGTTTCAGAGTCCCGTATTTCCCCAACCAGAATCACCTCCGGGTCCTGCCTGAGCAAACTTCGCAAACCCAGGGCGAAATCAAATCCATTGCTGGGCGATACCTGGGTCTGGCTGACACCCTTGAGAACCTGTTCAACGGGATCTTCAAGCGTCACGATATGTCTTCGATTTTTCTCAGCCCTGGAGATATGACTAAGGCAAGAGTAGATGCTGGTGGTTTTACCACTTCCTCCAGGTCCCGTAAAAAGAATGGCTCCTGAACGCTCATTGATCGCATTTTCAAGAAGCCTAAAGACTTCAATTTCAAGGCCAAGGTCTTCCAGGTTGAAGCTCCTATTTTCACCACGAAACAAACGAAGTGCAATCCTCTCACCATGAATGGTTGGGAAAGTACTGACGCGAATCTCGGTGCCATGGAGGGAACCCTCCTTAATACGGCCTTCCTGGGGAATGTCTTGCCTGTAAGAGAGCAAATTAGCCAGAAACTTAAACCGGGCCACGATGTTTGGATTGAGTTCCCGGGGCAGGTCTGCAACATGGATCATCACCCCATCCACTCGGAAGCATAACTGGACTTTGTCCACGGATGGTTCGATATAAGCATCCGTCGCCTTGAAATCTTGGGCTTTTTCAAGAATACTGGAAACCAACAAAGGCACTTGTTCAGCCTCCCATGGCATGCCTTGATCAAAGTGTCTAAACCTTGTGGAATTTAAGGTGTTCATTTTAATACGAGTCAAATACGAGCTTGAGAATATGCGGTCACTTTCTTATGTGTAACAAAACCAAATATAATAACAATTAAATAATTGGATTATGTTCCCATAATCGAGCGGTTGCGCTTAAAATACCAATGTTTTCCATCGGACTCAAATATATGCTGGATGCAAAAAAAAGAGCTGTGCTTGACGCAATATTCCTGCGCACCCGCAAGGCATTGGAAGGTTGGCCCTCAGGCCCAATGAAAGCCCGCATTCCCAGTGGTGGAATGGATTTTCTAGACCTTCGGGAATACCAACCAGGTGATGAGGTCAGGCATATTGACTGGAAATCAACATCCCGCTCTGGCAAAGTTTTGGTTAAAAAATTCATACATGACCAGGAAATTTCTGTGCTTATTTTCGCCAGCACAAGCCCCAGCATGAATTTCTCAACTATCACATCGACAAAACTGGAAGTAATGACGGAAATTGCCACGGCGTTGGCATGGATAACAATCAATTCCGGAAATAGATTTTCCCTTTATAAGTTCAGCAAAACAGCAGAATATTGCATCCGCAATGCCAACAATGAAAAACATGTCCGTGCCGCGGGTGCGATTCTTTTAGGTGGTCAAAAACCAAAAACGGATAAAAGTATGGATATATGGAAAATTCTTTCAGGAAAAAAAACACCCCGAAGCATGGTTTTTATACTTTCGGATTTTTATGAAAAACTTGATCCGCGACTTTTTTCAGCTTGTGCACAAAAACATGATCTGCATCTTTTTCGGATTCTTGATAAAAGTGAAATCAATCTTCCCGACACTCCAGATATAATCTGCAAGCATCCAGAAAAATTTCAAACCCATTTAATGCGAAGCTCGGAAAAAGAATTCCGATCCAATTACCAGAGACTATTCAATGAACATGAGAACCAAATAATTGAGCTATGCAAGTCAAATGAAACTGGTTTTCTTCGTATCAACACTTGTGAACCATATCTGGCTATTTTGGTTGATTACTTTAATCAATTATTCCATGGTCAATGATAAAAATGCATCCACCTATTTTTTTATCAATCTTGGCGGTTTTCCTGGTCCAACAACCAATCCCCCAGGACTTGACCATTCCCGCCTTTTCTTCCCCGGAAGGACTCGAATCATCATTGCAGGTTAATTTGAGGGAAGAAAGGCTTCCCGGTGCCACTTTTTCCATCGTGTTTAAGTTCCAAACTGAAAAGACATTTTCTGCCAGGGAATTCAAATTGGAAGAACCACATGGCCAGGAATGGGAACTGCTATCAGCCGGCAAGGAATCTATCTCCCGGGATTTAGGCAAGAACATTCATGTTGTGCCATTTATTTTAAGAGCCAAAAAAAGCGGGGATATAAACATCCCCAACTTGGAAGTCTCAGCACTCCTTGATTCAAAATTAATAAAAGTTTTGTGGAACAAATGGCTAATTCCAGAATACCCCTTCCCTTTCAAGGAACTGGATATTGACAAAAAAAATATTTTGAAGACCAATGATAAGCATCCCTCATGGCTTGCTGGGGTCATCCTGATCATAATTGCTGGGGGAACATTTATATTGATTTCCCAAAAATCTATTCCGATTTCATCCAAATCAAATTCAAAAAAAGTCTTGGATATGTGGATCAACAAAATCGACAACTCAAGCATCGAGGAATGCATAAATGTTATTGAACCGATAATCAGATCTGAAATTGGTTTGAAAACCAGTTTAAAAACCGATTCAATCACATCCGATGATTTGGAATCCAAAATAATTGAAGGAATATCGCAATCTGAAAAGCAGTTGTTTGTAAAAACTCTCCAAACCATAGAAAAAATCAAATATTCAAATCATAAAGACTTGGATTTATTAAAAACCACCGTGAAAGAACTGGCTGAATCTTTGTAGATTCACGGAAATTGCGTTTTTTAATCATTGTATCGATTAACCTACATATCAAAAACAAGAGAACTAGGCATCCCTGATAAATAGAGTAAACCCGGGTATTTGGAAAGACGATATCTTAGGTACTAATCTTCCAGCCGATTCTCGAGATATATTTCGAAAAAGCTGAAAGAAAAATTAAATACTGTTTTATTGGAGACTCATCATGAATGATTTCAATCCCTCAAATAGAAATATTTTTATCGCAATTGTTGTGACACTTGGAATCTGGGGTTGCTCTCAAAATCCGGGACCTTCTCCAAAAGTTCAAGCTGAAAAGATCAAAACACTGGAGGAAAAAATCGCCAAGATGGAGGATGAGCACCAAACACTTTTATCCGCCAGAGACCAGATGAAAACTCGGATCACCGCCTTGGAAGAAGACCGTAGCGCTTTGGAAAAAAAACTTATCCACCACAAGGAAGTGGTTCAAGAACGGGATGAACTCAAAGCTTTGGCAGATTTAAGGACCAGCGAAAGAGATGCCAGCCAACTCAGGTGCGAACTATTCAAAAAGGGATTACAAGAATTACTTGGACAGGATGAATCGATGATATCCACATCCAAACCTTCATCAAGCAGGGCAACAGCGGGAATCCCCTTCAATCAAAAATAAATTGATTCAAAAACGCCAGTTTGGCTCACATGAGGTGGCCCAAGCTGGCGTTGCTCTTTTAATCATGGATATACTCAATCACGGCCTGGCGTTTCATATCTGAAAGCATGCGCTTCATTTCATATTGGCCTGCCTCATTACGCAAACGGTCACGAACTTGCTTTTGCACTTTTTCATCAAAAACTTTAATACCGGCGTATTCCCGCTTAACCAACATGATGACATGAACACCCGTGGGCAATTCTACCAGGGGGCCAACTTCCCCATCCTTCATTTCAAAAAGATATTTTTCAACTTGTACGGGCTTTATTTCCCCTCTTTTTCTGCCAATCCCCTCACCGTTCCTAAACGCACCATCACCATGGCAATACTCCTTGCTTAACTTGGAGAAATCCTCGCCCTTTTTCGCCTTTTCAGCAATCTTTTTCGCTGTTTCCAATGCTTCCTCATGAGACTTTGAATTTCTGTAACTTATGAAGATGTCCTTCCATTCCACACTATCCTGGATTTGAAACTCCTCGGGGTGGGTATCGTAATAATCCCGAATCTGCTTGTGGCCTATCCGATCAAGATTTGGAATTATCCTCGTTTGCATGTATTGCATGGCGATAAAGTTTCTTTCAGACTGTCTACGGAGCAAATCTAGCGAGACTCCCTGCGATTCCAATAATGTTTTAAATTCAGCATCACTCAACGATTTGTTTCTTTCCTTGAGTAATCGCACATATCTGTCAAATTCCTTGCCAGCCATTTCCTGAAGTTTATCAAGGAACTTTTTAGCCTGTGGATTTTTGGTCAGCCGATTGTAGGCATCTTGAATGACAATCTCCCGTTCAACCAGTTGGTTTATCGCTGCTTTTCTTCTAGCGGCATCATTCGCCCCACCCTCACCAATTCCCTGGCTAAGCGTCAGCAAAACTTCCTCTTCCAAGACAGCTTCACCATTAACCAATGCGACGATATTGCTTCCTGTGTTTTTTTGTCCCGGCTTTGCAATGTTTTCCGCAGGTTCAACTTTTATCTCGTCTGCGGAGGCGTTTAGATCATTTTCGGGGGATTGCGCCCTTGCGCCGTTTGAAACAGTTGCAGGAGGATAGTTTTGTGCGTTATCTTTTACAGGTGTGGAGACACAACCAATCAAGCCGATGAATAAAATTGAAAAACCAACAAGTAATCTTCCCGTCAACATAAATTCTCCACCATTAATTGGGAGCCTATTTTAGCCGAATGCGACCGGCTTATAACTTGTTTTCAAACTAAAACAAGAGGAACTAACATAGTCAAACAACTTGTAAAACTGGGTAAATTGATTTATTTTGAGCGAAAGGTCGGATTGATCAAAATCAAATTAGTTGGAATACTTCCCGCAAGCCCCAAATTATCTAGACACAAGGTCCCATCTCTGGTTAGTATTCTCAAATATTGAAAACAAGTTACTAAGCTTGCCTTTCTTGCATAAGTTTCATTTATGCAGGTTTAAAATGCAACCTTCAGAAACTCTCCCCGTGTTCCTTTTTCCAAAGGGTGAACCTTTATGTCTAGTGCAACTGTTTCAAACCAAGCACCGAATGCAATGCGATTACTCTGGGCTGGATTCATGGCCATTTTGGCTGCAGGGGTCGGCTTCGCAATCCGAGGCGGTATTTTTGATAACTGGGGCAAAGAATATGGATTTACCGGGGCACAATTGGGTGCCATCGGCGGGGGTGGCTTTAGCGGGTTTTGTTTTGGAATCATTATTGGTGGTGTTATCGTTGATAAAATTGGCTATGGAAAGCTAGTCGCACTTGCCTTAGTTGGCCATATTATCTCAGCTTTTGTAACTTTTGGCGCAAGCACACCTGAGAACGCTTACAACTTCTTATTCTGGGGAATGTTCATTTTTGCTTTCGCAAATGGAACACTCGAAGCTGTTGCCAATCCACTGGTTGCAACTCTTTTTCCTGAAAACCGAACCCATTATCTCAATATTCTTCATGCATCATGGCCAGCAGGAATGATTCTTGGCTCAGTTGCGGGTTGGATTCTTGATGACAAGATGGAAGTGCCATGGAAGTATCAACTTGCCTTGTACCTTGTCCCAACAGTGCTTTACGCGCTTATGTTTCTTGGCCAGAAATTTCCAAAGTCGGAGGCTGCTGAAAAAGGTTCAAGCTTTGTCGAGATGTTCCGAAGCGTGGGTATTCTTGGGGCCCTCGTTGCATGTTATCTGCTCGCCCTGTTTTTTGGCGACATTTTCAAAAGCTTCGCCCCTGAGAATGCCAAATTAATTGGATATGGAATCGGTGGCGCACTTCTAATAATCGTTTCAGTGATGACCAAGTTTTCAATCGGATCTTTTCTCCTATTCATTCTCTTCGTGGTTCATGCATTGGTTGGTGCGGTTGAATTGGGAACTGATGGTTGGATACAGAACATCACCGGCAACTTGTTTAATTCTGAAGAAGGCAAATACCTTTTCATATGGACCTCCTCCATCATGTTCGGCCTGCGCTTCTGCGCTCATTTTATCGAGACCAAACTTAAATTATCACCCATTGGACTTCTGCTTGTTTGTGCGGGTCTTGCCTGCCTCGGTCTAAACCTTGCAAGCAGTATGCAAACTTTCTCTATGGCACTTGTCGCCTTGGGAATTTATGCGGTTGGAAAAACTTTCTTCTGGCCGACCATGCTGGCAGTGGTTGGCGATCGATACCCACAGACTGGTGCGGTCGCGATGTCCATCATGGGGGGTATAGGGATGCTTTCCGCTGGTCTTATTGGTGGACCAGGCCTGGGTTATTGCAAGGACCGTTTTGCAGGAGAAGCACTAAACAAGAGTAATGCAGCTCTCTATGCGGAATACAAAGCAAAGGAACCAAGCACATTTTTAAATCTTTCAAGCACCGAGGCATTTGGCCTTGATGGGAAGAAACTTGGCGAAGCCAACGACAAGCTTGCTGCAATTCGCAAAAAAATCGAGGCTGAAAAAGGTGATTTAAGCACCGCGTTAAGCAAGCTTGAACCTAACGACAAAGCAATCATAGAAGCAAGCACTTATGGAGACCGTGCAACCTTGAAAGCTGATGCTTATATCCCACTAACCATGGCAATCGTTTATCTTATTTTACTTGTGTATTTCCAATTAATTGGTGGCTACAAGCCTGTCAGCATTGATACCGGTTCAGGAAAATAGCAAACTGACATCTTATTTTTATAAACCGAACGCATACTCGATATACTAGGATACATGAGTATGCGTTCCTTCACATTTCTAGGCACTGGAACTTCGGTTGGTGTTCCAATGATTGGCTGTGATTGCAGGGTTTGCACATCAGACAACCCCCGCAACCACCGGTTTCGCTGTGCTGGCCTGATAAAACTCCCTAATGGCAATATCCTTATTGATACCCCGCCTGAATTAAGGCTTCAATTACTCCGGGCAAAAGTTGGCGCAATTCATAGTGTTCTTTTCACGCACTACCATGCCGACCATCTGCATGGCTTGGACGACTTACGACCTATTCAGCACTTTTTGGGTCAACCGGTACCTCTTTTTTGCGCTGAAGATGTGGAAGAGAGAATCAGGTCCGCATTTTCCTACGCTTTTGACAGCACAAAGCCCGGCAAAATCAAAACTTATGTTCCAAACCTTTCCTTTGAGCGCATTAAATTAACACCCGTTAATGTCCTTGGCGAAATTGTCACCCCAGTGCCTCTGATTCATGGCAATTTTGATGTTTTAGGTTTTAGAATCAAAGACCTCGCATATTGCACGGATGTTAACCACATCCCTGAAAACAGCATGAAACTATTGCAAAACTTGGATATTCTTGTCTTGGATGCATTGCGGGATAAACCGCATCCAGCGCACTTTAATTTGAAACAAGCACTGGAAATAGTGGAGATCTTAAAACCAAAGCAGACTTACTTTACCCACCTCTGCCATGACCTGGACCATGATGAAGTCGAGGCGATGTTGCCTAAAGGTGTCAATCTGGCCTATGATGGCCTCACCTTTGAATTCTAGGTTGAATAATTAGCCCAGGAGGGGCCGGATTTGCGACAGGTTTTACAAAACAAATTATCATCCACCAACCAAGGAGAGATAATTTCCCGATGGGAGAAGCTTTCACTCCCAGAGCAAAACTTGATTGAAAAACAACTTGAATCGGTTGACCTTGAACTCGTTGCAAGTTTATATCAAAAAAGAAATCAAACAATCAGCCTGCCAGACATAAGAAAAATCGAGACCGTTCCGGTTCTAAATCCATCTTCCAACAGTATCGAAGCAAAGATGGAAGGCCTAAGATCCCTGGAGCAAGGGGAAGTGGCCATATTGATGGTGGCGGGCGGGCAGGGTAGCAGACTGGGCACCATGCAACCCAAGGGCATGTGGCCCATCACTCCGATAACTCAAAAAAGCTTGTTCCAGCTTCACTCCGAGAAAATCCTGGCGATCTCAAGAAAAGTGAATCGTGATATTCCATTTTTGATAATGACCAGCCCGGCAACGCATGAACAAACCCTGGAATTCTTTCATGCGCAAAGATTCTTTGGCCTCAAAAGGGACCAGGTGTTTTTTTTCACCCAGGGGACAATGCCAGCAGTTGATATAAACACCGGTGCAATTCTTTTTGAGGAACCATCAAAGATATTCACCAGTCCGGATGGCCATGGCGGAACACTGACTGCCCTAAAAAACTCTGGTTTGCTTGAGAATCTCAAGGTTAAAGGAATCAGGCATATTTTCTTTTTCCAAGTGGACAACCCATTGGTTCAAATAGCTGACCCGGTTTTTATTGGGCACCACATTTCACAAAAGTCTCAATTGAGCAGCAAGGTCATTCCAAAGGAATCGCCCACCGATAAACTTGGAAATTTCATCCAGGTGAACGGGCGCTGCCAGATCATTGAGTATTCCGACCTTCCACTTGAACTTGCAAACCGCAAAAAACCAGACAACACCCTTTTTATCTCTGCTGGAAACCCGGCGATTCATTTATTCGATATCGAATTCCTGGATGATATATGCCTCAACGCGAAGGCGCTACCTTTCCATCTTGCCAGAAAAAAAGTCCCCTATTTGGATTCAAATCTAAAGAGGGTGATTCCAGAAAAAGAAAACGCACTTAAGTTTGAGCGCTTCATCTTTGATATTTTCCCCTTTGCGGAAAAGTGGTTGTTGGTATCAACAAGTAAAGAGGAAGAATTTGCTCCCCTGAAAAACGCCACAGGCGAAGATTCTCCTGAAACTGCAAAGCTGGCCCAATGCAAACTTTTCACAAAGTGGCTTGAAAAAGCAGGCATAACCTGCCCCAATGATGCAAATACACCAGAAATCGAAATATGCCCCTTATTTGCAATCGATACCGAGGAATTCCTTCAAAGACTACCCAAAAACTTCAACCCAAAGTACCCTTTGTTAATGGAATGAAATCCTGATAAATAAGCAATCTAAAGGAGTTATAAATGTTACATGCGATGATAATGGCTGGTGGTGGTGGGACAAGGTTCTGGCCCCGAAGCAGGCAAAAAAAACCGAAACAATTCCTGCAACTGGGGGGAGATCGATCACTCATTCAACAAGCATATGAGAGACTTGAAGCTGCCGTGCCACCTGAGCGAATGTGGGTTATCACCTCGGAGGCATACCGGCAGGAAACACAGGCACACCTTCCCACGCTTTCGAATGACCACATTATTGGGGAACCTGTTGGCCGGGACACCGCCCCCTGTGTCGCACTTGGCGCGGCATTAATCGCCAAAAATGATCCTGAAGCTGTGATGTTGGTGAGCCCTGCGGACCATGTGATTGAACCGGTACAGGAATTCAGAAGGGCGGTTCATGCAGCCCACGAAATATGCAAGGATAGCCCGGGTACTTTTTTGACTTTTGGAATACCGCCCACCTATCCCTCGGTGGGATATGGCTACATTCAAAAGGGACAGGAGGCTGCTCAAAAACAGGGTCTCACGGCATACAAAGTATCAGCTTTCAAGGAAAAACCCTCCCTTGAGATTGCACAACAATTCTTTGCATCCGGGAATTATTTCTGGAATAGCGGTATCTTCGTATGGCGCGCAAGCACCGTGCTAGCATCACTCAAGGAACATAAGCCGGCTATGCACGACGCCGCATTAAAAATCGCAGCGGCATGGGATACCCCGCAACGCAAAGAGGTGCTGGAAACTGAATTCTCCGCAATGGAAAAAATAAGCGTGGACTATGCGATAATGGAAAAAGCCAAAGAAGTGATGGTTCTTCAAACACCTTACAAATGGGACGATGTGGGCAGTTGGCAGGCACTTGAAAGACTGCACCCACAGGATGCGGATGGTAACACCGTCGTGGCATCACATTGCGGAATTCGAACAAATAATTGCATTATAGTTTCAGATAATCGCAGCAACCTCACCACCACCATCGGGGTTGAAAACCTGATTATTGTGCGGGATGGCGATGCCATCCTGGTTGCTGACAAGAGAGATGAAGCCGGGGTCAAACAACTTGTCGATTTGCTAAGAAAACGCGGCTTGGATCAATACCTCTAATGGGAAGATGGCTAGGAATTGATTTTGGCAAAGTACGGGTAGGGCTGGCATCTGCGGATTCCACAGTGGGTATTGCATTTCCGCTTGAGACCCGCACACGCATCAATGAGAAAGCTGACGCCGCGTATTTCAAACGGATCGCCCTGGATGAAAAAATCACAGGAGTTGTCATAGGCCTACCAATTCATTCCGATGGCAGGGAGGGGGATAAAGCAAAGGAAGCCCGGGAGTTTGGTGAGTGGATACAAAAAACCTTGAACCTCCCCGTTTATTTCTTTGATGAACGGTTCAGCACCTTTGAGGCAAACTCGTATATGCGTGAAGCGGGATTAAACCCCATGAAACGAAAAGAAAAACGCGACCAGATCGCGGCGCAGATAATTCTACAGGGATTCATTGACGCTGGTTATCCAGAAGATGGCGGATACCTTGGCCCCTTGCAAGGCTAAAGCTTCAATGATGAAAGCCACGATTTCCTTAAATCTTCCAACGATGTCCAGAGTGCCCATTCCCCGGTTGGCCCGGCAATTCTCAGACGCTTCTCAGCGCAGGTGACGCCTATTTCATGTACTGGCAGACTATTGAATTTAGCTTTAAAATTCGCAACATTCTGAGGCTCAACCTCCACCACATAACAGGCCGGCGGTTCCGCAAACAGCATGGCTTCAAATGGGACTTTCCCCAAGGCGGATAGGCCATTAATATCAGCTCCAATACCGCCAGCAAAAGCCATTTCGGCTATCGTGACAGCCAAACCACCCTCACTAACATCATGACATGAACGAACCGTAGCAGCATTGATTGCATCATGCATGGACCTGTGAATTAAAATCGCCTCTTTTGCGTCAGGCTTGGGAACAATGCCCCCTTTTAATTGATGAATTTTTGCGAACTGCGAACCCCCGATGTTTCCGGTAAGACGCCCGACCAGAAATAATTTGTTGCCTGCCTTTTTCATGTCCATTGTTATGCATTTACGAATATCCTGGACTATACCAATGGCACTTATCAACAATGTAGGAGGAATTACAATACTTTTTCCTTTTGCATGAAATTCATTTTTAAGACTATCCTTGCCACTGATGAAAGGCATTTCATAAGTGATCGCGAAATCCTTGCAAGCTTCGGCAGCCAACACCAACGATCCAAGAACTTCAGGCCGGTCGGTGTTTCCCCAGCAAAAATTATCAAGTATTGCAATTCGGGAAGGGTCGGCCCCGACAGCAACGACATTTCGCACAGCCTCATCAATGGCACAAGCAGCCATTGCATAAGGATCAAGGTCTCCATAATCAGGCAATAAACCACATCCCACAGCAAAGCCCTTTGTGGAACCCAATACAGGGTTGACCACGGATGAATCGGAGGGGCCCTCCTCCAAAATTCCAACCAGTGGCTTGATTACACTCCCGCCCTGAACTTCATGATCATATTGCCGGATTATCCATTCTTTGCTGCAAACATTGAACGAGGAGAGAAGCTTTAATAATGTATCGCCAAGGTTCTGGCCAGCAGGAATTGATGGGTTAGTGGTTGATTCAACAGGAGTTTTCCAAGCAGCCATTCGGACTTGCTTTGGCCGGCCATTATGGAGAAAATCCAAATCGATGTCACCAACTTCGGCCCCCTGGTAGAAAAGCCTAAGGCGACCGGTATTTTCAAAAACACCCAGTTCAGCAGCTTCCACCCCCTCCCATTTGCATACCTCCTTCAACTTTGCGAGTTTCTCCTTGGGAACGGAAAGAATC